>OUNM010533560.1_pt1 | contig 37282 bp, 21 predicted proteins | sample 1769961 | NCBI WGS metagenome assembly OUNM01 (sample SAMEA3914820, study PRJEB12502) | metagenome | biome: forest; material: soil | place: USA | collected 2012-03-12 | depth 0.3 m | reverse complement strand
GCGCGCTCGTCGTCGGAGCCGATGGGCGAGAGGCCCTCGAGGATCTGCGGGTTGGCGGTCGGGAGGAGCATAGGCGACGGCATGGGGGACATGGACTGCCAGGTGCCGTGGTAGGCTTCCAGGAGCGGGGATCCCGGGGCCGTGGCGAGCGTGAGGGAGCCCGAGTGGTGGGGGGTCTGGACGGACAGGGTCGACATGCGTCCCGTGGGCGGCGCCGGCGACCGGTCGCGCTTCATGGCGGATTTCATGGAAGAAGGCGGGCCGGGGCTGGGGGAACGACCGCCGGGACGCCCTCCCGGCCCGGCGACGTCTAGATGGGATGAGCTGTACCGGGGGTCCTCCGGTCGTGCATACTCATACGGCTTCGGCTGCGCATACCCGTAGCCGGCGGGGACAGACGGAGATGGAGGCCCATCATACTTGGACGAGGCGCCAGGCAGTTTGCCGTAGGCCAGGTCACCCTCCAGCTTGTCCTGCTTCCGGCGGCGGTCGCGCTCCTTGTCCGAGTCGCGGTCCTTGTCGCGGAGCGAGTCGCGTGACTGGCGCGGCGAGGGCGGCTCAACCGTCTTGATGTTGGCGTACTTGTGGGGCAGGAACAGGTCGGCACGCTTGCGGGCGTCGGAATCGGTGCGCGGACGCCCTTTCTCCGGCTCCGAGTCGCTGTCTTGGTCGCGCCGCTGGTCCTTCTCATACACGTACTCGACGCCACGACGAGCGTGAGCATAGGGATCCTCGCGGTCATCGGCCGCCGGCTTCCCGCGCGGCGGGCCCCGGTAGTAGTCGGCGCCATCGTCGGCACCGGTCGGCCACTTGGACAGACGCTCATATTCATAAGCGGACGACGAAGGGTCTCGGAGAGCATCAGAGGAGCCCGGGTACGGCACTTCGACGACATTGGGCGACGGCCGCGTGCGACTGCGGTCGCGGTCGTCATCGGCACGGCGGCCGCCTCCCGGCGAGCGGGAGCGGGTGCGCCGGCCGCCGTCGTCAACTTGCAGCGACATGTCGGCGTGGTCCGGACCAAAGTAAGACGTTGGATGGGTTCTTGCAGCAGGAAACCGGGACGGATGCTGGTGTGGCCACGGCTGGTTGCGGATGGTCACGAGTGGTGTTGCTTGTGGTTTGGCTCGCTGGCTGTGTTGCCGCGGGTTGCCGGGAATGGGAATGCGGGGTGACTGTCTCACTTCAGTCGTCGAGTTTTGTTGATCAGTGAGACCCGCTCCGCTCTCCGCCCCGGGATTTCGGTATGTCAGACTCGTCAGAGAGGGTCTGCGATGGCACAATTTTCACAGGAAGCTCGGCAAAAACCCTTGGGACCCTGAGAGGAGTCGAGAAAGGGCAGCACCATGGATCTTTGAAGGTTCGTTGAGCTTGGCGCTTGAACGGGACGGGGTCAAGAAGGCTGAGGCAGGCCTGGTAGGGCAGCATGCAGGAGGGCTGGTCGCGGGTGTGATTGGAGACTGGCACCGGCGAGGGCTGCAGCTGCATGAGAGGCGCCGTCCCCATGAAACGCCAGTGGAGGTGGACCCCCGATCTGACCCTTTCCCGCTGTTGCCTGTGAGGGCCTGCCCGGCCAGTCAGGCCTGCCATAGGCCAACGCGAGATGGGATTTGCGCAGCAGCGGCGTGTTGGCGGCGCTTGCCGACGGCCACGGCCATCTAGGGCCATCTTTCCCGCACTTTCGTCCGTTGTCGTCCCTCCGTGCCACCAAGCTGCCTACCTACCCATCGGCTTGCTCAGGAAACAAAAATGCAGTTTCGGTGCTCCGTCGCCAGCAAAGCCACGCTCTCGTGCAGGAGTCCTGCCCTGCGTCTGCAGTGCTGCACATGCTCCCCGTTCTGCTGACAGAAGATGTGCTCTTGGCATCCCGATGTGGACGCCGTTCATCTTGGCGATGCTGCCGCCCCCGCCATGACCCCACAGAATCCCAGCCCGCCTCACCCGCGTCCGCGTCCGCTCGGGCGGATCCGGTGCCGTTTCTCGCCAGCCGTCAGCCTTGTTCTGTGAGATTCCGTGCAGAAGACTTGCAGCGTGCTGTGGTGGTGCCAAAGATTGTCGTCAAAAACCCCGACATTGCTGTTGTGCTCCCGGGGCGGTCAGGACGCAGTACAACCCATGTGTTGTACTGTTGAACACTGCGGCGATGCTCGCCGTTGTGCTATGCCGTTGCCTCGTCTTGAGACGTGGGAGCAGTCGGTCATTCTTCTCGGTTGGTTCCTTGAGGGCAATCGGCCGAGTGATGCTCATCTGCTGCGGACTCAGCAGGCATGTGGCGTTGTGAATGAACGTGACGGCCTGACGCGTTGGTAGGTAATCATAGAAACTTCATTTATGCTATCTAGCCGTTGGGCCATCTATTCGTCTCCATCGGTACATTGGCCGCGACATGTCTTGCGTACAACCAGCGACCTGACGGCAGCGGCTAGCATTGCCGTCGAGTCGACCTTCCTAGAGCACTTGCTCGCTGGCAACATGCTAGCCAGCCAGTCCTCAGCCAACCAATAAATCGCAACATCACATGTGGTTCGGCCGCAACTCACACCAGACGTGATTGAAAGCCCACCTGGGCGTCCACGTTGGATGTGGGAGAAGGCGGGTAAGTAATATACAGAAGAAGGTATAATGCGTGACGGTTGTGCAATGCTGTGTCTTCTCCATTTTTCTCAGACTGATCGTTTCTCGTCCCCGATGCCGCTTTGGTTGTCGGGGTTCGCTCGAATCGAGACGGGCGGCTGGCTTGGAGTTTCCTCTAACCGAATAGCCCCTTGCCTGAAAAATGCGAGTCAGTCACCCGTGATAAGTCGTGTCTCTGTGGTGATGGGGAGAGGGAAACTCACTTCTTAAAAATACTCCCCCACGTCTCCATCACAACCACCACCGCCATGAAGGCTACCGCCAAGAAAACAACGAGCATGTCGTTGCGCTCGCGCGACGACCGGCCCTGGTGGCACGGCATGCTGAGATGAGGCGGGGTCACCGGGCCGGCGTCCAGTGGTTCGGCAGCCTCATCCTGCCGCTGCTGCTCGGGTTGATATGGCTGCGGCCATGTCGCTTTGGGGGGGGGCGTCCTGTGCTTGGACAGCGGAGGGCTCGGAACGAACCCCTTTCTCCGAGGCGCTGCGGGTGAGTCGTGAATGAGATTTATCGACCAGACCCGGGGCGCTGTCGTCGAGATGCCGCCGTGTCGTGTGCTCAAGACCTCGTCCGCACGTGTCCTGGCGTTGGGGATCGGCGCGCACGCGGCCAACTGCGCGAGGCCGAGCGCGAGGCACCAGCTGCTGGCCTTCATTGCTCACGGTCCAGGGGCGTCGGAGGGTTTGTTCGCTCGCCGGCGCCGAGATTACGAGGGAATCGGAGTCGTGCGCTGGCAAGAAGAGCAAAGGGGTGGAGGAGCGGAAAATTGGCCGGCGAGGAGTGACGAGTGACGAGCGACGGAGCAAAGGATATGCCGCGGAGTTGCTGGTGTTCCGAGTACTGTACGAGGTACCCAGGTACCTCGACGTTTATGCGGCGGCGCAGGACTGGAATCACTGGATTGGAGGTTGAACGGTCCAGGGGGTGGGCTGCGGCACGGGTAATGTCACAAGTCCTTGACGTATTAATTGGGCGAGGGGGAGCGATCGGGGGCGAGAGATCGAGAAAATGAGAATCGAGATGGGAGGTGCATGGCAGGGCATCCAACGAGGAGCAGCACAGGCGTCTTAATATCCCCTGGCTCCCTCTCCCAGTCTTCCCCCCTCCCCTCTCCAAGCTGAGTCGAGCCCCGGACGGGCGGCCAACGAGGATCAACAGACTTCGACCAAAGAGCGGGAAAGCCGCAAGCCCACAGCAAGCCCACGGCAAGCCCAGAGCCAGGAGGGCAGGCCTGGCTAACCCCCTGCAGTTAGCGAATGCCTGCAGAATATAAGGTTGGCGCCCATCGGGGTCTAGACCGGGCGCGGCACGGCATGGGGGCTGCCACTTTCCCCGATCTCTGGCAATGGCTGGCGAATCTGGACATTCTGGCAGCGTCTGCCCGCCTTGCGAGCGCGTGCAAGTCGAGCCGGGCTCTTGGCGAGTCCGCGTTTGCTCTGGTTCGGTGCCACATCCGTTGCAACATCCATGGATCCGATCACTTCACTGCGACACCACTTCAGCTGCACTGCAAGCCTGCCGAGAGTGCCTGATCGTTGATGAGAGCGCCTCGAGTGCCCAAAAGGAAGTAGACAAAATTTCAAATCCCTGCCTCGGTCTCGTGCGACTGTGCGACTGTGCGACTTTGAGTGAAACCCGCGCATTGCGATACGAGCTCAGCTGTGGGCACGCCCGGATCCTCCGCCGGAAGGACACGGCCAAGCCCCGGAGACGCGATCAAGCACGTGGGACGGTGGGAGGGATGGCAATGTCATAATCAATAGTCGGAATTCCTTTTCAATGCTCTCCATTGAGACGAACGGGCCGAGTCACGTTGTTTGCTCGTCTCGGGCTCGGCACGCGCCAAGCACTGCTCCAGCTCGGTCTCTCGTTTGGGAAGCCGATTGCTCGGAGTGTGCAATGCCAGTTTGTTGGTTCGGCTTCTTGGTTCGGTTTGTTGGTTTGTGGCGGCGCTGGATTGGAAATCCAGAGGCCCAGAGAGCTCCGGAGCAAGAGGCCCGCCAGCGCTAGCTGAGTTGGCGTTAACGTCGGGTTGCTTCTGGCACCGCCCGCCTGTGGGCCGACCTGACGGGCTCGGGACGGGGTACGAACTGGCCCAAGCGTCCTTCCAGGGAGAGACCCCACTGCAGCGGCAGGGACCCTGTGAGCCGCGCCGCAGCAAAAGCTTGTTCCAGCGAACGAACGCGCTTCGGGGGGTTGAAGCCCCGAAACAGGAGCCCAGCTTTCTAACACTGGCAGTTACCCAGCATTATTACCCAGAATCCCTCGTCGCAACCCCAACCCGATCCAGCCGCAGGTACACAAGTTCCTGGCAGGATACAGGACACGGTACAAGTACATGGCGCACCGCCGTCCGGTCTGACCCATGGCCCCCCCCTCGGGTCTCAATCAATCGGCCCTCCCCTCCGATTTCGAGACGCCGCTGCCGCCCCTCGTCCGCTCGTCCACGGTGCCCGCCCTCAAGTCGCACCGCGCCGACCCCTCCCACCTCGCCCCCGAAGATGCCTACGCGCCCTTCTCCTCCCCGCCGCGCCGCCCCGGAATCGGGCCCTACGACCCCGGAGGAAGCGGGAATGTCTCTGGCACCGACTCGCGCGCCCGCCGCCTCATGCGCAAGGAGACCCCCAGCCGCAGCCGGAGCCGGAGGCGCAAGCGCTTCCAGAAGCTGCTCTGGGTGAAGCAGTCGTGTGCGCATGCCTCTCCCTACGGGTCTGCTTGTGTGATATAATACTCATGTGTTCTGTGCTGCCCAGACCCCGACAACTACACCGACCAGGCCACCTTCCTCGAGAACCTGCAGCGCAACCCCCGCGTCCGGCCCTACGACTTCTGGCCCCTGGTGGCCGACTCGACCGTCATCGTGCAGCACGTCTGCTCCGTCATCATCTTCATCGTCTGCTTCGTCGGCATCTTCCAGGAGCGCGTGAGCCCGGTCTCGGTGGTCGGATGGGGCAGCTTCGCGACCTTCCTGGGCTGGCTGTTGTGGGACTGGTGGGTCGCCCACGAGCCGCAAGCCGACGACGACGCGCGCGCACGCATCATGAGGGGCGGGCGTGCCTACATGGAATACCGCCCGCCTCGCCGGCAGGACTCAACAGGCCTCGACCAGCCGATGCTCAACGCTAGCACCGTCAGCATCTCGAGCACCTCCAACCTCCCGTCCGCAGCGAGCTCCACCTCGAACCTCCTCCAGGACCACCACCACCACGCACAACGCCCCCCTTACCTGCCCACCAGCAGCAGCCACACCGACCACAGCGGTCTCCTCGTCCCGACGCACGCCCACTCCCGCTCCGTCAGCTCCATCAACTCCATCACCACCCAAGCCAGCACTGCCAACAGCCCCACCACCACCACCCGCCCCGACGGCCCAGACCTGCCCCTCACCACTCCACCACGCAACAGCCGCGCCTACGTCCGCATCAGCACCATCAAGTCCGCCATCCTCATCTACTTCACCCTGCTCGGCCTCTCCCCCATCCTCAAGTCCCTCACCCGCTCCACCTCCTCCGACAGCATCTGGGCCATGTCCTTCTGGCTCCTCGCCATCAACATCTTCTTCTTCGACTACTCCGGCGGCAGCACCCCGACCACCACCACCACCGCCCCGCGCTTCAAACAGCAACAGCTCCCCGTCGCCTCCCTCTCCACCAACGCCGCGCTGATGGCGTCGACCGTCCTCGCCAGCCGCCTGCCCAGCACAGGCCAGGTCTTCAGCCTCACCCTCTTCTCCATCGAGGTCTTTGGCCTGTTCCCCGTCTTCCGACAGTACGCGCGGCGCCGCAGCCGGCGGTACCACGCCGCGCTGACCGTGCTGTTGGTGCTGGGTGCGGGAGCCGGCGTGGGGATGATCCTGGGCGACGAGAGCGGCTGGCCGTGGAAGAAGGGGGTGTTGGGCATGCTGGTGGGGTGTTTGATTGCCGCGCTGGCCATGGGGGGGTGTAGTTGGTGGCTGATTGGGCTGCAGAAGTATAAGAATGAGATTTATGGGCCGTGGGACCCGGCGAGGCCGATTATCATCAGTCGGAGGCAGTGGGATGATGAGTGAGCGCAGAGGCAAATAGGGGCGGAAGAGGGTTTTGAATATAATTTCGAAGATTTGAACAAAGTCTACCTTGACTCGATGTTACCCCATTCATCCAAGGCCCTCTCAGAGAGGAGCGTGTGTGGACTGCTTGGGCCCAAGACTCGCTTCCTGGAGTCGGCACAGGTCTTCATCAATGCCAAGGCATCGGCATCTCGACCGAGGGCTTTCCGAGTCACGGCGAGGTCGTGCATACAAAGCAATGTACTGGGGTTGTCGGCCCCGAAGCGTATCCTGTGAGCCTCCATCGCCTGCGCCTGTAGTTGCTCGGCTTCCTCGAATCGGTGTTGCTGCCCATACACCCACCCCAACTCTTCCAGACACCAGCATATGAGGGCATGGTCGGCTCCCAACTTCGACTTCATTGCCTCGATCACCTTCACCCATACCTTCTCGGATTCTTCAAGCCTACCCTGGTGCCCAAGCGATTGCGCGTAGTAGCCGATACTCGCCAGCGTGTCGGGATGATCGATCCCGAGCGCCGACTTGCTTGTCTCCATCACCTGGAGAAACAGTTCATCAGCCCTCTCACGTAGCTTCTTGTTCGACAATGCTACTCCAAGGTATAATGTGCTTCGTAAAGCGTCCTCGTGCTCCGGGCCGAACCTCTCTTCATACACCCTCTTTGCTTGACGAAACATGCGCTCGGCAACATCGTAATTGCATTGCCGCAACGCATACATTCCTCCGTCACCCATAAGGGCCGCCCACGTCTCCTGGGTTTTTCCGTCGGCTGGCCGAAGATCGATGGCGGCCACAACGTGCGCGAAGAGCTTCCGGCAGGCCGGCCAGTTCTTGTGGTCGTTGATCGGCTTGGGGACCGCCGCATCTAGGCGCTTGATATGTTGCTTCTTAAATTTCTCTTGCAGGCCATAGGATTCCAGCCACTTTCTCGTTGACAGCTGGACGAGCCCGTGCATCTCGAACACATCCTCCTCTTTGCTAGCGCTAACGAGGCAGTAGTCTCTCAGCATCTGCACGTCGTCTTCGAACCCGCCGTCTCTCCTCAGAACACGCCACCATCCTTTCCTCTTCAGCAGTGGTGGGCTGGACCAGATTGCCTTTTTGGTCTGCTCGTCAGGCTTGAGGAGCGAGTCCGGGATGCCTTGAGGATCGAAGAAGCTCATCAGGGAAAGGAGTTCGGCTGCGGAAGGCCTCTTGGACCGGATGTAGTCAAACGAAATCTCCCAGGTCGTCCGGACCGAGTTTGAGGCGCCTCCCTCGCGCCGGAGGTCTCCGGCGTCGCGACCCAGAAGCCTAGCTCTGTTGCTCTCGCTCTCGCGGAACTCTGCCAGGTACTTCTCGAGCGAACTCCTCGGGGCACTAGCTTGGATGTAGGCCGCCGCTTGGCTGATAGGAAGCGGGATGAGATCGAGGGCTCGCACGAGATCGGTCGCCACGGTGATCTCCTCGTCGGAAAGCGACCGCCCCAGTCGCTTCTCAACAAGTTGAAGGGCGTTCGCCTCCGTCATAGACCCGACGCTGATGATATCGCGGTGGTCCCCGACAAGCTTGGAGGCCAGATTCCTGCTGCGCGTCGTGACGAGGATGGATCCGTGTGGGCTTTGCGGCAAGTATGACGCTAGAGGCCGCCCGTCGGCCGTGTCTGCGGCCTCGCCGTAGAAGACGTCGATGTCGTCGGCACTGTCGAGGATCATGACCCATCTGCCGTTCCGTTCATTAGAGAGCCAGTTCGACACGAGATTTGGTAGGTCGGCATTGGGCTGGTTTCGGCCGGGCAGCCTGACGGCCTCGGCGATGCTCCTGAACCCTTGCTCGACGCGCGGTCGTGTGCCGGCATGGACCCAGAACACCCATTTGTCGAGGGACTTTTCGGCGACCTGGTGGGCGAATTCAATGGCAAGCTGCGATTTGCTGCTCGAGGTGAGCCGAGTCAGTAACATATGTTGGCGAAATAGAGTCCATCAATCTGAAGACGCACCCAACGCCGCCAAGGCCCACGAGGGCTACCCGGCCTGCGGGCTCCGAACATCGCCGGTGGACTTGGTCAAGGATATCACCGCGGTGAATGAAGTCCACATCACGGCGGAAGGGAATCGTCGCAAACGGCTCTGGCGGTGTTTCTGGCCGCTCTGAGAACGTCAGCTCAACGTAAAGATGGGTATAGACGTTTCAAGGTTTGAACTAATTACCGGGTGCAATATGGACGTTGTTGATCACAGCACTTAGGGAACCATGGTTGGTCCCCAGCTGGAATCCCCCAAAGTTGGAGCCTTCGATCGACACGGAAGGGGGTTGTGCCATGGTGTGCCCGCGGGACAGCGAGCCGGTATAACAAGACAATGAAGACAGGATGAAGGGCACAGCTCGGTGGTTGCCATCTCACCTCAACCCCTCGTCTCATGTTGGAACGGCTGCCGCCAACGACACCCCCCCTGTTACGCGCTCCACGTGATTTCCGCCTGATTTCAGCTGTGCCTTCGAGGCTGTTGGTTGTGTAAAACACACCAACACCCATCAGCTCATGCATCAGCTCGACATAAGGAAAGAATTCCAGGTTGAGCGCGTACCCTATTTTGCCGCCAAACTTGGCCAGCACAAGCCGCTACAAGTGGCGACGGCGTCAGCTCGTTAGATCAAGTCTCGAAAGGCAGCGTGGTTTGTTGGAGTTGTTTGGAAGAAATGGGGCCATCTCCACATTATCCTCACACTGGCCATGTCATCTTACCTCAGACTCGGGGGTTCTTCAGAACCAATCGAGCCAACTCAACCCGAACTGTCGTTGTGTAAGATAACATCCCCGAACCTGGAATGGCTTCGCGCGTTGATGGAGAAAATGACAAAACTGGATTGCATTCAACGCCTGCCCGTCTAAAAGAATCAGAGAAGAAATCTAGTCGGATTTGAACGCAACAAACAAATTGTCCCAGCCAAACCCCAGACAAAAGAAGACAACGCACCCCAAGTTTTCTGTGTCGCAAAGAAACTCGGACTGAACCACCGAACCCGAGTCCCACGCAATTCTGGAGGAAAGGCTTCACAACGGGGGGGACTGGCCGCTCGAGAGGGCTTGCTATTCAGAGAAGAAGAGAAAGATGCTCCCTTTGCCAACAAACTTGAACGCGTCGGTCGTTGATAACCTGGTGACCCTGCCGGTTCTCAGGTTGCTGGGGTTGGTTTGCAGGTTCCTGGAGTGGGTTTGCAGGCTGCTGGGGCGGGTTCGCAACTCTTCTCGGAGCCCGCTGGTTCGCAACTCTTCTCGGAGCCCGCTGGTTGGCAACTCTCCTCGGAGCCCGCTGGTTCGCAACACTTCTCTGTGCCCGCTGGTTTGCAGGCGCCCTTTCGACACGGGGGCGGGCTTGCCCCAGGGTGTCAGCAGGTACCACTACTTAGGTACCTTAGGTGTAGGTACCGTAGCTACCGGTAGTGAAGATGTTGACCACACTTACAATTGCGTTGTGCAAGATAAAGCAGAACAGCGCCCCAGATAACGATGTTAGCTGCGAGGTTCGTCATGTCCCCAGGGGTATCGGACATTTTGTCGACTGTAATTGACAGGCGGAGTACTGCCGTGTTCTTCCAAGTTCCTGTGCAGGACCTATACTTGGAACTGACTCTGGGAGGAGGATATGCGGCAAACAGCCTCTTTAAATACCCGATCTCCGAGACAAAATCTGCCTTGTTGCCTGCCTTCTCAAACGCTGAAGTGGTTGCCACTGCCTGCTAGTTAGCGCTTGAGCAAGCATCAGCATGTCGTGATGGCAAAGGGGGGGGGGGGGGGAAAAAAAAAAAAGTTTCCGGTAAAAAAAAGGGGGGTGGGTGGAAGGGGGGGGGGGGGGGGGAAGAAGCAAAGAAAGTCTTCCGGTATAAACAGTGCGTGTTTTCATTTATGCACAGTCTCGCTGCGGCCCCTTCCCAGCGAGGTCTCGGTTCTCTGTTAGTGCGAGGCAAGGCTGTGCTTGAGTCTCCCATACCATGTCTCAGCGCCTGTTATCAGCGCGGCTGAGCTCCGCCAGTGTGACAACCTGAGTTTGTGTGATCCAACAGACTTTGGGAGCCCAGAGGCACGGTGCTGGCCGCGAGCGCCGGCGCACTGGAGCCTCAGCTGAGAAACTCACCGGCTTGCGCAGCGAATGAGAAGTGTCCAATCTCAGCTTCCAAGGCTCTGAGCGGGCGACGCTGCCGTGGGGGGCGGCAAACATTCTGTACCAGAAATAGATTGTCCGGGACAAGGCTGGCTGTCGCTCTAACATGCGCTGTTGAATGCTTTCCAACCGTTTGCGATTTCGACCATGGTTCTCAGAATTCGACGTTGAGGACAATCTCCCGAACACCAGGAATCCGGCGACTCCAAACACCCCATGGTTTGTTGGCAGCGTTTTTCAGAGGCGAGGAACGTAGCTTAAGTCCGTCATAGATCATCCCACCCTCCTGTTGGTCTCCAAAACAACAAATGACTCAAGGAGCAAGGCAGATTTTCGGTGAAGGGCGCGGGGGCGGCCGCCCAGCATTGCCTCCCTCCTGGAGCCCGCGGCGCAGCGCCTCCAATCCTGTGTCTGCTAACTTACCCCTCCCACCCCCTGAAACCGCAGAAATGGTTCCTTGCTTGCTTCCCGTCTGCACCCTCAACATCATCTTCCGCCATAACTTTCTCTTGTAAGGGGTAGGGGCAACCCAAGCTCGGCGCGCCCGAGTCATTGTGCATCATGTCACGGTCGGCTTCAACCTCGCCCAAGATACCTGCTGCCCGCATACCGAGTATTACCGCTCTGCGAAGCGAGCTTGACTACGGGGATCAAAAGCTGCGGCGCTGTGCGGCTTTCTACGATGACACGCGAGCGTTCCGCAAGAAGTTCCAGACCAGCCACGGCATCGCTGGCGCCGACTTATACGACTGGAAATCCCCAGAAGGCCAGGCCGGCCTCACCCAAATGACCTGTGCCTATCTGGACACGGAGAAAAACGGCCGCTTGTTCTGGCCCGACGACGAGACATCGCCCAACTACAATCGATACCAGTACACAAAAGACAGTGTTCGGTGAGCCATGCCCCCTTCTCTGCCTCACAGGATGAGTGTGACACTGGACAGCTTTAGACTGACGTGTCTCCAATAGGATACGACGCTTGGTGAAGCAGTTGTTCTTTCGGTTGAATCAACAGCAGTTTCGCAACGTCAAGTACAAGCACAAGGACGGCCAGGAGAGCAAAGCTGCGGAAACTGGAAAGAGGGGGGATAGTGTGCAGACTGCTATCGATGTCGACTCCATAGAGCCCAGCCCCTTGGTCTCGCCAAGTCTCGTGCAGAGCGATGCTCCTACATTGTATGCGGCCGCTCCCCGTTCAAACCACGACTTGTCTGCTAACTAACGTCACCCTCTAGGTTTGACGAGCCATTGCGAGCGGGTAATCGGTCCGCAACCGCTGATGGTCTTTTTGATCGTGGCCCGCGGCATGATGAAGAGCACCCCGGCTTGAACCGAGTCGGTTTGCGTGCAGCCGACCTGTACGATGGGCCGCAAGACAATGCACCGTCTCCCTCTGTAAGCTCACTAGCCTTACACTCGAGAGCCTTGCTGACAGGAGTATAGAAGATGCGTCAATTCGACGCAGTTAACCGACCTCCAAGAAGCAAACGCGGCACCAGCCCTGCCCACACTTCCGTTCAGGACCGACAGCCAAAGCGGCAGAAAAGACAGGCAAAACAGCCCTACTTTCAACCCGTCAACTCTGAGGCGCCTACCACGAGCAAGGATACGGACCAAACCCGGAAGTCGCCCCGCGGAAGGCGGCCTGAGCAACGCGAAGGCTTTGTGCGCCCCGAAATGGTGGCTTCTGATCCCGAGCTGCGCGAGCCGAGTAGCCCACGACATACCCCGCCACCCCAAGCACAGACAACAAACTCCGAGAACCCTGACGACACGGCAGACGAGTCAGCGCGCCGAGATATGTCAACTGGTCGTTCGCATCCACATGCGATACCTCCGTCTTCTCCCGCTCTCAGACGACCCGCGTCACCAAACCGCAACAGAGTTCTTGAGCCCGCCCCGCACCCAGGCCAACCCGACGGTGCACAAGCACCAACCACCTCCTCCAGCGTTGTTGACTCTGGAGACTACCTCCCGGAAACCGGCCAGCCCAAATCGTCTCTTCCAGATCCCAGCACACCTGTCACACCTGCAACCCCCATTAAACCAGACGGAAAAGGAACAGGCAGTGGCAACGGACGTGCTGGTGCTGGCAACCCCTCAGTCAAGTTCATCTACCGCGTCGTCCTAACACGCACGCCCAAGACGTTGAAGGTGCGCTGGGACCCGCAGGGCCGGTTCCAGGACAAGACGCTGGCGGAGCTGATGAAGGAGCTGCCCTTCGACAAAGGGGAATCGCAGGGTCTCATTTTCACCATTGAGAGCCCCTGTTACAAGATTGTGGAACGTATTCCCCATGACGACGAGGACAGCTTCGCATCCATGAAGCGAGAAATCAACTTGGAGATCAAAGAGTGGCTTACACGCGAGCGGCGCCTGGCCGGCAGTAAGGCTCTGCCTCGACTGGTGTTTGACATACTCATTGAGCGGATTACTAGTAATGAGGAGAGCAAGCTTGGGGAGGAGGAGGAGGAGGAGGAGGAAGATTTTGAGGTGGAGTGGTGAATTTCAGCCTCGAGTTGTTCGAATCGAAGACGTATATAACTGCGTTCTCCGAGCCTATCATGAAGGAAAACTCACTCGGTATAATGATGAAGTATGAACACCTCCTCAATTGGGTAGCGACCACTCTTGCTGGCTACCACCAGTTGCACGATGCACTAGACGACAGTCGGAGAGACAGCACTTTAGACGGGATTCCGTGTCACGCAACTTCTCCTTTACTGCCAACACTGGTCATTCGCGAGCATCACAAATACACCACCCCGGCCCCAACCATCTCATCAAATCAGACGGCGTCAGTGGTTTAGTGGTAAAATCCATCGTTGCCATCGATGGGCCCCGCGTTCGATTCGCGGCTGACGCATTCTTTTCTCGGTCCACCCCAGACCAGTCCTTTTTGCCCTCGAGAGCATTGCGACGGTGCAGAGACAGACACTAGTAATAACGAAGAGCACGCAGGTAAGCAAGTAGGCAAGTAGGTAGCTTTCCTGTCCAAGGTATCTCACATTATCACCCCGTCCCTCACCAGACCAGAACACCATGCAGCGGTAGAAACACACCGAATCAAGGAACCCAGCCAGCCTCAAACCAAGAAAGCGTTAACGTGAATTGGGGAATCACCGCTCACGCCAAAGCAAAGCCAGCGCCCTGTCCTCCCGGATCCACCATCCATCGACTGAACCCTCCCATAGCAGAAGCAGGACCGAGACAAACAAGGAAGAAGAAGAAGAAAATAAAGATAAAAACCCAAACGACATGCCCGCCCATTCCGCCCGACATTCATAATCTTTCCAACCAAATGTCCACCCCCATCCTCCTCATTATCATCATCGTCATCACCTCATCACCCCCCCTACTCCGCATGCCCATCATTCAACAACATCTCCAACACAATCTGCCCGCCCGTCACCTCAGGATGGCTCATACAAATCTTGACCGTCCCCTTCGAGTCCGACGGCACGCCCGCCGCGCCCGCCACCCCGGCCCCTCCCCCTCCCGCAGGCGGCCCGCTCCCCGTGGGCCCGCGGAACCCATAATCCAGACACCTTACATCCCGCCCGGCAATGATCTGCCGCAGCCGCCCATTCTCGGCGTTGCGCACCTCGACATAGTCGTCGTTGAACAGCAGCAGGTACTGCCCAAACATGGTGGCGGCTTTCGCCTTCTTCTGCTTGTTGCCCGAGTACTCCATGATGAGGGTGCGCGAGATCTCGCCGTGCTTGTCGACGTAGACGGCGCAGTCGCCGTAGGCGAGCAGGAACTCCTGGTCGTTGAGCTTGAACATGCCCAGCGGGTGCGGCTCCTTGATGCGCGACGCGATGCTCGCGATGGCGGGGAGGCTGAGGTCGCGCGGGATGGATTGCGTCACCTTCTTGTCGAGCGTGAGCAGCTCGAAGCCCTTGGAGGTGGCGACTGCGATGTAGTTTTGGAAGAGGTTGAGCGAGAAGCACTCGGTCGGGATGTAGAACTCGTCGAAGTCGCGGAACGACTCGGTTGTGCCTGACCCCCCCCGGCGGCTGCCGAAGAGGCGCGTCTTCTTTTCTGTTGCCTTTTGGAAGACGGGCTCCAGCACCTTGAACTTGTTGTGCATGCCTTCCTTGTGCTTGTAGAAGAGGAGCATCCGGTCCTTCATGCGTGCCGTGGCGAAAAACGTGACGTCCTTGGCCAGACGCTGCGGCGCCCGGCGCGGGTTGTCGTGCGACGGAGCGGGGAAGTTGGACACCGGCGCGATCACGTCGAGCGGGTACGAGATCAAGGATCGGTCCGCGACGAGAAGACAGACCGAAAAGTCCTCGAGAACCGCAATCTGGGTGACCCTGTTGATCTGCACTGACCGTGTCCACCCTCGGGGGTTCGACGCTTCCGAGATGTAAACTCCATAGTCGGTGCCAACGGCGATAAGCGACTTGCCAAACGATGTGAACGCGCAGGAGCAGTTCACAGTCGACCGAGCAATCGTGGGAGTGCCCCTCGCTGGGCCATACACTTGCTCCATCTCTCGGATCGCTCTGTCCAGGGGCGTACCCCTGATGGGCACGTTGGGTTGCCTCCCCTGTATCGACGTCGACTCGTAGGCAAAAGCGCCGTCCGAGATGACGCGCAGGCGGAACGGCTCCGCATTCTGGGCATGCAGCGCTCTGGCGTGCCTTTCCTTGGCCTCTCTGATGGCTGTGCACCAAGCGGACCGTTCTTGCGCCGATGTCGCGTAGAGCGTGTAAATCTCGTGGCCGAGATGCTTGATCCTGAATGGATAGATGATCTTCCCGTCGTCAACGCCCGCAGATGCGAGCCGAGAGACCGCGTTCATCGACCCCATGGAAGAGCCGGTTCCTGTGTGCTCCAGCCCTGGTCGGTCTCCGTTAGAGACCACTTTGCTGAGCTGCGTCCCCGAGCCGGTCGCGGCCGTCGTCCGTGTCAAGGGAGCCGTCAAGCTCTTTTGCTTGGCAACAGGGTCGTCGTTTGTGCTCTCGAGGAAGAGTAAGGGCATGGGAATCGGCTGGATGCCAAGTTAGAATTTTGAGAGAGTCAACGGGGATGGGGAACATACCTCTTTGGACACGTCATATTTCTTATCCTTCCCATCCTTAGAGGGGACGCCCTTAGACAGGATGAAGTAGTGGTCAAAAAGTAGGGCGTGGGTGTCAACCCAGCGAACACCCTTTGAGCCTTGTCTTTGGAGATCGCCCTGCCGGAGCAGTTCTCGCCCCAAGTGGTCAAGGTTCAGCACCGACTGGAAACCAGGCCGCAAGACCAGCATGGACTGCAGCTCGAGCAGTTCGACTTTCTTGGTCATCTCGGCCACCTTATCGTCACACTCGTGGGTGACCTTTTTGATCTCCTCTAGGGCTCTGTCCAGGTTGGCCCGCTCCTCGCTCTCTTCCGGCATGTTCTTCCTCACTGTCTCGAGAAGGAGGCTGTACCTCTGGAGCCTGGTAATGGGCGTCTTAACATACGTCGTCCATTCCAAACGCTGCGACCGTTTGTGGTCCCGGACAATGTCAAGGAACTGGCGGAACAGCAGGTTCCTCGCAGCCTCTTTCCTGATCAGATACGAGGCGTACGGGAATGACGAGCAGTACTGGATATAGATCGGCCTGGCCTTCCGAATCCACTCCCTGAACAGATCGCTGACGCCGCCGATCCACGGGCCCTGCTCCTGTTGGCGGTATTTGAGCTGAGCGAGCAGGTGCTCCTTGTTGATCTGCTGAACCGCGTCCACGTTGCCGAAGACGGCGTCGATGAATTTGTCCATCCGGTTTGCCGCGATGATGGGCGGCTGCCAGGCTCGGAGCCAGTCGCGGTAGAGCAACCGAAGAACATCGACCTGGGCTAGGTAGCCCTCCTCGGTCGTGATGATTTCGTGGATGTTATTCTGCCTCTCTACCTCCTTCTTGGGCTTGGTCTTGATGTCTTCGATGGTCAGGCTATGGAAGGTGACCCAATCCGGAAAGGCCAGAACGGGCTCCTCGGACAGGATGTTGTCCAGGTTCACCTTCTTGAGTGTCCTGCCGCAGTGGTTTGAGTAGCATCGCACCGGTATGCCATTGCCCGTGGGCATGATCTCCTCGTCCTCGTGTAGCTTCGGAGCATAGCAACCAGAGCCGGTGAGCTGCCACAGCACACCCGACAGGTGCCCGGTCCCAAACCTGACCCATTCCTCCTCGGGTATGAGAATGCCGGCTGCGAACATGGAATCAACCACCTTCGCACTCAGCAGTTCCGCATCGGCAACGTTCATCGTCGGCACCTTGGCGCAGAAGAGTCGCAAAATGCCTTCCTCGATCGTCTTCCTCTTCAGATCCGGTTCGCCCTCTGCCATTTCACGAATCCAGGCGGTGATGCCGCTGAGAGCCCATGGTTCCGCACAGCGTTTGATGTCCGCTACGGAGAGCTTCGACGGAACAAACTTCTTCCTCCTGCCCGTGGGCAGCGTGATCATATCGTACGCGGCCAGCGAAGAGGGGGTTCCTGTTTCGTAGCCCTCGTACGGCGTCGCCCCTTGCTGATAGGCTTGCGCATGTGGTTGTGACATGTGTTTGACCGCTCGCTTGCGCTCGTCGGCATCTGTCCGGGATCGAGCAGGCGCCTGTACAGGAGTTGTGTTGCTGTGACTTGACAGCGATATTGACCTCTCAACGTGCTGCTGGCTCGGATTCTGGGCATCGTGGACCTCGGGGGTATCGGGCGGATAAGGGAGCCTCGAATCGGCACTCAGGGAGTAGTTATGTTGATAGTTTGATCGGATCGAATGCTGAGGCGACAGCAGCGTGTTGCTGCCGGGAGTCAGGGGGGGAAGAGCGGGCAGAGGACGGTTGGAGAGGCCAGGGTGCCAGAACATCTGGTCGTAGGGGTAGTCCTCTTTGGAAGGAGAATCGCTGCCGCTCTGTCGAGAGTGAAGAGACACTTGCTCATCACCGTCATCGAAGCTTAGACGATGGATCTGAGGCGGAAGTAGGCCGCCGGTGCCTCCGTAGTCGACCGAGACTTGTGGGTATTCGGCCCCTTGACTCTGCGGAGTCGGTAGCGGCCGAGGGGCGTCTTGGCTTGGGGCGGCTGTCGGCGGAGAGGCAAGCTCGTTGCCATAATGCAGGCTCCCAGGATATCCGCCTCCAAAGTTGCCCAAATCCATGCCAAGGCCCATCCCGCCGTAGTCGCTGTCTGTGCTCACCTGCTCTTCCGGAGGGGGAGGTAGCTGAGGGGCGAGTTGTGGCTGCCGTTGAGGCTGTGGCTGTGACTGCGACTGCGGTTGCGGTTGTGGTTGCGACTGTGGTCCAGCGAGGGGCTCCATATATGTCGGGAACGTCATTCCTCCAAATCGTCGATCGTCCATATCGTCCTGCATGGCCAGCAGGCCAGCTGCGCCCTCGGGATCACTCTCCTCGGAATCCCAGGTGTAGGCTGTGTTCATCGAGGCGGCAGTGTTGTTCATGGCCGAAGACGCATTCGAGGGATACCTATTCACCCCGGGATCAGAAGTGGTTCTCGACGACGTTGAATTGTACCGTTGGGCCTTGCCCAGGACATCTTCCGAGACAGTGCCATTGGCAGGCGGAGGGCGTTGCGTGTGCGAGGATACGCCCAGGTCCGAGACGATGTCCTGGATCAAGCTGTCCTGGGTGACCTGGAAATCAGCCTCGCCGCCGCCGTTAACCCTCCAATCCGGCTCTTCTGGCAAGTCGTCCATGGGGCGATTAGGAAGCGGGGCATTCGTCGGGTGCCTTTGAATTTGGGGCGAGGCCTGGGTACGAGCTGGAGGTGAAGGCACCGGGGATGACTGGGAGCCAGATCGAGAGGCTCGGCTGGTGAAGGAGTTGGGGTCGGGAGAGTAGTTGGGCCCTACGGGCATGTGGACGTGCACAGGATATGGTGCATGTGAGCTCGGTGCAGGATATGGGGCAGCCGCGGCAGCAGTGGCACCATTAGCAGCATAGGATGGCCCGGAGAACTGTTGTTGAGCAACATAAGGTGTGGAGTACGCCGGTTCGTACTGCGGCGAGACCGCAGATGGTGCCGCTGACGGCGCATATTGCGGGCTATGCAATGCGGGCTCATATCGTTGCGGGGCCATCGGGGTCGTCGCGGATGCTGGCTGCGACCCGCCATACGAGGAGGGGGCCGGGGGGACGTAGGCCGTAGAGACATGAGGAACGGTGGGCGCGTTGTATCCGTTGTAGCCATAGCCGTTGTATCCAGCGACGGTCGAGTGCCTCTGGGGCAGCGTGGTGCTGGTGTTTGCATATGCCGCCGGGTTATATGCCTGCGGAGTGTAGCTTGCTGGAGTTGTGGGGTACGTCGGGCTCGTCGACGTCGAATACCTTGTCGCCTGTACGGGATGGTACGGAAGTGAAGTCGACTGCGAGCGAGCAAAGGCCTGAGGATTGTACGTCGAGTGTGACGGCGGCGGCGGCGGAGCCTGAGCCTGGTACGGGCGTTGATAGCCCGCTGCGGCCGGACCTTGCGGGATGTAGCTCGCCCGGTTCTGGGCCGACTGGGCGTCTGTAACAGGGCTGTTTATGAAGAGCTCCTCGTCGGCCCTGCCAGTGCTGCCCGTGAAGAGTGGTTGGGGCCGGGCGGCAGCAGGCTGGTCGAAGAAACTGGCGTCGTCGCCATTGTTGAAACTCTGTCGTCGGGCGGGGTATCCGGCGGGCTCGTGGGGCGGGGCGCCGGCGACGGGGTATTGTGCTGGTGGCACGTGGCCGTACCGGCGCGAATCGTCGCTCCGGAATGACATGGCGTGTTGAGTGAGGGCAGAGCCAAAGGGCGGTGCTCTGGGAGGGGGGTGTTTTCGAGTTTGAGGGCGACGACGAGACGGGGAGGGCGGGTGTCTGTGGACGGCGGCCTGTGGTGTGCGTGGCAGCCGGTGCTGCGGGGTCGCGCGAGACGATGTCGGCTCAGGAATCAATCGTCCGCGTCATGCGCCGTCCTTTGCGGACAATGAACACGGTGTGCGCTCGAAATACGGCCCGTCAAGACATGGGGTCGGGTCGCCGTTGAGGGAAAAGCGGGCACGGGGTGCGGTCGCAGTCTGCCGTCGGAGTCGCGGTTGGAGGGTCCAGTGGAGCAGGGTCAAGAAGACCTCCAGCACAGACAGGGACTCGGGTCCAACGTTAATCGACGCCGCTTTGATCGGCCGGTCTGTGCAAAGTCCCCTGGTCGAGTGCCGGGATGGTGGGAGAGGCGCGTCGAGGCGCGTCGCGGGGGTTTGAGGAAGAGAGCGTCGATGTCGTGATCCTCGGGGTCTGGCTGCTTCAATTCTGAGACAGCGATAAGGTTGCTGTGCCGTCAAGTGGTTTTGAGCAGGTCGGTTGAGAGCTGAGCCCAACCAGAGTGGCGGGTGCTGGCAGCCAAGGGCCAAGCCACGCCATGCCTGCGGCTAGGCGGACTGGGGCCCCGTAACCCGCAGGGCAGACGCTAGGACCACTGCAAAACGCAAAGCACGAAACCCTTCTGCTCACCGGACCGGGCAAGGGTTCGTCGCAGCAAATACCGTTACAGCGGGGCGGGATTTTGCTCGAAATCAGACGAAATCTTCATCCCTTCAGGTATTCCGTTGTATTAGTCCTACACAATACAGAATACATACAAAGCGGGCACAATGGAAACAAGCACAAAACGCCAGGAAATCCGCCTTCCTTGGGATTCAAGTCCAGGCAGAAGGCGGCGGCCAAGGCGCCCGTTGCCCGCGACCTGCGGCCAGAGTTTCCATTGTTGGTGACATGTGGCCAGGCGTCAAACGGAGCGGCCCTCGGTGCATTGTTAGGCCTGTGTTCTGTCGCACAAGGACTCCCCGGCGGGTCGAGTTAGCTCCCTTGGCTGATTCGCAACACTGCTTGCACTTCAAAAGATACCGTGATTGCGAAAAGCGAGGAAGCCGAGAGTAAGAAAATGCAAGCCGGAAAATGGTATCCTTCTTTCGTATTCTGCACAGGGCTGAAGGATCATGCCAGTCAACTCGCATCCTGCCTCAGTTTTTGTCGATGCGACGCGGATCACAACAGGGAGCACGCGCCTTGCAGTCACCGCAGAACTCGTGTCTGCCTCCGAGTTCTCCGCAGAGTCACCGAGGATTGAGGACGGGAGGCTTCCCGCAGCTGTTCTGTGTAGGACCACCTAGTAGGCAACAACCCCAGGACTGTGGGACAACTAAAGTGCCAGGGCAGTTCGCCACTTTTACGTGTACTCACGTCTACCTCGTGGGCGGACTGCAGGAGGCTTCGCCAAGCGGTGTCCGGCCAGCAGTGGAACACTGCCAGTTTCGACTGCCCCCATGCTTTTGGAGGGTTAAAGTGAGCGCCCTGGCGGCGATGACGGCAGTGGTGCGGGGTCGTTGCTCGGTACGGCTCCGCTAGAAGCTCGTAGCAGCGAGCCCCTGCTCGGAGTCCGAGTGAGGAGCTTGACCCCCTCCCCGTGAAGCTTTATCAGCAACACTTGGGTTTTCCACACTTGCTTCCCGCAGACAACTCGCAATTGACTCGTTGATTCACCACAGCTCAACTAATTCAACAATACCCATTCCAATCCAACACCAACCCAAACACCACCGTCAAAATGGTCAAGGCTGGTATGTCAACAAGCATCTTGAATTTACCCCGCCCAAGAGCAGACGGACCCCACGGATCGCGAGGCGTCCGGGATGGAGGGGTTGAGGACGACTCGATCGGCCTCAGCCGCAACCTTGATGAGCATTTCATCAGCCTGAGACCCAACTGGGTTCTTTGGGGCCCTGGGTCCCTGGGCTCCTGGGCATCCGAACCCTGCAGATGGCGTGCCTGCTGACGATTGGAGCTGGAGCTGGACGCCGTCGAGTCAATGCTAATATGCGCGCATCTTCTAGTCGCTGTCGTCCGGGGTGACTCCAAGGTCTCCGGTACCGTCACCTTTGAGCAGGAGTCCGAGGGCGCCCCCACTACCGTCACCTGGGACCTGAGCGGCCACGATGCCAATGCCAAGCGCGGCATGCACATCCACACCTTTGGCGATAACACCAACGGCTGCACCTCGGCTGGCCCTCACTGTATGTGCCTAGATGCCCCTGGCCCGTTCGATCCGTCCCCGGGTGTGTGCAGTCTCTAATAGTTTTACACAGTCAACCCTCACGGCAAGACCCACGGCGCCCCGAGCGACGAGAACCGCCACGTTGGTGACCTCGGCAACATCGAGACGGATGCTCAGGGCAACGCCAAGGGCAGCGTGTCCGACAGCTTCATCAAGCTCATCGGCCCCGAGAGCGTGATTGGCGTATGAGCCCAAGACAGTGTCCCGGATTACAAACTACAAGTACTGATATTGACCAGCGGACTGTCGTCTGCCACGCCGGCACCGACGACCTCGGCAAGGGAGGCAACGAGGAGTCGCTGAAGACCGGCAACGCCGGTGCCCGCCCCGCCTGCGGTAAGACCCCACGGATGTTCAATGTTTACCCCGAGCCGTCAACTAACCAAACATTCAAGGTGTTATCGGCATCTCGCAGTAAACAGCTCGAAACTCGCCCAACCGCGATTCACACAGCCGTCCCCGCGCATTGAGAGGAGCCATAGGAGGTGGTGAGAACCGATGGATGCCACTAGGGCATACAGACGTCTCCGAAACCCGAATGTTATCCAACCAATATACCAGTTAGCAGAAAAGAGCAATATAGGTAGCGCCGGAGTTGGACTGTTACAGGACTGCTGCGCTGGGCTCGAAGTGCGTGCCCGTTGTGGAGGACCTGCAGATGACGGAATAGTGCGGGGCACCTCTTCTGGAGCAAAATCACGGTGCGAGCTGCACTGTCGCGACACATCCCTCGGCATTGAGCCCGTCCCCATCCGAGTCCAAGCAACTGCCCTACCCTGACCAAGACTCTCGCAAAGGCCTTGCTCCCGCTTGTCTTGACATTGTATGTATTTCTACTCGTATATTTGCTCGACCGGCCCCATCTTCAGCCATTTCCTGCCAGCATCCGGGCTCGGGAGTGCCGAGTCTTGCCGAGTCCCGGCAACAAGCTTCACAGAGCAAGCAGCAACCCGGAGTGCTCAGCTGGCGACTGGAAGCTTTAGCCAGGCATTGTCCGGACTCTGAACTTCAAGAGACTGGACTCCGGCTGCCCACGGAGCAGCTGCTCCGATCACCCTCAAAACCCGTCAACTCACGGGACATGTCGTGAATGGGATGCCCAAGAGGCTCTCGGCTCTCACAGTGCCGGATCTGACATGCTGCCCAGTGGGGACATCCCCCCTGAAAGCGTTCTGGGGAAGCTCTCCCCTGTTCGATTACCCCACCATCCGACGGGACCAATCCAAATTCATCTGGAAAGCTGTCAAAAAGGCCACTGCTCGCCTGAGGTCTGATGAACTTCACAAGCTGATTCAGACTCCTTTTGTTTTCCTCCACCACCTTCACGACATTTCGGTTTCTCTCCCGTTACGTTGCTTCCTCTTAGCATTACTACGGTAGGTCACTTACCCCCACTCTCCTCTTCAATGCCAGTCCGTCCCCTCCTCTCTCCATGGTGGCGGTGGCCCACATGAGCTGGCAGGCCATGGTGGCTCGAGACAACTTCCATCTGACTCGATGGGGCTATCGTGTGCGGTGATGGCGGCCCAGACTGGGTTGGAACTCCGTAGTCCATTCTCTTGCCAAATTCCGTCTGAAGCTGCCAGTCCCCCTCCCTGGACCCAAGGAACTTGTTCCTTTTCCGACCCCTCCTGGTGCACTCGACGGCGGTGTGGAGCTGCGAGCTAACAGAAGTTGATGATAGAGGCAGTGTCGACCGGACTTTCTCGTAGCTTTCCCTTATTCCAAACCTTCAAGGAGCTGCACTTGGTCTCATCATGGCCTTCATTGCCAACGTCAAGTCGGTGCTCAGCGGCGACACTCTCGTGCTTGTCAGCCCGAGCAATCCTTCAGCTGAGCGCACACTCTCGCTTGCATACGTTTCCGCACCGCGCCTGAGCAAAGATGGCGACGAGCCGTTCGCTTTCCAGTCCCGCGAGTTTCTGAGAAGCCTGGTCGTCGGCAAGCAAGTCAAAGCCAGCGTTTCGTGTAAGTCTTCTACCACGGTGCATGCCCAATGCAACCTCATCCGAATGCTCATCGGCGCTTCAGATACCATTCCCAACTCCGGACGGGAATACGGCACTGCCAGCCTACAAGATGGAACTACACTTCCCGAGGCAGCCGTCAAGGCTGGCTGGCTGAAGGTCAGGGAGGACGCTGGCAGGAAGGAGGAGTCTGAGGACGTTCTCGAGAAGATCAACAACCTGCGGGCCCTGGAGACCCAGGCCAAGGATCAGCTTGAAGGCCTGCACGCGGGAGCCGGCGGCTTCATCGAGGTCCAGAACGACCTGGGCGGGCCCGAGTTCATGACCAAATGGAAGGGCAAGACCGTGGACGGAATCGTTGAGCGCGTCATCAGCGGCGACCGCCTGCTCGTCCGCCTGCTCCTGACGGAGAAGAAGCACTGGCAGGTCATGACGCTCGTCGCTGGCATCCGCACCCCCTCGACCGAGCGCGTCAACCAGTCGAATGGACAGACCCAGCCCGCCGAGGAGTTTGGCAACGAGTCCCGCGCCTTCGTTGAGCAACGGCTTCTCCAGCGCCCGGTCAAGATCAAGATCGTCGGCGCCAGCCCCCAGGCCCAGCTTGTGGGAACCGTCATCCACCCCCGCGGAAACATTGCCGAGTTCCTTCTGAAGGAGGGTCTGGCTCGCTGCAATGACTTCCACTCGACGATGCTTGGAGGCGACATGGCTTCCCTCCGCGCGGCCGAGAAGGAGGCCCAGGCCGCTCGCCGTCGTCTCCACAAGGGCTTTGTCGCCAAGTCTGCTGACAACAAGGAGTCCGATGCCTCCGTCACCAAGATCATCGGCGCCGACACCATCATTGTCCGGAACAAGGCCGGGGCCGAGAAGAGGATCAGCTTCAGCAGCGTCCGCGGACCCCGCACCGGCGAGGCTTCTGAGGCGCCATTCAGGGAGGAAGCGAAGGAGTTCCTCAGGAAGAAGCTGATCGGCAAGCATATCCGCATCTCGGTCGACGGCACCAAGCCTGCCAGCGAGGATTTCGAGCCGCGCGAAGTCGCCACCGTCACTCGGGACGGCAAGAACATCGGTCTGCAACTCGTCCAGGAAGGGTACTGCTCGGTCATCAGGCACCGTAAGGACGACACCGATAGGGCCCCCAACTACGACGAGCTGCTGGCGGCTCAGGAGACGGCCAAGGAAGAGAAGAAGGGAATGTGGTCCGGCAAGGCCCCCAAGGTGAAGCAATACGTGGACATGTCGGAAAACGCGCAAAAGGCGAAGATCCAGCTGTCCACTCTTGCCAGGCAGCGCAAGGTCCCGGGTGTGGTTGATTTCTGCAAGTCGGGGTCTCGCTTCACCATCTTGATCCCTCGCGAGGGCGCCAAGCTCACGCTGGTGCTTGCCGGTGTTCGCGCTCCCCGCTCCGGCCGGACGCCTCAGGAGAAGGGCGAGCCTTTTGGGCAGGAAGCTCTGGACTTGGCCAACAAGCGTTGCAACCAGAGGGACTGCGAGATTGACGTCCACGACATCGACAAGGTGGGCGGCTTCATTGGCGACCTCTACGTGAACCGCGAGAGCTTCGCCAAGATCCTCGTCGAGGAGGGCTTTGCGTCAGTCCACGAGTACTCCGCCGAGAAGGCGGGCAACGCTGCTGAGCTCTTGGCTGCGCAACAGCGCGCAAAGGAGGGGAGGAAGGGGCTGTGGCACGATTGGGACCCGTCCCAGGATGCCGAGAAGGAAGCGGAGGCGTCCGCCGCTGAACCCGCGGCGGACTCTTCGGCCACCATCGAGAAGCGGCCCGAGGACTACCGCGATATCATCGTCACCAACATCGATGCCAACGGCAAGATCAAGGTTCAGGAGATCGGCCAAGGCACCGACGCGCTCGAGGCGCTGATGGGCCAGTTCCGGCAGTTCCACATCAGCCCGACCAACAGCGCGACGCTCAAGGACGCCCCCAAGGCCGGCGACTATGTGGCGGCCCAGTTCAGCGAGGACGGCGAGTGGTACCGGGCGCGCATCCGCGCCAACGACCGCGCCGCCAAGGTGGCCGAGGTCGTCTACATCGACTACGGCAACTCGGAGAAGCAGCCGTGGTCCAAACTCCGGCCGCTGAACCAGCCGCAGTTCACGGTGCAGAAGCTCAAGCCGCAGGCCGTGGACACGCAGCTGTCGTTCGTGCAGCTTCCCGCGTCGCCCGACTACCTCAGCGATGCCATCAACTACCTCTACGAGCTCACCGAGGGCAAGCGGCTGGTGGGCTGCTTCGACTACGTCGACAGCAAGGAGGGGATCAGCTACGTGACCATCTTCGACCCCAAGGCCGAGGGCGCCAACAAGATCACAGAGTCGGTCAACCGCAAGGTGGTGCTTGACGGCCACGCGCTGGTCGCGCGCAAGCTCAAGGCGTGGGAGCGCAGCAAGGTCTTTGAGCCCGTGCTCAAGAACCTGCGCGCCGCCGAGGCCGAGGCCAAGGAGAACCGTCGCGGCATCTGGGAGTATGGCGACATCACCGAGGACTAAGGTCGTTGCGTGACTAATGTGTATATCTCTCTCTTCCTGGCTGGTGTTGGGTGCTAAAAGGGACTCCGAGGGCCTGGACCGGAGAAGGAGGGACTGGAAAATGAAAAGATTACGGTTCTTCTCTCCCCTGACCGCACCCACGCACGCATTATTCCGTGATCCCCTGGTATCTGTCCCTGAGGTCCCATGACTGATTCAATCCTTGGGAAAAGCACAGTCTTTCTCATCACGGCTGATCTGGTACGTAATTCGAGGCAAGGATGCTCCGCGGGGCATTCAACAAAACCCCCCACCCGGGTATTTTCGAAGCGGTGGAGAGACGGGAACCCCATTGCCCAATCACGCCGGGGGATGCCACACGACGCCGGCTTGTGCCAACCTGACTGAACCTGACTGGCGCGCCTGAGCAGCTGAGTAAGAGCTCAATCGTGGTTTGAAACCCCCGGAGTCAGCGGGATCGGAGAGGTGGGTGGTGTCGCCGTGGGGCGGGATCGGACAGTGCGGCGGACAGTATTCTGCACTTGTCTTGGTGCGTCACTTGGCGAATCGGCCGGGACAAAGGCAGAGATGGCAGAAGGCAGCATGCTCCATGTCGCGGGCAGAGACGGTGATTCTGGGTGTTGCGAGTTGAGACTGTTGCGGCTAGAAGGGGCCTTTGATGTTTCACGTTTCTTTTCGTTTGCCACTGCAGGCCGGGCGAATTCCTACTGCTTCTGTCCCAAGGTGCGAGATCCTTAGTAATGACTGAGATCCCTGGACCAAGCGCTGGCAAGGAATTGCTGCTCTGCTGTTGGGCGCGACTTGTCGGCGGCGGGGAGAGGCGGCGAAGAGTGGGGCAGAGGGCGAGGGCGAGGGCGAGGAGGGGTGGGCGATGATGCAGCAGGGACCCCACCCGGCGTTGCTGAGACAGGATATTACCCGCGACGGTCGCCTTCCCAACCAAAATGTCGTCGGCCCCGTTTTCTGTTCTTCCAAGCAACCAACTTCCACTTGTCATTCGAGGCCTTTTGCTCTTCGTCTGCTGTGTTTGATACCATACCCGAGCCTTCTTCAGCATCCCCATTGCCTTCCAGTCGATACCCTTTGCCCACAATGGTTTCCGCCCTCGAGCAGCTCAAGGCCACTGGCACCGTACGTCCCAAATTACCCCGCCAAACCCCTCGTTGGCCCCTCGTTGGGGAGAAGTTCTTGGGGCTTCCCTCCGGACACGGCCGGGATGGAATTGCCCTTTGTCTTTTCCATTTTCTTGTCCAGTATAGCCTTTGCTAACCGTGCTGTTTGAACTTGGATTAGGTTGTTGTCAGCGACTCTGGTGACTTTGCCTGTCAGTGGAATCCCCCTCCTCCCCCCCGGCGCACTCCACGCCCCTTTTCCGTTCGACTGCGGCTGGTATTTGCTCACACGTCTTCACAGCCATTGGCAAGTACAAGCCTCAGGATGCCACCACCAACCCCTCCCTCATCCTCGCCGCGACCAAGAAGCCCGAGTATGCCGCTCTCCTAGACTCCGCCGTCGCCCAGGCCAAGTCCGAGGGTGGCGATCTCATCTCCCAGGTCGACTCCGCGATCGACCACCTCCTGGTCCAGTTCGGCACCAAGATCCTCGAGATCGTCCCCGGCAAGGTCTCGACTGAGGTTGACGCCGCTTTCTCTTTCGACACAAAGGCTTCCGTTGAGAAGGCGCTTCACATCATCGACGTGAGTTTGCTCTGGTAACCACATTCTAAAGCCCCCTCGCTGACCCTTTCCACAGCTCTACGCGAAGGAGGGCGTCTCGAAGGACCGTGTCCTCATCAAGGTTGCCTCGACATGGGAGGGTATCAAGGCCGCCGAGATTTTGCAGCGCGACCACGGTATCAACTGCAACCTGACCCTCATGTTCTCCCTCGTCCAGGCCATCGCCGCCGCCGAGGCCGGTGCCTTCCTCATCTCGCCCTTCGTCGGCCGCATCCTCGACTGGTACAAGGCGACCACCAAGAAGGACTACTCCAAGGAGGAGGACCCGGGCGTTGCCAGCGTCAAGGCCATCTTCAACTACTACAAGAAGTTCGGCTACAAGACCATCGTCATGGGTGCCTCCTTCCGCAACACCGGCGAGATCACCGAGCTCGCTGGCTGTGACTACCTGACTATCTCCGTAAGCTGCCCATGAACAACGCTGGGCGTTTCTCAATGCTAACCACCTATGAACAGCCCAACCTCCTCGAGGACCTCCTCAACTCGCAAGAGTCGGTCCCCAAGAAGCTTGACGCCGAGGGCGCCAAGGCGCTCGACCTCGAGAAGAAGTCGTACATCAACAGCGAGGCGAACTTCCGCTTCGACTTCAACGAGGACCAGATGGCCGTCCACAAGCTCAGCGAGGGCATCAGCAAGTTCGCGGCCGACGCTGTCACCCTCAAGGACATCATCAAGGCCAAGCTCCAGTAGATGGGCAAAGGTCGGGGGGGGGGGCACGGAGTAATGGACGTTATGACGACTCGAAAATGAGTTACATGCTTGCTGCACGCACGGTTAGACTGGGTTATCGTTAGCAAGACTGATGAGCTGCTGGGTTATGGCGCTTGCAGGCACCGCTGATATCGGACGCAAAATGAACACAAGTTGAATGCACCAACGAACCGTCCCTGTTGTCTTTGGGTTGCACCGTGATGAGTTGATGGTAACCGGAGTCCAGTCTCCCGTCATGTTTGCCTGTACAATTAAATCCATTGCATTACACCTGATCTCTCGATCAAGCTCGATAAACAACTAACCCAAAACGCCGCCGATGCTCCCTCGGCCCCCTCCCAATGCTATCCATTATGCATCTAGCGTGCAGATATGCCATGCCGTGTAACACCAGAAAAAGTGAAGCAAACCAGGGCTCGATAACCCCATCACAGGCTCTCCTGCAACATCGTCTCCAGCCGCTGCAGGTCCTCCTCCTCTTCCTCCTCACTCTTGCCCCCCGCACCACCACACGTAACCTGCTCGATGCGATTTGTCACGCCTTTTGGTCCGGCTTCGAGGATCAGGGCGGTGACTATTGTTGGAATGATGTTAGCTGTTTGTGGGCAGGTGTTTTTTCCCCTCCTCTTGTATCTTGAGGGCGCCAAATTGAAGAAAGGGAGGGTACACATACGCTTCAAACCATGCCCGCACCCCGAGTCCAGCCCAAAGGCATACCGCAAACCAGTCTCCTTCTTCTGGCTCTTGCGCGACCCGTCCTCGGCCTCGTGCGGCGCCGGCACGATGTGCACCTGGTGGTTGAGCTGCAGGCCGGCCTTGGCGTCGTGGCCGTAGAGCACGACGGTGTGGGGCTCCGACGCGGGCAGGCGGTTCTGGTGGCGGTTCCAGGCGTAGCTCCAGGGCTCGCCGTCGCGGCCGTCGATCGGGACGGGGACGGTGTTGTAGTTGACGGTGGTGTTTGAGGGGTCCGAGGGGGTGGCTTCGTCGGGGGAGGAGGTGGACTCGCGCTGGCTGCGGTGCTTGTCTCCCTTTTTCTTTTGCTTGCGCTTGCCGGGGTAGACTAGGGTTCGCATGTTCATGACCGCCCATGGGTCTTGTTTCTCGAGTTTGATGCCCGGGACGAGTCCGCCGTGGGCCACGGTGAGGGTGCTGGTGCTCCAGGGGGCGGCGACCGCGCCTGGGATGTGGCCGATGCGGAGGATGATGGGGAGCGATCGGATCCAGGCGAGCTGGGCGCGGGTCAGGGAGAGGGCGATTCGGCGGGCATTTCCTGTCTTTCGATCATTCGCGTCGACTTCCTGATCGTTTCCACCGTCGCCTTCAACGGCACGGCTTCCATTAGCGAGTTCAGCGGCCTCGTCTCCTTGGCCGTCGGGCCGGGGTCCTATCCTCGACTGGTCGTCGACCGAGAGCCGGCGGAGCTCCCGAGCAGCCGCCAACACCTTGTCTTCGTGGTTGCCCCTCACGGCACTCGCGCCGAGTTCCATGGCCAGCTGGATCACGCCCTTGCTGTCGGGGCCCTTGGTGACCATGTCGCCGGCGAAAATGAGGTGGTCGCCATGCTTGTTGTTGAAGCCGATCTTCCGGAGCAGGGTCTTGAGAGTGTTCAGGTGGCCGTGCACATCGCCCACGATGATCAACCGCTTCCCGCTGGCCGTGGACTCCCCTTCAACGAGCTCGCTCTCTTCCGTGGTGGTCGGGGCCGTATACGAGGGGATGTGCTTCCGGGGCAGGTCGGCCACGAGGAGGGGTGGGTCGTCCTTGAATTTGGGGTGGCTGTTTGTCCCGTATTCCATCTTGTGGTCCCGGCCCTGGTTTGCGATCTGCTCTGCAATGAGGGCGAGAATGACTTCGATTTCCGAGGGGCCCTGATGCGTTTGGAGGTGGGGCGCGGGAGGGGCTGGCTCGAAGGGGACGGGGGTCTCTACTTGGATTTCGAGCACCTCTGGTTTGGTTGGCGGTTCAAGGGTCACTTCTGACTCGACCAAAAACGTCATCCGAGGCGCGTCGCCTGCCGCGCCTCCGAAGGGGCGCGCGCTGGTGAGCCGCTGCAACGCCCGCAAACGAACCGCGAAGAGACATAGTGAGAAGAATGTAAAGGCTGCGAGGGCTGTGGCGAGCGCAGAGCGACTGGACCCGCGCCGGCGCTGGCCAGGGAGGAGGAATTGAGGTGGTGCCATGGATAAGGTACCGGGCAGATGGTCGACGAGATGGCCGCGTCGCTCTCAGCAGTTGAGTCGTTTTAAGCCTGCGGTGGAAAGTCGGGGCCCGTTAAGGTCCGTCGAGTTCACCGACTCGCATCGCACATGACGGCTTCTGGCAGGCGGGCTGCAGCTGTATGCGGTTGTTGTGTGACTTGCGGAAAGAGCGGAGTTTGGTTTATTGACAGTGGAAAGCGACAAGTCAGAGGCGCAACAGCTGCATAACATCGAGCAGCTTGGCGTCCTCTGGACTGCACGGCCGCGGTCAACAGTCGGGAGGGGCTGGGAGTTTTCCATTATACATATTTTCATACAGCGACGGTCTGGACTCTCTGTCTCGAGATCGGAGCTCTCCTCCGGCGCGGGATGGTGTGGGAATTGTGGTTAGCGCGAGCGAAGGTGAGCAACAGTTTGGCGGAACCACCGCACGTGTTGCAGTCTTGCCCAAACAGGAGTCAAGCAGAGGTGGATAAACTCCACAGTCTGGTTCTCTCATTAGCCGTCAGTTTGCCGATTCCCTTGCCAAGACCATGGTGTCTCATCATTGCCTTTCCCAGACAGCTTTGAGGGTTTCAAGATTGCAGCACAGCAGACGCTCACAGCCTTGCAGCAGGCATTAGCCTGGGGATGTGTGGGCGTGCTTCTTGTTGGCTTTGCGACTGGAGGTCCATCTGCGATCCTGCTGTGCCTGGTCCGGACTTTTGTTCCACCCCAAACTTCGGATGGTCTGGGAGTATCGGATCATCGGCAACAACTCGGTGCAGGTGCATTGGATACGCGGTGGGAAATGCAGCAATTCTGCCTAGCATATCGCTCGCAGTCCCCGAGCAGCCCGCAAGCCGGGAACGCCTGCGCTGCATTCACCAGACAACACAACCAACCTTGTCAAGAATTCAGCATGCATTCTGTACAGTATCGCACATGGCACGCATAACATTGACGTTTGATGCCGCCTGCTTCCTGCCATGCCGGCTGATGCTTCCTTTGGCGTGCCGACCTCATCTTCCTCCCAGCCCATCATGGTTTTTTTGACTTGTCCGCCGCTGCCGCTGCCGCTGCCGCCCTGAACTTCTCATTCTCGGCCTCCCTCCAGTCCGGCGGCGCTTTCTCGTTGCCGCTGGTCTCGCCGCGCGTGCCCGCAAATGCCGACTTGCCCGCGTACAGCTGGTATCCGTCGCCCGACTTCTCGGTCTGCTCGAGCTGGCCGAACGAGACGGGCTGGTTGCCACGGAAGCGCTTGCGCATGTCGACCATGCCGCGGCGGCACTCGCCAAACGTCTTCTTGAGCTGCTGGCACTTGAGCGGGAGCGTGTCGACGAGGGGCTCGCGTAGGCACTCAGCGGCGGCGTGCCGCTGGACCATGACGCACTCGGATTCCTGGAGGCATTGTGCCAGCGCGGCTCCTTGAGACCATGTTAGCGAATGCAGGATCGGTGGGAGGGCTGGCAAGGAGCCGCGCACGTATGTCTCTACATGAGCTGGGCATGTTGGTTGTGGTGGGCACGACGGCGGTCTCTGCGGGCTCGGCCTCTGAAGAATCCGGACCGAGATCTGGAATTGGCCCAGGCTGCGAGTCTGGCACTCTGCATGCATGGCCTGAGCTTTGCGGCGGGTAGCCGATTGGTGGCTGCCTCACCGGGGAGCTGGGAAATTCATGATTCGTATCGTTTCGTAAATTACACATTTATCGTCAGCAATCACTGCTTCAGGACCAAACGTCGTTTCAAGGTCTGGATTGCCCGCGCTAGGCTTCCACCAGCTCTGTTTCCTTGCATGTACGGATTGAAGTGGATGGACGAAGCAACTCAATTCGATTCATCTAACAATATAGAATATTCTGTACATGGTTGACTTGAATTTGCCTCCTTCCCAAGGCTCCGTCAGCGCCCATCGACTCGCAACAGGGGGTCAGCAGGCGACAGGCACAGCATTTGCATGTGACAGGTGATGTCACAAGGGACCCGTTTCAGCATGGTGAGGCCATTCCCCACAGCCGCCGCAGAGCGCAGGGGGCTTGCTCTCGGGGACCCGATAGCCAGGGTTCGCATTCCAACCACCACCAGCCCTTCGAACGACTTCTCGCGATCCGTGCCATCCTGTAATCATGCCTCCTCTGCGCAATATTTGATACATGCCCTGTCGCGTTAGCCCCAGAATACAACACAATACTCCCCGAGTTTGGCAGCAAGTCAGCAGCAAACGCCAATGACAGGGCCCGCCCACGATGCCTGTTCCATTTCTCGGCCGCCTTAACATGTGAGACTGCGGCATCCAGCCCTTCCAGCTGTATTCTGTCCGGGTAGCCCCATACTGATTGCTTGACGCTCCCACAGCACCGAATATGCCGCCCTCGTCGGGTCCTTTCTCCTCGTGGGCCTCGAGGCCTTCATCCGGATCTGCACCCTCGCATTGCGTGCGTCCCATCCAGGTCACCAGGCGGCAGCAATCAACCAAGACACTCGTCCAACTAACATCTCCCAGCATCGTCCTTGCTCGACCTGTGCTACGCCATATCCCGACGTCTATTCAACAAGCTAACCAGCCCGGCCGAAAAGAAGGCCGAGAGGATAAAACAGTGTGCGTCTTTCAACCGAACACGGCAGTTCCAAGGTTACTGACATCCATCCTGCACCAGCCATTTCGACCAAGATCAGAAACGCCTCCGATTTTGTCGATCTCTGCGCCGTATTTGGATACACGGCTGAAGAGCACGTCGTGCAGACCAAAGATGGCTATCTGCTCGGCCTGCACCGGCTGGCCTGGCGGAAGGGCGAAGAGGACGTCAGAGTTAACCGCGGACCCAGGAGTGTCAAGAAGCGCGTCGTGTACTTGCACCACGGGCTCCTGATGAACAGCGAGGTGTGGGTCTGCCTCACCGACGAGCAGCGAGCCCTGCCGTTTGTGCTGGTCGAAAGGGGGTTCGATGTCTGGGTTAGTCTTCTCGTCGTCCAAACACCACCAACATCTCAGGCTGACGAGGTGCTACATACATAGCTCGGCAACAACCGCGGCAACAAATACTCCAAAAAGTCGATCCACTCGTCGCCGACCTCCCCCAAGTTCTGGAACTTTTCCATCGACGAGTTCGCCTTCCACGACATCCCCGACAGCATCAGCTACATCCTCGACGCGACCGACCAGCCCTCGCTGTCCTACATCGGCTTCTCCCAAGGCACCGCCCAGGCCTTCGCCAGCCTGGCCGTCCACCCCAGACTCAACGACCAAGTCAACGTCTTCATCGCCCTGGCCCCAGCCATGTCCCCAGCCGGCCTCTCCAACGGCGTGGTCGACGCCCTCGTCAAAGCCTCCCCGCAAGTCCTCTTCCTCCTCTTCGGCCGCCGCTCCATCCTCAGCTCAGCCACCATGTGGGAATCCCTCCTCTACCCGCCGCTCTTCACCAAAGTCATCGACCTCGGCCTCTCCTTCCTCTTCGCCTGGCGCACAAAGAACATCTCGACCTCCCAGAAACTCGCCGCCTACCCCCACCTCTACTCCTTCACCTCCACCAAGTCCGTCGTCCACTGGTTCCAAATCATCCGCACCAAGTCCTTCCAGATGTACGACGACGACGTCCACCCGCCCTTCCTCCTCGCCCCGCCCACGAAATACACCAAGGTCGCGCGCTACCCGACCCGCAACATCAAGACCCCCATCGTGCTGGTCTACGGCGGCAGCGACTCGCTGGTCGACATCAAGGCCATGCTGCGCGAGCTGCCCGCGCAGACGCTGGCGAATGAGATTGCGCACTATGAGCACCTTGATTTTCTCTGGGCGAGGGATGTGAAGGAGAGGGTGTTTCCGGTGGTGTTTGATGCGCTAGAGAGCTTTACGGGGGTGGAGCATACGCGGGAGGAGTATGAGCGGTATGAGATGATGAGGCAGAGCTCGAGTATGCGGGAGGGGCCGGTGGAGGAGAGTGACGGGAGCACGACGGTGGGCGGGAGTAATCGGGAAGAGGAAGAGGAGGAGAGTGAGACGACAGGGAGGAGGGGTGCTATCACAGAGGGGGAGGCGAGACGGCGGCGGAGGACGAGGTTCGCGGTGGGTGCGTCTGGGTCGCCAGTTCCGATTGGTAGCGCGGCGGGTGCGCGGGTTCCGAGGTTTGGCGACGCGCCGGTCATGAGGGTGGAGCGGGACAGCGGGGCGGTTGTGGATGGGGAGGCGATGCTTTCTGTACCAGATGGGGGAACAGGTTGATGAGTGTTGATCTTGTACTGATTATTTTTCTCTCGTTGGATGGATCCCGTTGCACATCTAGATCTCTTTCTCTGGGCGGCATGATTAGACTCTGTTGGGTCAAGACTAGATTGGGTACAGTACCGACCTAATCATGGAGGAGGAGGACCTAGATTCAGGCAGTATCGCCGGCTCCCCTCGTTTGTTTTCCTTATCACAGTTAGACAGAAACAAGGAACCGAAACAATAAACTATATTCAACAGTGCTCTAACTACGCCTCTCCGGTATCCTATTGCCCTGTCCTGTTTACGATTCCATGCTTATTTGATTGTATTTGCGGACTGGACCCTGGCAAGGAGACGCCCACAGTTGCCCTTGTCTTGAGGCAAATCATCTCTGGGCTGCTTCTGTTAGACTTGCTCTATCTTCCTCAACATTTTCCCCGAGACACCAGTCGCATAACTGCCCACAAGACCTTGTCAGTGACATTGACGGTTACTCCCCGAGATGACAGCACCGGTCTCGCACCTCGCTCCAGAGATCCATCGCATAGTCCACGGCGCGCGTCGTGATGGGCCTCGGCGGGCCGAGAAACTTCTCCTAGAAAGGGTTCCTCCATGGGTTCTCGAAGTCGCCAAAGATGGCGCTAAGCCGCTGTTCCTCCGCGCCGGGAATTTTGTTGAGGGCAGACAGCCACGAGTCGGGGAGGTAGCCGCCGGTCCAGGCCAGGACGGCGACGATGACCTCGGCGACGGGTTCCAGGTCGTGGGCGAGGATGGCGTCCTGCACGGTGGCGACCAGCTCGTTGCGGTCAACAAAGGTGACGTCCCACGGCGACGCCATGATGAGGATTCTTGCGTCCTCGACGACCTGGTCGCTCCAGTGCCGGGCGATCTTCCGGCAGGCGGCTCTCGTCTCGCGCAGGGTGGCGTACCGTCCTTCTTCCGGCGTCATGGGCCGCTGCACGAGCTCGGGAAACATGGCGCGGGGTCGTTGGAGGGGGTGGGTGCATGCAAATGTTCTACCGAAAAGATGGTGATGATTCGAGGGCCTCTCTCGGCGAGTCTCGTGGTTCAACCATGGGTGGGTGCTGGTCTTGCCTTCCCCGCTGCGATGAGCCTGCTTTGGCTGCCGCCTGGTTGCCACTGTTTTGGCGTCTAATAGTAATGTGAGAAGGTGAAGGCATCGTTTGAGACTGGGACCTTCCTTGAGGGCGTTCGATGGTCTCAGGCTTGGCTTTGCGGAATTCTTGCCACGAGACACATCCGGGTTATCGCAGTTCTCCCCGGACTCCTTGTCTCGGCTTCTCAAGCAGATAAAGCCGTTTACCACACACCCCAGAGACAACCTCATCCAATAACCATCCCAAACACACCCGGCCCGCTTCCTCCCAGGGGTCAGCTCCAGATGATTGGCAGCCTCGCAACCCTGACATGGCCGAAAGGTTGCATGTCGTTGCGTTGCCTTCACTGGCGGAGTCCCACTCTCGCAGTCCCTCCCCAGTCCCTCATTTGAAGATGCGACCCCGTGTAGAGAACGGGAGACATGTCCTCGGGCCGGGCCGCGGCTGCATGGTGGTGAATCAACAGGGACCAGGGGTCATGCTTGTATCGGGACGCAAACCCCGATATTCCACAACGAGGCTCAATCCGGAGTCGTTGCCTCTCGGAAATCGGAGAGTTTGACGATCTCAAAACCTCCATTACCCACCATGACATGAGAGTGCCTGGAAAAGAGTCGGCGACCACACTCTTTCAAGCCCGGAATCGAGGACAGGGAGACATATTTGACACCAAAAAATGTGAAACCGCTCAGCGATCCGACCAGACACCAGAACATCCTACACTCATCGTGGAGTGCTGTCTCTGACTTACACCACCATTCAGCATGGCATCAACACCAATATCCACAGCCGCCGCAGCCGCAAAGAATGCCGCCGTCTTCACAGCAGGCCGCGCCGCCTTCTCACCACGCCAAACCTACGAGGTCTCCCCCAACATCCCGCGCTCCTTCTTCCTCGGCCACCACCACGCCGGCCTGGCACGCATGCGCCAAACCCTCTCCACCGTCGGCCTCATCATCGAGTGCCGCGACTTCCGCGTG
>OUNM010572360.1_pt1 | contig 37300 bp, 32 predicted proteins | sample 1769961 | NCBI WGS metagenome assembly OUNM01 (sample SAMEA3914820, study PRJEB12502) | metagenome | biome: forest; material: soil | place: USA | collected 2012-03-12 | depth 0.3 m | reverse complement strand
GCCTGGCGCAACAAGGCCTTTGGGCAGGCTCTTGATTTCGTCTGGGCGTCCAAGGACAACTCCAACGACTTTGCCATTCGCGAATCGGCCACCAGCATCAAGGTCTTCAAGAACTTCCAGGAAAAGGCGGGCGGGCTCGATGTCCCGTTCGCGGCAGACGGTCTCACCGGCGGTGTACTTCTTGGCGTCAAAGGCCAGGGCGGTATCTCTTTCTACGACTGGGCAACAGGGGGCCTCGTCCGTCGCATCGAAGTTGAGCCGAAGCAGGTGTACTGGAGCGAGAGCGGCGAGCTTGTCGCGCTGGCATGTGACGACACAACCTACGTTCTGCGGTTTTCCAGGGAGAACTACAACGAGGCCCTCCAGGCAGACCAAGTCGACGACGACGGTGTTGAGGCCGCCTTTGAGGTGGTTACCGATATCAATGAGGGGTAAGTGCTAACCGATGGGGAATCGCACAGTGCCCTACTAACTTGATCCCAGCATCCGGTCGGCGGAGTGGCTTGGAGACGTCCTGATTTACACCAACGCGACAAACCGCCTCAATTACCTGGTCGGCGACCAGACGTACACCGTCGCCCACTTTGACAAGCCGATGTACATTTTGGGCTACCTGCAACGTGACAGCCGCGTGTATCTTACTGACAAAGATCTCGCTGTCACCTCGTTTGCGCTGTCTCTCCCGGTGCTGGAGTATCAGACTTTGGTTCTTCGTGAGGACATGGAAACAGCGGCTGAGCTGCTCCCGTCTATCCCCCAAGACCAGCTCAACAAAATCGCCCGCTTCCTCGAGGGTCAGGGCCACAAGGAGCTCGCGCTCGAGGTCGCCACCGATTCCGAGCACAAGTTCGACCTCGCGCTGTCGCTCAACCAGCTCGAGATTGCCGTGGAACTCGCACGCGAAGCCGATTCGGACCACAAGTGGAAGACGCTCGGCGATGCAGGACTTGCCGCCTGGGATGTGCCCCTGGCAACCGAGTGCTTCGTCAACGCGAAGGATCTCGGCTCGCTGCTGCTGCTCTACACGTCTACTTCGGACCGCGCGGGTCTTGCCAAACTGGCCGAGCAGGCTTCGGAGGCCGGCTCGCACAACGTCGCCTTCAGCTGCAGGTGGTCTCTGGGTGATGTACCCGGGTGCATCGACATCCTTGTCAAGACGGGCCGGCTGGCAGAGGCGGTCTTGTTCTCCCAGACCTACCAACCGAGCTTGACCGCCGGGCTGGTAACGCAGTGGAAGGAGAGCCTGGAGAAGAGCAAGAAGGGCCGCATCGCGAAAGCATTGGGCATGCCTGGTGAGGACGAGGAACTCTTCCCCGAGTGGGAGGACTGGCTGAGGTTGGAGAAGGAGGGCCCTGCGGGGACCGAGGAAGCCAACGGGGAAGAGGCGTCTGAAGAGGCCGAGGAGGAAGACGAGGAGTCTGAGGAGGCGAGCGAGGAGGACGATGATGATGAGGAAGAGGAGTAGATCTGGCTCCCCACGATATGCTCCCGCATGTATGTGCAAGGGACGGGATGATGTGATTATTGGCGTTGGGAGAGAGCAAAGACAAAAGCTCGGGCCTGTCAGCCAGAAATGATTCGTATGGTGAGCGTGTTAGCACCGCGCCATCTCGATGCCATGACTGTTCAACGATGTACTTCTGGGCGGTGTTCTTGCAGCCGCAATTATTCGAGTCAGCACCCAGCGCGGTGTAACTCTCAAAGCCCCCGAGTCTCACATCACCCGCCACAGCCCTTGTTCCAGTCGACATGGATCGTGCCGTGGGTGATTCACACAGCCAATCAGAGCCCCATCTCGGGGATCTTAGCGCCGATTGACGACCAACGTGCTGACATCCCAAGGGTTTTGTGGAGCCCTTCTGTCATTTCGGCAGCGTCGGAGCCCGGAGCCGGAGGGACCCCGACAAGATGGAGTCCCGCGAACCAACTTTCTCTTCCGTGCCGCCGACGACTCCATACCACAGACACCTCGTGTCGACACTTGTATTTCAGACTCCCAGCCGCCGCCGGCATCGACCTCGACCACCTCCTCGAACGGCAACGTTCCCATCCTTTGCGCGATTCGTTTTGCGGAACCCCCGGCTCCTGGCATTAATAATCGATCGCGCGGCGGGGATTCAACCATGGCCGAAACACCAGCGGAGAGGGTCTTGAGCGTGGGCGGCCACGATTTTGGCTACCCGCACGGCCATCTGGGAAACCTGACCGAGGACGAGGCCACCAGGCTCGATCAGTTCCGGCTCTTCCTGCAGGAGAAGGGGCTGTACCAACCCGGGCCGCCCCCTTCGCACGACGACCAGACACTGCTGTGAGTCGCACGCACCCTTCGCCATCGTATCTGTGCATTTCTCAGAGTGCTAATCATTCTGTGCTTTTTCATTGGTTATAGACGCTTTCTGCGAGCGAGGAAATGGTCGGTCCAAGACGCATACGGGCAGTTCAAGGACACCGAAGAGTGGCGGCAGGCCAACCAGTTGGAGGTCCTGTACGATACGGTCGATGTGGAGGCATATGAACAGACAAGGGGTTTGGTGCGTTGTCCCGGAAGCCTAGCTCTCGAGGACTGGGGCTGACACAGGAGAACGAACAGTATCCCCAATGGACAGGGAGGCGAGACAGGAGGTTCGTCCAAACCAGGCATCCTTTCCATCCGATGATTTACTAACCACCTCGTTCCCCCCACAAACAGAGGCATCCCGCTCTACCTCTTCCAAATCTGCCACCTCGACTCCAAAACCGTCTCGACCTACGAAAAAGCCGCCGAGGCCACCAACGTCAGCAGGGCGCAGACCGACGGCTCGACGCCGCAGCGCCTGCTGCGGCTCTTCGCGCTGTACGAGAACCTGACGCGCTTCGCGCAGCCGCTGTGCACGCAGCTGACGGACCGCGAGCACGCGCACACGCCCATCACGCTCAGCACCAACATCGTCGACGTGTCGCAGGTCTCGCTGCGCATGTTCTGGAACCTCAAGGCCCACATGCAGGCCGCGTCGACGCTCGCCACCGCGCACTACCCGGAGACGCTGGACCGCATCTTCATTATTGGCGCGCCGTACTTTTTCAGTACGGTTTGGGGGTGGATCAAGCGCTGGTTTGATCCCATCACGGTGTCCAAGATCTTTATTCTGAGCCCGGCCGAGGTGAAGGCCACGCTGGAGGAGTTTATCGAGCCGAGGAACATTCCCAAGCAGTATGGTGGCGAGTTGGATTTTGAGTTCCGGAGCAGGCCGAACTTGGACCCGCGGATCAAGGAGGCCGTTTCCTGGGAGAATGGGTACTCGGATTTCCCCGAGGGCCCGATGTACTGGGTTCCTGTGGACGGCGGGAGGCGGTTGGCGTGTGTAGCGGTGGGGAGTCAGGGGGGCAAGGACAGGCGGGAGACGGTGTGCACCATCGCGGCGGCGGGGTGGAAGGAGGAGAAGGGCGCTGCTGTTGACGCCGCGGCGTCGCCTGCTGAAGCTGCCGTCGAGGCTATCCAGGGGTTGTCGATTGCCGACGACAAGGTGGCCAGTGAGATCGAGGAGAAGGTGGCTGCGGAGGCTGGGCAGCCGCAGGAGCAGAAGGCCGCGGTTGTTTCCGCTTAGATGGTGAGGTGTGGAGGACGGTTTGCGAGCGTTGGATAGACGGGGTTGGATGTATTTGGCGCAGTTCATACGTCTCTATACCATTTCTTCTTTTTCCACAATGTCTCGGGTCATTGTCGAGGGAGCGGTGACTGGAGGGTGTACGATGTGGATCATAGTGCAACGTTCATATCAGACAATGTAACTTTGGGTGTTCCCGCTGCTGTGGACGAGCCTCGACTTCATGTGAGGCGCTAGATGGAATTCCGGGTGTCTCTTCGGGTTTGTAGAGCCATGCTGAGGCAGCCGTCACATCCCATCCCGGCTCGGTCATGCAAACTGGCGTGCGGTAGTCGTCACAATCCGTGACATATGTAAGTGTCGGGGTGACCGTTCCCTGACAACGGACAACTCCATACGACTCACCTCTGACCACCCAGCTGGCCATATTACTCCGAAACCCTCGTTACGATGCCCGCCGTTCTATCCGCTGTGCAGCAACTGGGCCCTCACCCCTCCACCCCCAAATTTCCCCTCCACTGCGCTATCCCCCGATCCAGCTCCTCCCAGGTCAACCCGTCCCGAATCAACCTCATCGTCACGCCAAGGCTTTCCACCTCCAGGTTCGGCCGCTCGTCATCAAAAAAGAGCATTTGGCTAAACGGTATCCCCGTCCGCTTTGCAATCACCTCGAAGTGCCGCAGCTTGGTCCCCTCGTAGATCTCCAGCCCGGCGTCGAACGCATCGATCGTCCGCTTCGGCCCCTTGTCGCCGCCCTCGGCCAGCCGTAGCGGTAGCAATTTCAGCACCTCCCGGCAGAGGTCGCCCACGGGCGACTTGCTGGCCACGGCGAGGCGGGTGTGGGGCAGGGAGGAGACGAGGCGCAGGATCGCGGGCGCGTCGGGGTAGAGGGCGAAGTGCTCCCCGTTGCGGTCCGCGAGGGTCGGCGGCTGGGAGTTGGGGATTGCGCGGATCGGGGTCGAGATGTGGATGTCTGAGTAGAAGGGCCAGAGGGTGTAGTCCAAGTCCAGGACGATGAGGCGCGGAAGGGGGAGGCCGTCGTGCAGCCAGGCGGGAGTCGGAATGGGGTTGGTCGTGGAGGAGGACGCGGTGTCCGGGGCGGGTTTGGCTGGCTTTTTGCTCTTGGCCATGGCGGCAGATGGGTGTCGTAAAGCGGGAGCGGATCAACTGGGGTCAAGGTTGTGGTGAGGAATCTCGTCGAGGGTTGTCGGTCGTTCCCAGGCGAGCCAGGCACACGACCGTTCAAGAGGATTACCCCACCTTCCCGAGCATCGAAGTCCAGAGGGGGTTAGGGTTGGCTGCTTCAAACCGTGCGAGAGATCAGAGATGGAACTCACCCCGGTTTCCCCACGAAATGTTCTGCGGCACGGTGGCGCTCAAGCTGCAACGTCCCTCTCTCCGAACTCCGAAGCTCCATTCTCAGCGCCAACCGATGCAGGCCGCGGCGGGAAGATCAACCTACCCATTCGCTCTCACTTACTTGTTCCGCGCGGGCAATCTCCAAACAGCCTATTGACTCGCTCCCACAATTCTCGTTGCAACGCCCCCGGGAAGATGGGAAGCGTGGGCTGTTTTGGATTACCCGATGCTTACCATTGGCCGAGTAATCGATTATTGCGCGAACTGCCGCTTCTTGGCCGCTTTTCATCAGACGGTTCATCAAAGCGTCCCTTGAAATTGCCGGCCTGCGTCACCCGAAGCTCAAGTTTACCCCACTGTTGCCCCGCGTGGTAGCGGCCGTCGGGGCACCCCTTGCCTGAGACGAGACGGACTCCAAATATATCCCCCGCCCTGCTTGAGCTCGGATCCGGACACCTTTAGACTAGAAACTCTCCTTTGTGACCAGTGCTCTTCAACGGCTCAGATCCTAGCTCTTGTCTCCCTGTCCACAAACTACAAGCTACAATTCCGATACCGTCTCCGGCTAACACTTGAGCCGATCGAACCCACTGTTGCGCCTTAGACCAGTCCGCCAGCACCACAATCCCCCACCATGGCAGCCGGAGATCCGATCAAGAAGATCCGGCTGGTGCGCATTGCCCACGTCTGGTACAAACACGCCGACGTGGAAGCGGCCAAGCAGTTTGCTCTTGATTTTGGCTTCGCAGAGACTGCCCAGGTCGGCAAGACGACCTTCTACCGCGGATATGGCACCGAGCCCTTCTCCCTTGCCATCGAGGCGTCAGACAAGAACGAATTTGGCGGCGCCGCGTTCGTCGTCGAGTCGGAGGAGGACCTGGTGTACGCATCCAAGTCTCTCCCTAAGGAATGCAAAGCAACAGAGGTGCACGAGATGACAGGCCTTCCGGGCGGCGGCAAGCGGGTGACATTCTACGACCCCGTCGACGGCTTCCCGTTCCATCTCATCCACGGCCAGACACTAGTGGAGAAGGAGGACCGGAACTTCCCTGCTCTCAAGTACAATTATGTGAGCTCTCTTGCGTGCTGTTAGCCCCCTGCAAGCTGCCCGGACCCGGCCACTTACAAGTCACACCACACCAGCCCGACGAGAAGAACCGAGGCGTCAACCAGTTCCAGCGCCTCCAGAAGCGGCCAGCACCAGTACACAAAATCGGCCACTTTGGCATGTGCGTGACCAACTTTGCGAAGTGCTACGAATTTTACTCCTCCTACTTCAACTTTCACCCCAGCGAGGTACGTGACAATGCGTCCCGGCTCTCTCGACCCTGCCCGCCGGCTGACTTGAGTGGCTTTGCCACACATAGCTCGTCCACAACGACGAAAACGTCGACATTACCGTGTTCTTTCGCCTGGACCGCGGCGAGGAGCTGGTCGACCACCACTGCTTCTTCTTCTTCGAGGGCCCCAAGATGCACGTCCACCACTCGTCCTTCGAGACGCACGACTTTGACGCCCAGGTGCTGGGCCACGACTGGCTCCGCCAAAAGGGGTACACCAACTGCTGGGGCGTCGGGCGCCACGTCATGGGCAGCCAGATCTTTGATTACTGGTAGGTCTTGTGGTCGGTCTCTGTGCATTGGGCCTGAGCGCGCTGACAGTGGCGATGCAGGTTCGACCCGGCCAAGTTCATCATGGAGCACTATGTCGACGGCGATCTGCTGGATATGAGGGAGCCGACTCACCACACCAAGGCGGCGCCGGATAACTTGCATGTCTGGGGTATGTTTTGCGGAGCACGAAGTGGGTTGCCGCGTGCATTGCTAATGATTTCACAGGACCCGAGGTGCCCGAGACCTTCTTGCAATGATTGATCAGGATAGCAAGAGAGAAAGGTGTGATAGAGCGCCGGACACACGCCACCTTGAATGAGATTATGATGTATGCGTAGTGAAACTGTTGAATTATGAGGTTGTTGACGATCACTGCCCCGAGACGTACATCACGTCGCCAGAAGGCGAAGCACTGCATGTTGCTGAACACGTGAAGCAATTCATAGGAAAAAGAGTGCAAAAAGCTCGCCGACCAACCCTACTCGCCGGTCGAGTAGAGGTGGCCAGGTACGAAAATCCTTTATTGTTTAGAATTTTACTTCGCTAGTGGGGAGTCGAACCCGCGACCACTTCGGTTGTTGTTCCACCCGTTGACCCCCTCCCAAAGCCGCTTGACCACTCGAGTGGTCCGTTAATTGGGAGGGGCGGTGATTGTGTGCGTGCGGGAAGTTGTATATCTAGGGTGGTGCGGGAAGGAGCCTCGAGAGCGGCGCCACGCCCCCCGGTTAGCACCGTGGACAGAACAGGCCTCATTTCAAGGTTAGCGTGTATGTACATTACTCCGAGACAGGAGACACTGTCTTGTATGTCTTGCGGGGCGAACGGTAGTAGTTAAAAACAGTTCCGTGCTCTAGTGTTCGAATGTATCCGACACTGAGCCGTTGATATCTCCAACTGGACCCGTAAGTGTGTCAAGGCGAGGCATCCAAAATTGAAGCCTCACCCTGACATTTCTGGACCATCTAATTACACTGAGACAAGTACAGTTTTGACTGAGGCGTGTGTACCACATCCCTCACTCCTCCCAGGCCCCCTCCCACCCATCCCCAACTCCTCTCATCCACTGCACCCCAACCAGCTTCAACCCCCACCGCCTCACAAACTCGACCGCCCCAAACGACCTCCTCTCCACAAACTCCTCCCCGCCAACATCTCCCTTCTCCACCGCCAAGCCCCCCTCGGGCTGGCGAAACAACAAAAACAGATAGCGATGCGGCCCCGACTCGTCCTTGGGCCCCGGCGCCAGATACCGTGTCAGCGTTTTCCCCGTGCCGACTACGTCTCCCTTTCCGCCTCCTTCCTCCCCTTCATTTCCTACCGTGGTGGCAGGGATGTTGACCACCACCCAGTGGCGCCAGTAGGCAAACTTGGGGTCGTCGGGGGTAGGAGCGTCCGGGTCGAGGAGCATCAGAGTGAAGTGTTGACTGTCGCTCTGAGTTTGCAGAAGGGGAATTGTGGCATTCTGGCAGGAGAGGGAGAGGGAGATGGTGGGTTGGACCTGGACGTCGCGGACCCGCACGAGGGCGCCGTTGGCGACGGGCTTGAAGGGGAATTGGACGTCGAGGTGGATGGTTGGGGTGAAGTCTTGTGGGATGAGAGTTGATGGGAGGAGGTTTGCGGCTTGGAGCGAGGAGAGGAGGGGGGTTTCCATGTTGAAACTTGAGGGCCTTGGTTGGGAATGATGATGTCGAGGATATCTAGATGAGCTATAGAGGAGATCAGGGGGAAGTTGTGGATGAACTCGGGGTTTTATTGTCAGCGGTCTAACTCATGATTGGTGGAATTTCAAGTTGTTTGTTCGGTGGAGTTCGGGCGGGCTGGGCAGAAAGGTGCTAGAGATTGGAAGCTTAGGATGGCTCGGGTGGCCATGGCAACTGAAGTGCAGAAAGTTGGAAGATCCGAGTTGTTCGTGAGCTTGCGCAGCCAGCACCTCGCGGGAAGTGAGAAGAAATGGGTTACATCAGACGCCAGAAACTGCGTGTTGAGTTTGGACCTCAGCAGGTAACACCAACATGGACTTAAAATCATCCGGTTCAACGCTCAAGTCGGCAATCCAATGATCATCAAAATCCCCGCCATTTCCAGGTCGGGATTCTCTCCTTTTCAGTCTTGTGCTGCCTGCTCAAATGCGGTGACGGCGGGTCCGTGGCTCTTGGGCCATTCCATGCTGTGCATGAAACAGGAAGGTGCCGAGCCCAAGCCCGACCATGGCAACGACAAATGGGGTTTCAGAGCCAGATGCTCGGCCCGTCGCACCATGCGCGCATCGGAATCCCGTTTTGGTGCAGATGTTGCATGAAGTAAAGTGCAATTCTTTCCATCGGTTTTGATGTCAACCACATCATCCCCCGCCACGCATGCAGATGCGCATGCTCGCAGAGTCGACACGCCGAAGGTCCGGCGCCCCCATGACGTCCTGCGTTTTCTTGGGTTCAACTCTCAGGCCATCCTTATTTTCTTCTGCCACAGTTTGTCTCCCTAGATACCAGCCATCCAACCATTGACCCCAGGCCCCTCATTTTCCGTCAGTCGAAGAATCGAACTTCACAAGCAGCCACGATGCATCACCACTTTTTCTCGACGCTCGCTACGTGCCTGGCCGCCATGTACTGTACCCAACCTACCGCTTCTTGCCTTGTTTTCGTCGGCTAACTGACTCTTACAGTGCCAGCCAGACCCTTGCCCAAGACACCACCACCACCACCGATTCCGTCTCGATTGTCTCCGTCTCCGGCTGCGCTGCCGTGGTCTCGACCACCGATATTTGCACTACCTGTATGACAGCAGCTTGCGTCTACGAGGCCACCATCACGGCCGGCTGCGACGGGTGCTCCGACGTCCCACCAACTGTCTACCGATCGTTCCCATGCGACCAAGGATGTTCCAGCCTGGGATGCAAGACGGTGTATAGCGTTGTGACGGCTAGCGGCAGCGGCACGACTTGTGAGTCTCTTTATTGCCGCCAATAAATTGTGTTCTCGCAGTTGGCAAAGATGCTGACATATTTGCAGGTTCCGTCGTCGCGACCCAAACCCAGGACGACGCCGGCGTCGAGACTGCGACCTCAACCGTCACCGAGACGGTTGCCGTAAGTACAACTCTTACTACTCAGCCTGACACGAGCACCGCAAGCACGACTACCGCCCAGGCTGACACCGACGCCGCGAGCTCGCTTTCCACTCAGACTGACACGGCCGCCGCTATTCCGACGACGACGACGACGACGCTGGATGCGGGCGCCGAGAGTTCGACGACGGCGCTGGGTGACTCGGTCAAAGCAAGCGAGGTTAGCAAGGCTGTTGCCAGCACTGCTGGTGCTGCCCGCTTGTTGGTGCGCTTTTTCCTCTGGTAAACACTAATAAACAGGGTGTCGCCGGATCTGCGGGTACTCCCGCGTTGGATGGAGACGATCCTCGGCACTGTTAACGGCGCCCTGGAGAATGCTTGCCTTCGGACCCCGGACAAATTCCCCTGCACTCGCATTTGGGGACGACAGATAATTAGGTTAATAGGTAATAATTTTTGGCAGTCACCAACACTTGTTCCGACATGTTGCAGCTTGGATTTCTTCCCCCGAGCGTACATAGTAGGTTCAATCGCGCCGGGAGATGACGACGTCATCCTGCATTGGCCGAACCCCGGTTTGGGCCACTTTTCTTTCCATCTCAACTTGGGACACGGGGCCGAACACGATCCCGAAAATTCACATATGATTGGCTTTCGTCCGCAGCCACGGGCCCACGGCTCCTGCGGGCAGCGACTCCAACTCGGTGTTTCACCACAAACCGCGCCTCTGGCTCGCATTCGTTGCCAGTATCTGACATTCTGACTGCGGCACGACGCATCTCTCACTCTGACTCGCAAACCTCAGCATGTCGACTGCTCGTATAACAGACTCCCTGTCGAAGCCCCGCCGGCACTTGAATCCTGTTATTTTCTAGCAGGCTCAGCAGTTCTCGTCCATATCATGCGCTCCCTGGGCGCGGCCCTCACGCTATGCACCTTTGCAAGCGTGGTGGGCGGCTTTGGCACCATCAACGAGCCTCATTTCCTCCAACAGCACAACGAGCACGAATTCATCACTCGCCTAGCCTTCCAGTGTCCGGTTGGCCAAGGCTCAGACGGAGTCTGCTTTGAACAGTACTCACTAGACCAACTCGCAGGGCACCATGTCCATATCCTGGGGATCCCGGTTCCCGGGCTGGGGTCAAACGGCGCTGTCGGGGCCCCAGATACCTTCGACATGCTCCCAGAAGGACCCGAGGCCCATTGCGATGACGCCGACTACCTGGACGTCCCCGACTACCCCCAAAGCCGGGCCGAAGCAAACGCCAAGTTACAGGCCTGCATTGATCATCTGCGGATTCGCTTTCGACAGGCCGTGAACGCGGCATCTCGCTTGCTCGACGAGCGGAACCGGGTTCAGAAGACGATGGTCCGGTTGATCTCGGCCGGTGACTGCACATTTGCATTTCCAGGCTTGCAGAGCGAGCTCTCGGGCCGGGCCAAGTGCGCTGTTCTCGAAGGGTTCGGGAGGGCGTTGCATGGGATCCAAGACTTCTACTCCCACAGCAACTGGGTCGACAGCCACGATCCGAGCAGTCCGATCAGCATATTTAATCCGCCAGGGTTGGCCATGAACGGCGTTGCCCCCTTTCTGGACTTACGAGGAAACACCACGATTCCGGCCGACCAAATCCCGCGCAACCTGACGACGGGCTGTTTCGCTCTCCCTGATGCGCTCTTGGGATCAGGCGAGTGCCAGGGACGCATCACTCACCATGCCCTCAGCAAGGACAAGGGCAGAATTTACCTCGACGGCACGTTTGGAGACGTCGACTTTGATCTTCGGTCTCAGGTTGTCGCGACCAACTTCCCTCTCGCAGTCCAGGCGGCTGTAGAGCACTCGCGCATGGTGTGGGCCGATCTCCGAGACGAACTACGGCTCCGGTACGGTTCCGTCATCGGCGATTTGATGATCTGTTCTATGGTTCATGACGATCCCGTCAGAGACTGTCGCAAGAGGACGCTGGCCATCGCCGTTGACACTTCCTTCGAAAGTGAACTCAGCGGTGGCATGGCGGTGGAGGAGCTGGTTGCCCAGGAGGTCGACTCGAGGTTGAGCATCAACGGGCAAGATCGCATTGCCCTCATCACAAACCAGGAAAACGCCGCCTTGCGCTACCCTATGGGCCCGCCTTCAGCTCCAATCTTCAACTTCTCTCACTCACCAGCGCCGTTGTGCTTTGGTTGTAGCCTTGAACTGGCCATCGCCGAGACCATCAACGCGCAGGCCGAAACCTACACCGACCGAGGCGCCATCCTTTTGCTCACAACAGGAGCTGAACCCCCAAACCAACAAGCTCAAACACTCCAACAACTAGCACGCGCTGCGGAGGAAGGTATCCGCGTGCACTATGCATGCATCACCATGCCAAACAGCCACCCACCCTTCAACGTCCCAGACAACCCCAAACGGGCAAGATGCTCCCCCTTTGACGCGCTCGTACCCGGCATTCTCAAAACAGGCGGCATAGCAGCCTTCATCAACCCCCACCTCGCCGCCCGAGCACCCGCCCACTTCGCCGACACCATCATGGATCGCGGGCTCACCGCCACCGACGACGACGACGCCACCGAGCACACGCGCGTGTACCCGGGCGTGGCCCTAGCCGACTTTGTCAGCGCCGAGCACCCGAGCAAGTCGTTCGCGTACGCGGTCTCGGTCGGCGAGCACGTCAACCTGACCATCAGCAGCGTCGCGGACGGGCCGGGCGGCGGCGCTGAGGGGTGCTTCACGGTCACGCTGTGGTACAAGTACCTGGATACGGTGATCGAGATGCACCCGCGGTGCGGGGACGCGGCGCCGCTGGAGCTGGCGTACGAGGCCACGGAGGAGTTTGACTTGGTGCTGGAGGCGGAGATTGACGATACCCCGCCGCGGGATCAGCTGCGGGGGCAGGAGGAGATTTTGTTTCTTGTGTCGATTGACACGGACATGCCGGAGAAGGAGGAGCCGGCGGTGGAGAAGAGGACGCGCGCTGTTGGTACGGGCGCGGCGTACGGTGATGGCGAGTTCGCCTCCTGCGTTGTGCCGGGAGAGTTCGATTCGACGTGCGGCATTCCCAACCCCCTGGCGACGGCCGCGACGAGTAATCTCACAGCGGGGGTTACAGCTGGGGGAACGACAGTGGCTGGGTGGCAGCCATGATCGGAGTTAGTTGATAGATAAAGGTACGGTTTGGTGTAGAACTAGATCTCGCCGAAAAATAAGTCAAATGCAGAGTTGTATTGCGAGATTGACCATTAGCTCAGTGGTGTGAATTGTCTGGCCTCTTCCCGGTGAGCGACGCACGACCTGCTCCCTTCGCCCCTTTCTCGTTGTAATAGCAGTTAATGAGAAAGCACAACCCGCCCGAATCCGACAGCATCAAAGTGCCGTGATTCTCGACAAAAGCCTCCATGAAGCGGATGCAGCCAGGCGTAGATGGATTCTGCGTCCCAGCTGGCTCGAGGGTGAAGGCCCGGGAGAGGTCACGGCAAGCAAAAAACAAGGGTCAAGTTTCAGCAGCAACAAAAAGAAGCAGAGGAGCACCCCGTGCAAAGCTCGTGAAACGGTGCGCGGTGGATGCGGAGGCTCAAGACTTGGGACGATCCTCGGCCGCATCTGTGCCGAAGGCCGATTCGGTCTGCCGGCCCAGGGACTGTAAAAGGGGGTAAAAGTCGGAACAATCGGCACACACGGGGCTGGAAGGATATCAAATGACCATACGAGAAGATACTCTATATTCTGTATGTGCCTTCCTGACATGAAATGCGGTGGTTGGTGCCCGTTGACAGCCTTGCGCTCATCAAGTCTTGCTCGGTGTTGTGTCAGGGGTCCAAGATTCCAAGGTTCTATTCTGGGTGCTGGTAAACATCTCGGCATTTACGGCACCCTGGAAGCTGGAAGCCCGCTGCTGGTTGGTCAGCTGTGCTCGTTGTGGAGTCTGCGTTTGCCCGGCACAACGCACCGGAAAGTCCCAGATCGTCCTCCTCCCCAAAAGCCTCAGCTTTGATCTTCGAAACGCCCTCAGATCCTGAAGATCGTCGATTCAGGAGTCGTCTGCCTCAGGGAGCGGCGGCTCCGCAACGCTTCCAGAACTTCCATTGGGCTCCCTCACCTGAAACGATGGCCAGCTGAAGCCTCAACGCCCGAGTCCCGGGGTTAAGCAGGGGTTGGGCCAGGGGGTCGGATCCGGGTTGTTGATGCCAAGGCCGCCGAGCGTGGTATTGGTCGTCTGTGCGGAAACAACCCACAGATCTCTCGAGTGTGCCTGAAGATCGACGACGGGATGCGATTCGACTCCTGTTTCCTGCTTGGAAAGTTTAGCGCTCAACATGTGACTTGTTCTGTTTTGTGTCATGATGCTGCGCCTCGATGTTGTGTTTCTCACCTCCGCCCAGACGATACGCCCAGACGGGCATAACCCGATTGGGGTTGGGCTTGCGATGGTGATGGCCTCCACCGGGCCAAGAAGTTGGAACTTTGGGGGTTAAGGCTCAGAAGGAAAGACTAGACGGAAAGTATAAGACGGAAGGTCGCGACGCTCATGTATGATACCAGCTCAGCAGTCTCAGCCTCCTCAGCTTCATCCGCCCTGTTCTCTTCTCCATTTTCATACTCTTCTACTTCGGCTTAGCCCTGGCGGCATTCATCTTATAGTTTTTTCTCACCTTTTTCAAACTTCAAGTCTCTTCAACCAACCCAAGCCAAACACAATGCATCCCTCGGACCTCCTCTTTCTCACCTTGGCCACTCAGGCCGCGGCCCATGGCCTCGTGACCTCGATCCAGGGCGCCAATGGTGTTACCATGCCCGGGCTTTCCGGTATGTACTTCCCTCTCACCTTCCTCTTCTCCATTCCATACTAACCTTCCCACTCCCAGTCGCCGACGGTACTCCCCGCGATTGTACCAGCAACGGCTGCGGCTCGCAAGCCGACACAGCCATCATCCGCGACCGGGAGATCCGGGCTGGCACAGTCGGCCCGCTGGGTCGCACCCAGGGCAACGGCCCCATCGACGCGGCAGCGATGGTCGCCAACTTCATGGGCACCGGTTCCGCGCCCAAGGTGAACGCGGCGAGCGCGGGCGTCGGTGTCGAGGACGACATCAGTGCATTGGGTAACAAGAAGAAAACGCAGAGGAGCGAGGCTGGGCTCGGGCTCGTTGCCAGGCAGTTCCTCAAGGGGCTTCAGGGTCTGTTTGGTGGTGGTGCTGGCGGTGGTGGCACCACCCCTACGGTCAAGACGGAGAGCACGGTTGCTGCTACGGCTGGTGAGGGAGCTACCTCTGGGCTGCCGACGTGTGCGGATGATGGCACCATCACGATGACCTTTCATCAGGTGAGTTTGTGTTGAGTGGCTTCTGTTTGCTTGGGGAGCCGGTGACTGATTGAGGTGGCAAACACAGATCAACCAGGACGGGGCCGGTCCTCTTACTGCTGCCGTTGATGGGACGTCGGGTGGTACGGACGCGGCGGCGTTCAAGACTGCCCAGGTGACACAAGATGTTCCGGGCGTCGGGTTCCAGGGGCTGAGCCTGGCGTCCAACAAGGACTTCCCGCTCAAGGTGCAGATGCCTGCGGGTATGACCTGCGACGCGACCGTTGCTGGCGTGAACAATGTTTGTGTCGTCCGCGTCCGCAACGGGGCCGCTGCTGGGCCGTTCGGTGGCAGCGCTGCTTTCACACAGAGCGCTGGTGCCAGGAAGCGGGCCATCGCGTACCGGATGAAGAAGAGGGCACAGGAGTTCAACGCTTAAATGCTGGATGGGCTCGATGTTTAGAGATGGGTCGGTTGCAGGGTGGCTGTGGCTTGAGGTGGCTTGAGGAACGAAATCTGGTCCGAAGTGAAAAGGGCTCAGAGTTGTATGACTTTACGGTACGATACCTGATACTTAGATTTGCAGAACGTTTGACACATTTTCCATACTCCAGGATTGTTGAGCTTCAGGGATACCCTGCAAGGCGTGTGTTGCCTTCGTATTGACTTGTGCTGCCGAGAGCAAACAGACTATCACGCCGATAGGGAACACAGAAGTTGCGCTATGTATGTGTTTCTTGAAATCTCTGACGAGAGGCACACATGCGGCCAGTTTAGCTTGTGAACCTCGACATATTTAATTTGTCATGTCAAAAACTGTCTGCTCAGCACTCACCTACACACGATCACCAGATACCCACCCAAGGTTGTGCAGCTAAGTTGCGCTTGTGGAAGATTAACTGTCGGGAACTGGCGACTTAGAAAGCCTCTGAAGCCTTGCGCTTAAGATTGCCAAGAGCAGTGGTTGTCATGCGATGTCACTTAGAACTCACTTTGCTCTCTGCAAAAAGGGGCCGGGATCCAAAAGCATGAGTACTCTCTGGCCTTCAGTCCTCACTCTTCTCTCTCGATGCTTGCCACCATTACTGGTCGTTGTACATGTCGATTTCTTCATCGATACCGCCATGGCCGAGCTCGAAAGTTCCCTCAGAGAGAGATGCACAAGGCTCAATATGCAAGCAACCCTCGGCGCAGTCCCAGGGTGTGTGGGGCATCTAGGGTCAATTCTCTTGACTGTTTCGAAAGCCCGGAATACTCTGGTGGGACAACGACGAGAATCGGACAGACTCGAAACTTCTGAGTCAGTTCTGCTCTCTGCCCCGGACCTGAATAACGGAATTTGACCTGATTTTTCGTCGTTTCACGGACAGAACACTTTCAAGCTGGGTTAGGGGCCTGCTTGTAGAGTCAGTGGACGCTATGGTCGCCGTTGCAACAGCTTTTGAACATCTCACAACTGTTTGCAAGAGGATTTCGGAACCTGACGGAGAGGTATGAGAAAGTTACATTGATTGACGTATTCACATCCACAACTAACGGGTTTGGCCGTCTCCGTTCTTAGTTCGATCAAGTCAACAACTCACCGCCCTGGCGAAACGAGCAAGGCCATACGCGGGATATACAGATTGTGACCGAGGGAATTGAAGAATGTACAGCAACTGTGGATCAGGTCAAACCCGAGATACTGCAAGTGTGCAATGAATTGGGCTCTTTGCGAGACACTCTTGCGGTAAGCCAGGGTACGTTGAATGTGTTGCATATGTCGTGCTTGGTTTGGCTCAGCTCATGACTATTTTTCTGACCCAGCGGCTGGTACTTCTGCCAAGGTGAGAACTCAACGATAACTTTGCCACTGAAAACGCATCTAACACCCCCGTTCTAGATGCAAGAAATAGGAGATTGGGCTGAACGCTCAGAACTCAGCATTCGGTGCATCAAAGATTTCATCGACGAGGTGTACACACTCCTCCTCGACGCCAATCTCCTGTGGACAGGTTTGGTGGTGGGGCGCATGATGACAGGGCGGGCTCGCCGAACATTAGCAGAGGTGGTATGTGATGTGCCGGCGACTCGCTGTCGAGCTGGGGTCAACTTAGTGGTGAATAGGGCGGAACACAGCTTGCGAGCTCGGTCAAGCCGTTTCTGGGACTGGTGGGGGAGGCCTGTCTCGGATATACGCGTCTGTCCGAAAAGCACTACGTCTCCGACTTTTTCGGTCTGGGACTGGAGATCCAAGAGCGGTCGAATATCCTCACCCAAGAAGAGTTGGACGAGGAGATTGGCAGAATCCAGAGGTATACCCAGCTTCTGGATGACAGATTGTCAAGCGACGGCCGTGAGGTACGTGTCACGGTGGAAGGGGGCTCCGGTGGTGAAGGCTCACAAATCTAGCAGTTGGACGAGGAACTCCAGAATCGGGTCGGAGCCTGGTCCGGTCTCGACTCGTAGCCAGGAATATGTTAAGTCAGGGAGCAGGCGTGGATTCCAGAGATTGCTGGGTGCCTGATTTATGCGTTTAGGTAAATACCGTCTGGTGCTCGATGACAGAGCACCAAACCTGAATGAGATTCAAGTGCTTTCCAACTATCGCAAGGGGTATCCTAACGCAAGCTCGTGAATTATAATCGCAATCGCATCATAAACCAGCTTTATCATGTCACAGGCTCTTGAAGATGGTGTTCCACCACCTCTGCTGCCCATGAGCCGGCCCGGCGTCCAGCCGCTTCCCCTCGTCCAAATCCCTCCGCCTGCCGGATTGCAAGTCAATCTCATGGGCTCTCCAGAGCCTGGTCTTGAAGATCAACTTGTAAACGATGTAAATGACGCCAAAGAGCGGCAGCAGAATGTACGCATCCACAAACGAGCCCGCATCAAACGGCGCAAAGGTCGACCACCCCTGGATGAGCGCCAGGAAGATGTTGGCAAACAGGCCGAAGTAGGCGTTGTAGGGGTAAAACATGGACACAAACGGCAGCTCGCTCTCGGTGTGCCCCTGGGCCTTCCAGGCGGCGCGGAAGCGGATGTGGGTCAGGCTGATGGCGCCCCAGACGAGGAAGGTCGACACGCCGCTGAGGTTGACGATGTAGCCGTAGGCCTTGCTCGCGCCGGTGCTCACGTTCATCATGCTGAGGGCGCCGCACAGGTTGGTGAAGACGATGGCAGGGATGGGCACGCCGCGCCGGTCGGTCCAGCCGAGAAACTTGGGCGCCATGCCGTCCTGGGCCATGTACAACAAGGTGCGGCTGCCAATGTAGATGGAGCTGTTGACGGCACTGAGGCAGGTGACGAAGATGAAGGCGTTGATCAGATGGACTCCAGCCTCCCAGCCGGCGTTTTGGAGAGCAATCGTCATGGGGCTGCGCAGCGCACGGCTGGCGCCTCCGACGAGGCCGTCCGCATTGGACGGGCAGGTCAGGCCGAAGAAGAAGGCGCTTCCCATGTAGACGACGACGATGCGGATGAAGACCTGGCGGATGGCCAGGGGCACGGCGTGGCCAGGGTTCTTGGTTTCGGTGGCTGCGACGGCGACCGACTCGACGCCAGCGTAAAATGTGCTGCAAAAAACAAAAACGGAGGCGACGCCCTTGAAACCGTCGATAAAGGCGCCTGGGTCGTTCCAGTACCGGAAGCCAATCGCGTCAGTACCCTTCACGCCACCAGACGCGTAGCTGTGCTCCGGTTAGTAGACGTACAACAAGAGAAACCGGGCGAGGGCGGACAAACATGATGCTGAAGAGGAAGTATGCAATCAGGCCAATGATCTTGATGAGCGCCAGCCAGAACTCGGCCTCACCGAACGTCTCGACGCCCAGCAGCTGGAAGCCGAGGAACGCAAACTGCGATCATGTCAGCACATCATCGCCACCTCGGTCTCGTTCTCGCCTTCCGGGCTCGTCGCCGACTCACCCAAAAAATCAGAAAATAGCCCCAGATTGGCACCTTGTCGCTCCAGAACACCATGATGCTGGAAATAACATTGTACTCGTTCGCCAGGACACAAAACCACACAATGAAGTAGTTCCACCCCAGCGCCACGCCAAAGGCCTTGTCCACAAAGCGGTTGCTCAGCGAGGTGAAAGCGCCGCCGGTGGGATAGAGGGTCGTCAGCTCGCCCAGACTCTGCATGATGGAGAAGGCAATGATGCCGATGACACCGAAGCCGATCAGCAACGAGGCCGGGCCGCCCGATGCCAAGGCGCCGCCGGAGCCAACGAGCAGGCCGGGCCCGATGATGCCGGCCAGGGCCATCATGGAGAGGTGGCGGGTCTTGAGGCCGCGCTTGACGCCGGAGTGAGGGTCGATGGCGCGGAAGTCGTCCGAGTCGGAGCCCGTGGCGGCCTCGGTGGTTGTGTCGTGGCCATAGTTGCGGACGGAGACGTCGTCGTCGCCTTTGGCGAAGGGGTTGAAGCTGAACTTGGCCATGGTGACCGTCCTCCTGGTTTTGCCAAAGAGGGAGGAACGGAGGGAAAGTGAAGATGGGACGAGTCAGGGTCTCACGGTGGCCGTGCGAGGAACAGGTGGGTGTGGGGTGGGTGGGAATGGCCCGTTCGGGAAATGAACTGCGCCGATCAGGGACCGCAGTGGGAGAGGGAGAGAGAGGAGGAGGGAGGAGGCCGGATCATGCTACAACATTGTTCCCGAGGCTCGGGGACGCGAGGATGTTTAAGGTTGTGTAAAAGTTGGCAGAGACAAGGGATCGCCTCCAGGATCACCCCAAGCACCACCCAGGCGGACCTCGCCGCTGTGAGCTGTGCGAGCTGCGCTCACTGCCGTGCGGGCTCGCGTGGACAACGCCCACACGACCAATGGGCGGCGATGCCATGAAGAAGAGTGGCTGGATCGGGCCATGCTCTTGTCGGGTTCTGGCATAGCGGGTGCAGGCCGGCAATGGAGATGCGGCCGTGTGGTCTGTCAGACATGGGTTGGCTGAGGTTGGCAAGGGTTAGCAAGGGCCGGCATGGGTTGGTGGTCGACAAGCGTCGTTCCGTGGCTGGCGCCGCTTGCGGGGAAGCCCAAGACGGGGCTTTTGCGGGCACGATTTGTGTGGCATCAACTTGCCCATGGATCGCGCAATTGCACCGGCGCCATGCATTGGCTGCAGGGTGCGAGAGGAGCCGCTGCCTGCTCGGGGGGGCGATTGGCTTGGGGCCTTGGGGGCAAGAACACCCCACGCAAGCATCCCGCGCAAGCCGGCACGTGGGTCCTTGGCTCGCGTTAGGCATGACATCATCTGGTTCTCCAGGGTCGGGGGTCGCTGCAGGGACTGGCCTGCGACCGTGCGTTTCACAAACCGAGAGGATTTTCTCGCAGCGGAGGGAGCACAACCCCAAAAACCTTGGGAGCCTGCCGGCAGCAACAACAACCTAAATTTTACAGGAGTGCAGCCTCCAGCTGTCACGATGAACTCGTCAAGCTTGCCAACAGTGCAACACCAAACAGAGCCCACATTAGCACATCTTAGCACAGCACCGAACTAGAATGCTAGCGCCCGACGGACAGCGCGTGTCGCGGTCCCTCCACGGCTGCTCCGCAAAACTCGCCCCCGGATTTCCCACCAGGCCGGAAATTCGGCACACCCCCGGTCGCCTGCTGAAGCCAGGAAACCCGGGGCGTTTGGTCCGTGCTGGCCGTCGGCTCGCAGATACTGGAGTATGTGTTCTTCATAAGGCTGCATCGACAACTTCATCGGCCGGTCTGGAACCTCGGGGCTAGCGATGATGTGATCGGGTCTTGATCCGGATCGGCAATTCGACATCAAACGGCACGGCGGAGCAGGAAAACACTGACTGTCTGCCAATCCACACTGACCAGAACGAGGGCCCACTTTCTCACCTGTTTTTAGGCAAGCGACATCGGTGAGCTCTCAGCTCCGGAGTATCCTCAGTCCATTCATTATCCGTTGTCCAAGCAGATGGGAAGATATCTGAGCTGCAGACTTTCTGGCTCACCACGAGCAAAAGAATACCGATATCTTCAAAGCGTCATCACACACGTCCTGTAAAACCACGTGAACCTCGGGCATCCCTCACGACAGGTAGGTCGTGTCCACCCAGTCCTTGTAATCACTCCTGAGCACCGTCGAGATGCCGACAGCAGCAGACAGCTTCTTGGCAAAGCTTGCACGCGTGCCGGCCGCCCCGTCCCCGGTATTCCCATACTCTCCAAACTCAACATGATCCGTCCTCTCATCCCCCGTATTCCAACTCTTCCACCCCGCCGCGTTCACCACCCCGGACAGACTCGTCTTCTGGAACACCACCCGCGCATAGTTCCTCCACGGCCTGCCCAGATAGTACGCCCCGGCCTTGACCGTATCCCCCGACCTCGCCGCGACCGTCGACTGGTGGATGACGTAGTACGACGGGTTGCTGGCCGAGTCGCGCCCGTTGGCCGTGATGTAGCCGACCGACGCCGCCACGACGCGGATGTCCACGCCGTCGAACCACGCGCGCGCCTTCTGCCCGAAGATGAAATCCGTCGCGCCCTCGATCAGGCTCTTGGCGTACACCTGCGCGCCGTCCTGCGCGAGGATGGTGTCCTGGAACCCCTTGAACTGGCACCCGTAGAAGCCCTGCCGGTCGTTCTGCGCGCTGACGGCCAGGGCTTGCGAGCCCTGCCCGCGCGTGTTGACCAGGTTGATGTTGTACACCTTGAGGTTGGGCGTGTGGGCGCGGAGGGTGGCGGTTTCGTCGTTGGAGGCCGAGTCGTCTTGGGATTTGCCCTGCGTGATGGTGACCGTGTTGGAGGAGTAGCTGGCCGTGTTCGTCGTCTCGCCGTAGAGGGTCAGAGCGGACTTGAGCGCCGGGATGAGCACTTGTTCCTTGTAGGTGCCCTTGTAAATGAAGATGCACTGCGCCGTGGTGCTGGAGGTGCTGAGCGCGTTGACGGCGGCTTGGACGGTGCTGTATTTCCCTGAGCCACCAACGGCGAGGCAGCCCGATGGAGGGGAGCTGCGGGCAGCTCGGGCCTCGATAGGGGAGGCTACCGCCGCTGCCGCGGCTGTGAGAACGAGAGTGACCGACGGGAGCATGTTGACGACGTTTTGGAATATCCGCCTGGTGTGCGGGAACGTGGGGAGCCGGGAAGCTGGAAACGCGTTCATTTACCTGCCGCTGTTATATAGCCAGGAGCCGACACGCACGAATCACCAATCCGCCCATCGTTTACGATACCCACGGAGTGTATTATCCGTGCCAGGTTGCAATTCGCTTTGGGATTATCCGGGGCGTGTTTCATGGTTTCCACCAACTGTTGTGAAACAAAGGACTGAGCAATTAGCACTCGCACAAACCACCTGTTGACCGAGGCTCTCTGATTTAGTCCACCTCGGAGGTTTACTTTGAGCAGCCGGAAGGGCGACACCTCGGGAACTTCGCTGGTTGGTGGAATTGACTGCCTGTCGGAGCCAGGGTTGCATCGCCCCAAGGAATCCGGAGGCTAACGAGCTCAACCGAGAGTTCAGGCAGGTCTAACTCGCTCCCCCTCGTCCGACTCCTACCATACAGTTATAGTGTGGATGTTTGAGTTCGAACTCCACGAAATACAAACAATGCATGCAATAGCAATCCGACTTGACGCCTATCGCCCGTTTGATTTCAGATACAGACTGACTGCATGACCCAGAGGAACTAGATGGAACGAAGGAACTTTATGAACAAAACACCAGAACATGTGTCCAGAATACCGCTTTGGGAGCCGAGGCTGGCTTCATGAGCGGGTTGGTGGTCTGCCTGTGGGCAGTAGTCTGATTCGTATTCCGTCACTCCAGCACGAGGGTGCGACTTGGAACGTCGAATTCGTCCGAGCATTGAGACTGTGAGAGCCCGCACAGACCGGCGTCAACTCATGTCTGGCACTTTTGTTGGTTCCCACCCCTGTTGGCCTGCTGGACTCTAGCCCGTGACCTGCGCCAAACAATTCGCGCCGTCAAGCAACTCGCGACATCTACAATGGACGACGGCAAACAAACTCGTGGCGTAGGTTACCTCAGGGTGCGGCGGTCGGTTGGCCTGCTCGTCTTTTTCTTCCTGTCCACCCTCACTCCGACGCTCTGCCACCACGTTGACAATGAGGCCGCCGTGGGGTTTCATCTCGGGCAATCATATGGGTGAGAGAAAGAGAGACCCGGCGGGGCACGAGGCTGTCCTCCCAATGCGCGCTGAACGCAACGCTGACAAGCACCCCGAGAACCTCCGTCGCCCACTTCGCAAACGGCACCGTTCTCAACCTAGCGAGGGTGCCGGCGGCCCCCGAATACACGGCCCTCATGCAGCGTCTAGTCCGCTCACCCAAAACTCCGTACTGGCGCAGCCGTTTTAGCCGGGTCGGGTACTGGCTCGGTTTGTGGCGCTTGCTCAGGCGCCTTCTCGGTCTTTTTGTTACCGACGAGAGCTCTGTCTTCGCCGAGCTGGTGGCAGCGCTGAAGGTCGAGTCGGAGGCCGCCCTAGGGAGCGCTATCACGGTTGTCTCCGTCGCGGCTCCGTGGGTGGCTGCGTGGGAACATGACATCCCCGTCGACAGCACCGTCAACGACGCCCTGACATCTACGGGCCTCAAACCCTGGACGTGGGAATCCTCTTGGGCTATTTATCTCGCCGACACAAATGCTGTACTCGCCGCCAACGGACGTTGGCACTGCCGGGCACGGTGGTGCGGATTTCCGGCGAAGAGCAATCTATGGCCCAATATCACGTTTCTTGTGAGGTCGGTACCTAGCTGGATTCGTTGGCTGGCCTAAATATCTTTCCAGGGCAATTCTCTACAAATAGTAACTGATGCATTGTGCCGCAGCCTCACGAACCACTCACTGTACACCTCCTTCCAACCGGCCCAGTGTTTCTTTTACAGTGCGTGGGCCACCCGTCTCGCGTCCATCGACACAAAGTACGGCTTGGACCGGCTCCGCGAGGCGGCTGCCCCCGCGCTGTTCTGGGATGCCCTGCGAAACTACCTGCTCGCCCGCGTGGCCGAATTCACGAAGCAGAGAGAGGGTTATGGCTACCCTCACGCCGCTCTGGAGGTTTATTCGGCAGGCGAGGGGGCTGACCACCCCGGCTTCTTGGACGTCATCCGAGACGCTGCCATGGAAATCCGTCGAGTCCGTGTCGAGCACGGCGCAACGGGGAAGTACGAGGCCGAGGTCGTTACCTCGGACGATCCCACGTATGCTGCAGCGCGCGGGGCTGCCTTTTGGCTGCGGACGAGGATGGATTGGTCGAGGATGGATTGGTCTTACTGTGAGGGGGTCGAGGACTATGAAGATGATGATGACGACGAGGAGACTTTCTCACAGGTTGAGCTGGCACGAAGTGACCATCTTGAGTTGTGACGACGCGGGACGCGGGGCAGATGGAACAGCTCAGACGTGCAGCAGAGGAAAAATGAGTGATCGCGTCATGGCGGTATTATGACCCATGTGATGAAGTACCGCGTTTCCTGGTATTGTTAACTGCCCGTCTCGTGCCGTCGTTTTGTCCGTTACAACCATCAGCCCATCTCGTTGGTGCAGCTTTATATGGCGTTTACAGCACCGTGGGCAACTTGGCAAGCCAACGCAAGTCAAGCACATCATAACTTCTTGCATTTTCAATACCTCTCGACATCGTCACAGGGTCCATGAGCTCGTCGCTATCTCGGACGGGGTGCGCAGGGCAGCCCGCAGATTCTCAAGGGTCACAGCAGAAGGAGACGGGGTTGGCTCGACCAGCTGAGCGCGGTGTCTCTCCTCTGGCTCGTGAGTTCGCCTTGGCACCCTCTCTTGAAACGGGGAGCGAGGGCGCGCCTCTCCTATTTCCTCTCCAAATTCCTTACCACTGTCTGACCCTCCGAGAACACTTTGGTATCGTCGCGCAACCGCACCAAGCGGGCTACCATCGCCGATCGGCTCCTGGCCGTCCCACACCGACGTAGTCTTTCCAGTGGGCGCCGGGAGGGACTGTGATGCCCTTGAGAACCACTGCAGCATGGCTGCAATAAGCCTCAAGAACATGAAGAGAGCTGGGATTTTGACAATGTCCAGCACCTGCTGGTCGATGGCCTCGGCGGACGGGGTGATGGCCTTGACAGAGACCGATTCGCTGCTTGCAACTAGCGTATCTTCATTCGTTGTCTCAGAGTCTCGTCTCGGATCGTCCATGTGGCTGTAGGCGGTAATGTCGCTGCTGATTTGGTCTCCGACAGCGGGGTTGGTGGCGCAGTCTTGGACATATCTGCATTCATGCCTCTGGAGTTCCAGAATCTCTTCAGAGTCTTGGATGTAGCCCTGCTCAGGCGTCGGGGGAGGTCGAAGTGGCGGCTGCTGTGTTTGGACTGGCGAGATTGCCGGGCTGGGCTCGGGGAAGAACTGAGCGTAAGCTGAATTTGGCACCTCAAGAGGTATGTTCCGGCGGTTCGCCATTTCCATTGCGAAGTCGAGGCCTTCCGCGATCTTATCCAAGGGCCTCGTAAACTCGACATGTCTGCCCAGATCGAGTTCGGTTAGGGTGGAGAGGTCTTTCTTGCCGAAGCTCGACGAGAATCTGAGCATTTCATGCTTCCATTGACGCTTTCGGTCGCGTAGCTTCCCTTGGATCTCGACACGCATGAAGACTGGGCGCTCGCTGTGCTCGAAGGCGAATGCAGTGTGGTAAGCCTGGCTGTGAACTTGCTCGGGATTGACGTCGTTTTCGGATATCTCCCATTCTAGGGTTCGTAAACCGTCTCGGCCCTTCGGTCTTCGCACGCTGCCCTTGAAGACCCAACGGCCGATACGGTGTTTGGAGGTGGTGGACTCACGACCCACACCGCCGACCTCGAACCCCATGGCGCCAACGCTCGGGGCAAATTTGTCATGCTTGATCTCGGCGAGAACTGTCGGCGCGCCTGTGAGGCTGCGGGGGCCGAAGTGGTCGGTAATCTGTACGGCATAGTCGGAGCCAGGGGCTGGTTTTTCCATCGCGGTCGAGTCAGGGGGAGCAGCGATGGCGTACGAGGACATGTCTTCGCTCAGCGTAATGAAGACGCTGGCCCGGTCGAGCCAGTAGCCCTTGGGCTGCTTGAAGGTAATGTCCATGTAAACAATGCCTGCTGGCCTTTCCTCGTTGCCCAACACACCCCATTGGGTCTTTTTCCAGTGGTATCTGCAGTCGATGTCGACTTTTCCGATGTTCGTGGACCCGATGCAGAGATGAGAGCCTCGCGCCGCCTCCTGGTCAAATCTCTCGAAGTCGCTGCGTCCATATCGGCGAATCCTGATGCCCGGGCCGCGTCGCGGCGGTTGGACCGGCAATCCTGTTGCCCTTGTCGGTGCTGCTTCTGCCGCGGTGATCGCTGCTGTCCCGCTCATTGCGTCTTTTTCTCTAACTTTGGCCGAGGACAGAACACCACAATGCTGGGAGCGGTTACGAGTTCATTTGATACGCCAGCTGTTCCCCTCATCTGGGACAAGTGGCTGAGTGAGGCAGCCAAACCCGCAGGAAGCTGCAGAGGGGAGAATCCTCCGCACGCGATCCGCTGTCGCCCCTTGTCCCGCCAATCGGGCTTGTCTATTTTCACATGGCACGGCGCGCACTGCCCCAGGACGACGCGAGGACCCAGTGTGGGATTGAGGCTTCGAGCCCCACGGCACCGCCGACTGCTCAACGAGGACAACAAGGCTCTATTACCCATCGAACTCGCCTTTTGGCGTTGTCCAGGACAACCGGCGGCATGCCAGCGCACAAGAAGTCCGTGTCGCTTTTCGTTCAAGTTTACAAAACCGCCCTTCACTCACCCAGCAACCATGCCGCTAGTTTCAAACTCATGGTCTCCTCGCAATACAGCAAGTCGAACTCACGAAGGGCGGAGCGGGGAAGAGTCCGATTACGCAAATGCGCCGGCATTTCTTCGACGAAGAGCCAGGAGCAACACCACCGTCACCAAACGTATTGCGACGCGCCCCTCAAATGCCCCCCTAGGTCTGCACAACCGCTATGTCCACGGCAGCGGCGATGAGGAAAACGCTAGCAACAGCGACGGCGAGACTTATCGACCTCGACTTGCTCCCATCTCGCAGTTAAGATTTCGGTCCCAGTCGAAGGGGGGAGTTCCCAGCACCGACGGCTCACCACAGCGCTTGCGGGACGGAGAACACGACGACAAAAGGGAGCCGGGACCTGCGCAACAACCCATGCTTCGCATCGATCCCGCCTCCCCAGAGGATGTCACGGTTCACATGTCTCTCCCGTTGCAAGACGATCTCGAGGACGTTCTTGAGGAGTGCTCTAGATTGCGCAGACTTGGCCACTTTAGCGAGGCCGTCGCGCTCTTTCGAGACCGTCTCAGCCACTTTCTGGACAACCGATATGTCCTTGTTCAGTACGCCCAGTGTCTTTACGAGGCTGGCCAGCATGCTGAACTGGAGAAGTTGGCGAAAGAGAAGGCCCCGCCCCGTTTAGAGCCGCCCGATTCCTTGCAGCTGAATTGGGACATGCTCCTATTCGCAGCGGGAGGGCGGACTTGTGTCGGTCCGCTTCCCAATGCGGATCACCTACTTTGGCCGATCAAGGAAATTGTGACACAGGCTTGGCCAAGGCTCGACTCTACTGAGGTATAGTGTTCTCCCCAGCGTCATTGCCGCCCTCGAGGAACAACGCGAATAGCGAAGCTCATGCTGGACAGTGCCAACTACTTGCCCTTCTCCCTGATGTCGGGGTAAAGTTAGAAGTAGCAACGCCAATTTCAGGCACGGCACCGTTGTACGCGCATCTGATCGAGCGAGGAATGGTGTGGGAGTTCACAGACTTGGTTCGGGGTCACCTGAAGCATTGTTCGCCTGATCGAGTTCTTGCCTCGGCTGCGCCACCTTCGACAGTTTCACCATCACAAGACTCGCCCCTTAAATGGCTGCGCCAACAATGGGGCGACGACACGACAGACGAGAGAACAATGTTTGCCCTGGTGGAGCTGTTCACGACCCTCGCCTTGTGGTGGTGGCGCAATATCCTTGATTGCCGGAAGCAGACCACGGAGTCGATGACCGCCGCCGGGGAATGCGTCTCCGCCCTCCTTGCCCTCGACGCTACCCACCTAATGACTCGACCGTGTCTTCGATGGATTGTGGCCAAACGGATCGCCAAAGACGATGTCAAGATGCTGTTCTACGATCAGACGATTCCCCAGAGCTGCGGGGCAAACGGCGGTCTCGACGGCTTCATATTTCAGGGCACCGTTTTCCCCTCGGCTATGTTGCCCGTATATAGTGCTCCCCTGCATGGCTTCATACCGCACTGGAAACCGAGGCCGCTTGCGCCTGGCAGCGACTTTGCGCCCGTGGCAGAGATGGCGCTACAAGCAGCTGAGCAGTTAGGAGACGTGGAGCTTCAGACAGGCTGTCTCAAGGAGATGTTGTACCGAGGGGTACAACCTCCCGAGACGGTTCTTTCAAGACTTTACGGGATCTGGAAAGCGAACGGAAATGCGGAGATGTTCACGGTTGGCCTTTACCGCGCTTTGGTGGCGCAGACACCTTTAAGCCGTGAAGAGCTACACCGGGACCTTCTCCAAGAACTTAGCACGGGGGGCAGACTGGTGATCAACACCCGGCTTCATATTTTGGCGGCGCTTGCCCCAAACCCGGAACAGCGATTGATCTATCGGGATCTGGCCAGAGCCACTGATCCCAATTATGTCGCTACGAGCCACGACCGCCTCCGGGATACGATCCCGAACAACGATTACTTTTCAGGCGGCTACCAGCGAGGAACCTACGACATGATGTCTCGCAACTGGGGCGAGACGCATGGGCCTGGGGATATCACGGTTCATACGCTACACCGGCCGTCATATTTCGAATCCCCAGCGCCCCCGCCGCCGCCGGTAGCGTCTCCTCCTTCACACCATCCATCCCAGGACATCAAGAAGGGCAGCACGCTCACGCCAATATCGCCAGGACAGCTGCACTCCAAAAAGAGTGGCAAGGCGGTAGCCAAGTCCAACCCAGATCGACGCGAGGCTCGACCATCAGAACGTAGCGCGACAGTTGAGGATTACCTAACGCCATCGGATTTGGACGAACAGACGCCCAGGGTGGCACGGCCTGACGTGCAGGGATGGAACGGTATGATTGATCACTCCTGACTTACCTACCACGCAATTTGACGAATGGCTCCTAAACTTGGCTTCTTCAGATTCGGAAGGAAATAAGAAAGCACCTTTGCTGCTAGAATTCCCCCTGTACAAGAAAGGCAGCACTGATGGCGAGTCTGAAGAGGGCGGCGGCCCGAATGACTCGTCATCTCTTGATAAGGACGCTGACGGATCCTCTTCGGATATGGAGATTCGCCCCGCGCATGGTCTCCGTCAGCATGGCCGCCGTCATGACCCAGACGCAGGAGGCGGAGACAGCGAATGAAAAGGGGTCTTTGGGCCGGGTTGATGCTACCTCGGACTAACAACTCTGGCCCATAATCGAGCATGGCGTTTTGCGAAGAACTTCACTTGGATACGTACGTACCAAATCTTGTCTGCCTAAACCAGCACAGCATTTCGCTTGCAAGCGGCTCGGTCTACGCCCAGAGACACCTGGTGCGTGGTATTCGGGAGGTGGATCGAGGACAGCAACTCCAATGATGCTAACATTCAGTCCGAGTCCAAGAACCTAAGAGAATGGCGACACCGACCAGCCGAATTCGATGGTCTGAACAGCAAATTCCGCCTTCGATGAGCCTTACGTGAAGCCCCGAGAGATCGGTGTTAGTAGCTGTGCTTCCGTTGTGGACACTCGCCGGTAAGTGTACATCCCGGACTATTCGGTCCGGTTGTAGGTTGTATTCTGAGGGGTATCATCGGTCCATGCGTGGTCGAAGGGACCATGTTCGCAGCACGAAGTGAAATTTGCTTGGGAGTAAGGCACTAGTTATCAAAAATTATCTGGATGCCTGGCGTCGCTTGAGCTCTCAAACGCGCTTGAACCCTACAGTCGGGCCGATACAACGCTATAACGAGCCTGGTGACCGAGGAGCCTGACGTCGCATCCGCTGCTACTTGAGTGTTGATGGGGAACAGATGATGCTCCTCACGAGCACCCCCAAAACAAAAGTGCTCCGAGAAAGAATGCGGGGTGGCGAGGCCGATAATCCGGAGCTGCGTGGCCGGAGCTGCGTGGCCGGATCTGCACAAGCCTCTTTCCTAGATCGTGTTTGAGTGCCGACTCCATGCCGGTTGGAATGTTCCGGTTGGTTGGGGAAACAAGGGGGATTCCTGGCACGCCTGGCACATGTGCTTCGCTCCTGGGCCATTTCTCTGCCGACCAATCACGTCGTCGTCCGCACTCTCAACCTCAACCTGTTTTCGAAACCCGGCGTCTGTCCTGTGAGCATGTTTAAACCCGCAACAGGGCCTTGGATTTCGAGAATTTCACATCACGTTGTGCACACTTCCAGAGCCGCGACGAAAGTCACCAGCAAGCTTATCTCGACGCACCTCAGGGCCACGCACGCGCTCTCTCATCATGAGTTCTCGACACAACGTTACACGTGAAGCTTGGAGAATACAACCCACTTCTCCGTGTCGTTGGCAGTCAATGCTACCCCAAAACCGGGGAAGCCTTCTTGTCGCCGACATGTGGCTACAGTCCCCCCCTCCTTCTGGCGCCTCCGTGCCACACCTGGTCGCCTTCCAATGCAGCATCGACAGGTCCAGCCCAGCCCGCCGCGGGTCTGCAAGCCCCCCAACGTCGAGTATTTCCAAAATTCTCAAGAAATCTCGGCCCAATTGCCTGTATGGAACTGTATGAGCCAGGTTTGCCATTTGTTCGCCACAGGGGAACGGAATCTGATTGGCCTCATTCCAGCCGGCCGCTTGTCTCGCCCTGCTCTCGAGCCCGCCATTGGCCACACCCTCGGCCCTTGAGGCTCATTTCATCTGGTCCGAGTAGGAGCACGGCCTGATTAACCCCGGCCTGGGCCGCATGAATCTGGGGACGTCTGCTTTCCGAGGACCTGGATCCTCTCGCCCTGCTGGGCCGCGCGGCTTGGCGTGCAACGCGCCCAGTGACCCCCAATCCGCCTCCTGACTGCCGGCGCACTCCTGAGCACCCTTCCCCCACAGCGCAGTCGCATCAGCACGTTGTTTAGCCCTTGCCAGCGTGCCATCTTCCATCTTCCGGGCCGATCAGGCGGCACAGAATGGCAAGATCCATTGGCCAGGCCTCCTGGGCTTCTCCTTTTTTTGGGGTCAGGGTGAACCCGAAGGGCAGCCATGTGGTTCGCCGAGCACACGCCTGTCCCAGCCCCTGACCATCTCGCAAGATCCTTTCAAGAAGTCTTTGAGTTGTTCTAGTAGAGTTTGACAGCATGGAAATATTTAACAGGCTCTCACCTCTCCCATTTCGTCATGTTTCTCTTCGTCGCTCATTGCCGTTCCAAGACACTCCTTTAACCACATTCCAGAAGCGGCTTGTTTCCATTCTCTGTTCCCTGTACATATTTATCACCCTTTGAAGATATTCTATCCTTCATCACCTCCCCGACACCATGCGCTTCACCTCTTACACCTCCCTCCTCCACCTTCTCGCTCCCTTGGCGTCGGCTTGGTCACCTCCAAGCTACAGTGGGTACAACCTGATATGGACCGACACCTTCCCTGGCGCTAGCGGGCAGCTGCCGAACGAAGGCAACTGGAACATCATCGATGGCAACCTCGGCGTCAACAACGAGCTCCAGACGTACAAGCGCAACCCCCGCCAGGTGCAGACCAGCGGTGGCACCACGCTGCAGCTCGTCCCCTGGCACGACGGGTCCGCCTGGACCTCGGGCCGGATCGAGTCCAAGTACACCTTCACGCCGGGCGCCGGCAGGCGGACCATGGCCGAGGCGCAGATCCGGTTCGGCGGCAACGCCATCAGCACCAAGCAGGGCATGTGGCCCGCGTTTTGGCTGCTGGGCGACTCGATCCGCCACGGGACATCGTGGCCGCAGTGCGGCGAGCTGGACATTCTTGAGACCGTCAACGGCCAGTTGACGGGGTACGGGACTGCTCATTGCGGCAGTATGTCACGCCTCTTAACACGTTGAACCTAGATAGACGCTGACGTTTTGTTCTTCCAGCCAACCCCGGCGGCATCTGCAACGAGCCCAACGGCCGTGGCGCCGCCGTGTCCATCCCCAGCCAGGACTGGCAGGTCTGGCGTATCATCTGGGACCGCACCCCCAGCGACTGGCGGGCTCAGACCATCACGTGGTACATGAACGGGCAGCAGTTTCAGCAGATCAGCGGTAGCCTGATCAACGACCAGACTGTGTGGACGAGCTTGGCCGCGAGCCCCCTGTTTTTCATCTTGAACGTTGCTGTTGGTGGGAGCTGGGTGAGTTATATTCCCAAGGATTTGAGAGATGTTGGGTCTAGGATCACACATGCTAACAAAGGTATCCTGCAGCCTGGCTATCCCAACGCAAACACGCTCGATGGCTATGGTGCAATGATGGAGGTTGGGTACGTCGCTCAGTATTCTACTTGAGGATGGAATAGGGGGCTGGAACTTTGTTGGATTCTCTGGTCATTCCACGCCACTGCACAGGCATGTTGGCAACTGCCTTTCTGTTCGTGTATGTGTTTATTTATGGACCTACTTATGGTGCTCGACACTAGTTTGCATCTCCATGTAATTTCCATCATGACCATTATGTTAAAAAAAACAAAAAAAAAAAAAAAAACGCAAGGTCCTGCTGGGTAACAGTGTGCTGGCAATTTCCGGCGCCGGTATTATGCAACGGCTCACCGACCGAATAGTGGCATTGAACTTGAATGGATACGCAGTCTAGCAGGTAAATACCAACCTAAGACTCGGGAGCAGGGTAGACTGCTGACTGAAGAGTGCGAAAGCCGCTTGTACTTGTAGTGACTGACTTCAGCACGGGCACAGTGTTGGCGATGGCGGCGGCATTCAGCGCGTGTTGCCGCTAAACGGTTTTGGACACGGAGCAAGCTCGGTGAAGTGGAGCGTTGTTCACCGTTGCATCAAAACAAGGGGTGACCCCTGATTAGAAAGGGGCTACGCCTGACTGTGGTGGAGATCACTCCGGCCCTCAAAATGATATTTCCGGCTCTCGACGGTCGCATTGGAGATGCCGACGGAAGTTCAAGTTTACTTCTCTTTTTATGATGTGATTATCGAGATCTAACTATCGATCGTGTCAAGAAGTGGTTGTTCGCTATCCATCCCATTTGTAGTCCTGGTATCTGGTATCGCCGTCGCATTAACTCCGTTTCCCTCCGGCATCGCGTGTCAAGAAATAGCAAAATCCGTCCCGTAAAATGTGTACTACTATTGCTGAAAAAGAACAAACGACAACTCTTCCTAAGATCCGCGGCGCGAAATGCTTGGTCGTCCCGGCTCTTCTCCTTCCCAGCCACCCCCCGGGTGCGTCTCGCGCTTGTCAAACGACACAAAAACCGTGCTCGTCTTAGTGATCCCGCCGTCACCCCTTTGGGGCTGAGGCTTCGGATCCTGGGGCAGAATGCTCTCCTCGGACCCGGTGATGGAGGGGGTGCCGGTCTTGACGTCGGTGGTAAACTTTGCGCCGCGACTGTACATCTCGAACTCGGACGCTGTTTGGCTCCGTGGTGCTGTGGCGGCGTTTGACTTGGGCGTAGGGCCGGTATCATTGCGAACGTAGCCCCTGTATTTGGACGTGCCGTACCGGCCGGAGGGTGAGGTGCTGTCAAGGATCCGCTTGGCGAGGGGCTTCAGGCAGGGAAAGGAGGCGGCGATGATGGCCTCGCAGATCTCAATCGTCGTCCTGGAGAAGTTTACGGTTAGTACGTGGGAAGAGAGAAGTGCAGAGTAGAGCGGCGCAAAGGGTGTGCATACCAGATTGTTATGTCGGCGCTGTCCCACAAGAAGTCGTTATGCTGACCGTACGCTCCTAGAAAGGTGACTTTGACGATAGCGGCGATAGCGGCGAAGATGCCGAGGGACAGAATGGCGGCCACAACCGATTTCACCCTCCAGTTCATCTGCACGTTCCAGAGAATCGGAACGGGCAACAGGGCGAAGACGACATCGGTTAGGATGGCAACGCTCGAGTTGAAGAAGGCGGCGAACTTGAGATTCGCTGGCGGGATGCATTTTCCTGGCACCGATGAGTCCCAGATCAAGGCCAGGGGCTGGCACTGGAAGAAGACGGTCACTGCTCTGGTTAGCCAGGGGGCTTTCACACATTTCGAGCAAGAGTCGTGTTTGCTCACAAAGGTTTCCAGTGGCCGACAGAATGGTGAAGACCGTGGTGCCGATGACGAAATACCTAAACCGCCGCGACGGTGTGAGGCGCAGCAGGAAGAGACCGACGCTGACCTTGGTCAGGCAGAGGCCAATCAGGCACAGGGGCTGAGTGGCGAAGTTGAGATGAAGGCCCTTCGTGACGTTCTCTGGCGGTTGGATGTATTGGGCGTGACGTCCTGCCCCCAGATGGACTTCGGGGATGATGATCATCATCTCAGCGAACATGACGACCTGCGCTGGAAGTCAGCAATAGCTCCGAGCTAGCGGCGACAAACATGATTCCCGAGTGCATATAAGGAGCTGGTCCCAGGTGCGGGAACCACAACGCTCAAGATATCCATAAAGATGCGGAATACTCGAGGGCGCAGACATACCATGGCAGCAATGATGGTCCAGTCGTCGGCGCCAATGTGCTTGACCATTCTCGCCCTCACCCAGATGCGCAGAGCCACGACAAGCGTGGCAAGTCCCACCAAAGAGCCGCAGACAGCGAGAATCTCAGGCCCTCGGTTCTCGTCGGGAGTCGTCTCGGCTGCGGAGTCGGCCATGTTGACGGATGGTTCTAGACGAACAGCAGGGGAATCACCACCGTCGACGAAGACCAAAAGTCAAGAGATGGATCGGGAGCAACCCACTGCCGATCACAAAAGACCAAGGGGAAGGGCTTCGTTCTTAATCGACCCCGGGGATGGGATGGGGCCCAGTGCCTGTTTGGAAAATCTTGACCCCCTTGGCTTCTTTCCACTCCACGTGCAGGCGTCCCAGCAGCCGGAGGGGTGCCCGGCAGATTTTGCCAAGTAAGGGTCCCAAAGACGGACCCCTGGTTTTCTTCATGCATACTAAAGAATAAGGAAGGTGAAGTGCTGCATGGGCGACACCCGAGTTCGCTTCCAGGTTCCCGGTGTCGGATATGGCAGAAAGGCCTCCCAATTCGATCACGCACAAGTACGAACTATCCGTGCATGAACGAGGTGGTGCTGATGCAGCCGATCTTTGAGCTTTTGAGGGATCTTCCTGGGAAGCCACACCGTTGAAGAACCGTTTTCCTGGTGACCAAATCGCTTGCTCGGCCCAGGAACCGGCAGCCGGGCCCCGGGATTTCCTCCCAATCTCGCCAGTGCGTCCGTCTCACGCTAGGGAACACGACGGGGAGAACAGACTGGACGGTCGGGCGAACAGACTGGATCAGACGGGAAGAACAGACTGGACCAGACGGGAAGACCAGACTGGCTCAGACTGGATCAGACGGGAAGGCCGGACTGGAGTCACTGGACGGGACTGATTGGACGAGCCCATTAGACCGAGTGGCCGGGGGCAAAGAATCCCACCCTTGTTTTCCCCTCTTCATTATCGAGCATTTTTGTTACACCACAAATCCCCTCCCTTGGCGTCTCGTTTCTTGGAAGTGGGGACTAGAGTCGATCAAGTGGAAACTCGTAATCCTCCAGTGGAGGGTTGCTATGGAGTAAGTGGACGTTCATGACAGACCAAGTGGAGGCAGACCACCAGCCATGTGGAGGCAAACATTCGACGGAGTGGAGTTCCCAAGAAGCTCGCCAAACCCTGAACCCCAGACGTCTTAACTTAATAGGCAGAAGACTCGTGAGGGTTTGCCGTTACAGGGCCTGCTAACCAATGAAACAGCAACCATGTGCGGGTTCCTGAACCCAATGTAGCCTCACCTGCATCGTGCCCCGGCAGTATTCTGCACTTCCGCTAGTGTACAGAATCAGCAATTTCGGCTCTTGGCTCGAACCGCAACGGCCAAGGGTCCTGATTGCCAGGCACTGTCACGCGTTGCTCGGGGCAAACTCGTTGACAATGAAGACGCGAGCTGCAGCTGCAACTGCCGGTGGCAACCCCCAATTCAATAGTTACCAAGACCGCGGAACCCCTTGCCTTCCGAGCCTTCCTCTTGTGTGAAATTGGATGGATGCAAACCCTTGAGGGTATCCCGGAGAGCCGGGAAGGATAAGGGCCTCCGAACCCCGGGGGCCACGAGGCAGTGGAGACAGAACTTCCTTATTATGGTCGTATCCTGCCGCCCAGCCAGTTCTTGTCCCCGTGGTTCTCATCCTCCCCACAGAGATCGACATTGCCGCGCCGCTCGCCCGGACTGACGATCATCATGAAGGCTGCCACACTCTTTGGAACCGCCCTCGCGGCGGTCGCCGTCTCGGCCGGTGTGTTCCCCCGGGACGACGCCGCCGTCACCGGCGATGGCCTGACCGAGCCTCCCCAGCTGGCCGACCTCCTTGAGCAAGCCAAGGCTGCCGTCATGGATGATGTGTCGGCGACCGAGGCCAAGATGCGCAAGCGCGGTGTCACTCCCAAGTGCACCCTGAGCAATCTCGTCTTCCGCCGGGAGTAGTAAGTTCAAGTTGTTCCGCCCTGGATATCAGTAGTGGTAGTAGTACTAACCGTTTCCGCAGCGGCTCGCTCAGCAAGGCCGAGAGACTCGCCTACGTCAATGCCGTCAAGTGCCTGCAGAGCAAGCCGCCCAAGACGCCAGCCAGTGTGGCCCCCGGTGCCAAGTCGCGCTTCGACGACTTCGTCGTGACGCACATCCAGCAGACGCTGGACATCCACTACTCTGGCGTCTTCCAGGCGTGGCACCGCTGGTTCGTGTACCAGTATGAGCTGGCGCTGCGCAACGAGTGTGGCTACACCGGCTACCAGCCCTACTGGGACTGGCCCAAGTACGCCACGGCTCCCCAGGACTCGCCCATTTTCAACGGCGACCCGTACAGCCTGGGCGGCAACGGCGAGTACATCCCGCACGACGGCCCTGTCATCGTCCCTCCCCCGGGCATCGGCGGCAGCAACATCTCGCTACCGGCCGGCGTCGGCAGCGGCTTCGTCAAGACGGGCCCCTTTGCCAACATGTCGGTCAACCTCGGCCCCGTCGGTGGCCTGGCTGACACGGCCCCCGGCCCGCTCGGCGGCCTCGGCTACAACCCGCGCGGCCTCAAGCGTGATCTCGGCGGCGCCATGAACATGCGCTACGCCAACTACACGACCGTCATGCGCCTGCTGACGCGCTCCAACGTCGACGACTACCGCATCGTGTCCGAGGGCATCCCCTACACCCCGGAGATTGGCCCCCACGGCGGTATCCACTACACCATGGGCGGCGACCCG
>OUNM010002355.1_pt1 | contig 37310 bp, 35 predicted proteins | sample 1769961 | NCBI WGS metagenome assembly OUNM01 (sample SAMEA3914820, study PRJEB12502) | metagenome | biome: forest; material: soil | place: USA | collected 2012-03-12 | depth 0.3 m | reverse complement strand
CTGTTGAAGATGTTCAGCCCCTTGTTCTCCATCGCGCCGAAATTGAAATCGTCGACCGCGACGATGTTGAACACGTCGAGATCATATTCGCGGCCATAGACCTGCTCATCCCAGGCCAAAGCGAGCTGGAGCGCGTGGAGCGCATGGGCGGTGCGCGGCAGGTCGGCCTCGCGCACCCAGATGCCGAGCTGGACCTCGCGTCCCGACATCGTGGTGAAGGTCGCGCGATTGGCGGCGAGGTTGCCCGCGACCATCGCGAACAGATAGCTCGGCTTGGGGAAGGGATCGCGCCATTCGGCCCAGTGGCGGCCGTCATCCAGTTCGCCCGATGCGATCGGATCGCCATTGGCGAGCAATACCGGGAAGCGCTTCCTGTCCGCGGTCATCTTCACCGAATAGCGCGCGAGCACGTCGGGCCGGTCGGGGAAGAAGGTGATGCGGCGAAAGCCTTCGGCCTCGCATTGCGTGCACAGGTTCCCGCCCGACGAATAGAGTCCCATCAGCTGGGTATTGCGGTCGGGGTGGATTTCTACCTCGGTCTCGATCCGGTGCTTGCCCGCGGGCAGATCGATGACGAGGTCCGGCCCGTCCATCCGCCAGTCATTGTGCGCGGCGCCGTCGACCAGGACCGACAGGGCCTCGAGCCCGTCGCCGTCGAGCCGCAGCGGCCGGTCGTGATCGCCGTTGCGCGTGACGTCGAGTGCCGCTTTTACCCGCGTCGTGCCGGGCGCCAGGTCGATATCGAGCGCGATGTCGGGAACCAGCCAGTCGGGCGCCTCATAGTCTTCGCGCCGGGTGACGGGCGGGTTGGCAAGGGCAGACTGGGCGTCGATCATTCTTTTCTCGTTCGTTCGCGGCATCCTGGCTGTACCGTCAACATAATACACGCTTGCCAGGTTTCAGCGGCGTGCTACGCCGCGCGACCGGGACAGCCAAGGGAAAAGCCATGTTACGACTGATCGGCGCTGCGGTGCTGACGCTCGCTGCCGGGGCCGCGATCGCGCAGACCAAGGTCGCCGAGCCGCCCGCGCCGCAGAAGGAAAATGCAAGGGCGATCAACGACCGCGTCAACGCGGTGCTCCCGCCCGACCAGGCGGCGATGAAGGCGCATGTCATGTTCCTGGCCAGCGACGCGATGCGTGGGCGCGAGGCGGGCAGCCACGAATTCGATATCGCCGCGCAATATGTCGCGGCGCAATTTTACGCCGCCGGGCTGCGGCCGGGCGGCGATGACGGCGGCTATCTCCAGACCGTGCCGCTGACCAGCTGCAAGCTCGCCGACAAGGGCAATTTCGTCTGGACCCCGGCCGGCGGTACCGCCGCGCCGCTCGCGTTCGGACAGGATTTCGTGCCCGCCGGCTATCCGGCCAGGGTCGAGACCAGCCTGAGCGCGCCGGTCGTGTTCGTCAGCTATGGCATCGTCGCTCCCGATTATAAGCGCGACGACTACAAGGGCGCCGATGTGAAGGGGAAGATCGTCGCGTTCGTCGGCGGCGTCCCCAGGAATTATGACGGCGAGGAGCGCGCGTTCTTCGGGGGTGCGGCTACCAAGGCGCGCATCGCGATGGAGCATGGCGCGATCGGCGCGATCCAGATCGAGAGTCCGCGTGGCGGGCGCGGCAATTTCCCGTTCTCGGCGCTGGCCGGCTTCTACGATCGCGCGCGCGTCACCTGGGCCCGGCCTGACGGCACCGGCAATGCCGACGGGGTGCCGGTGCTCGGCACCATCTCCAATGCGGGCGCGGCCAAATTGTTCGCCGGCGCGAAGATGGACTGGGAAGCAGTACGCAAGGTTGCCGACAGCGACGACGCCAAATTCGTGCCCGTCCCGCTCAAGGGCAGCCTGTCGGCCGCGATCAGGACCGAGTGCAAGCCGATGCCGTCGTCCAACGTGATCGGCATCCTTCCCGGCGCCGACCCCAGGCTCAAGGACGAGGTCGTCATCCTGTCGGCGCATCTCGATCATATCGGGGTCGGCAAGCCCGACAGGAACGGCGATACGATCAACAACGGCGCCGAGGATAATGCGATCGGCATCGCCAGCCTGATCGAGGAAGCCAAGCGCTTTGCCGCCTCGGGCAAGCCGCCGCGGCGCACCATCATGTTCCTCGCGGTCACTGCCGAGGAAAAGGGTCTGGTCGGCTCGGACTATTTCGCCAACAACCCGACCGTGCCGCTCAAGTCGATCGTCGCCGACGTCAATCTCGACATGCCGCTGATCACCTACAAGTTCGAGGACATGGTGGTGTTCGGCGCGCCGCGATCGACACTCGGGCCGATCGTCGACCGCGCGGTGGCGTCGGTCGGCGTCGTCATGTCGCCCGATCCGATGCCCGACGAAGGCATCTTCGTCCGCTCGGACCATTTCCGCTTCGTCCAGAAGGGTATCCCTTCGGTGTTCCTGTGGCCTGGCTACAAGGGCGCGGGCAAGGCGGCGTGGGAGGACTTCATGGCCAACCGCTACCACAAGCCGTCGGACGAGATTTCGGCGCCGCTCGACTGGGAACAGGGAGTGCGGTTCGTGACCGTCAACTACACGATCGCGCGCGAGATCGCCGACAACGACGAGCGCCCGCGCTGGAACAAGGGCGATTATTTCGGCACCTATTTCGGGGGCTATGGCGCGAAATAACCTGCTGATCTTCGGGCTGGGCTATGCCGCGAGCGCGGTGAAGGCCCGGCTCGGGGAGTGGGACGTGCGCGCGACCGGAAGCGCAGGCGATCTCGATTTCGACGATCGCAGTGCGGTGGTCGCGGCGATTGGTGCGGCGAGCCATGTGCTGTCGTCGGTCCCGCCGGGCGAGGTCGATCCGGTGCTGGCGCGCTACGGCGCGGCGCTGGCGGACGGCGGCAAATGGCTCGGCTATCTCTCCTCGACCGGTGTGTATGGCGATGCCGGCGGCGCCTGGGTCGACGAAAGCGCGCCCGTGCGCGGGCGGCGGCAAGCGCGCAACCAGGCCGATCGCGACTGGCTGTCGCTTGGCGCGCGGGTGTTCCGGCTGCCGGGAATCTACGGCCCCGGCCGCTCGCCACTCGATCGCGTGCGGGAAGGGCGGGCGCATCGCACCGGCATCGCCGGCCAGGTATTCAGCCGCATTCATGTCGACGATCTCGCGGCCGGGGTGATCGCCGGGTTCGAAGCGCCGCCGGGAGCGTACAATCTCGCCGACGACTTGCCAGCCGCGCAGGATGTGGTCGTCGAATTCGCCGCCTTGTTACTCGGTGTGGCGCCGCCGCCGATCATTCCGTTGGAGGCGCTGACACCCGAAGCGCGGGCGTTCCATGCCGAGAACCGGCGCGTCGCGAGCCACAAGGCCAAGCGCGTGCTCGGCTGGCGCCCGGTCCATGCCGATTACCGGTTGGGCCTGCGCGCCCTCAACGCGATGACCAGCCCGACCGCCGCCAGCGCGGCACCCGCGACCGCCAGCGCCGACCAGCGATAGCCCTCGAACAGGGTCGACAGGCACATCGCGATGACCGGCACGATCACGCTCGAATAGGCCGCCTTGGCCGGGCCGATCGTCCGGAGCACGCCGAAATAGAGCGGGAAAGCGAGTGCCGAGGCGAACACGCCGAGATAGAGGATGCCGAGCCAATAGGCGGTGCGCATCTCGACCACCGGCGGTCCGACCGTGGCGAAGGCGTAGAGCGCGTCGACGCCGGCCCCGGCCAGCATCGCCACCGCGAGCAGGGATCCCATCGGATAGCGCGCCGCGGTCGGGGTTGCCTGCATGACATTGGCGCTCGAGGCCGACAGGATCGCGCACAAGGTGAAGCCGATCCCCATCAGCACCTGGCCGGGTCCGTGCGGATCGATCCGTGCCTCGTTGACGAACAGCAGGACGATCCCGGCCATGGCGATGCTGGCGCCGATGACAAGCTGCCGCCCGAGTTTCTGGCCGAGGAAGATGCGTGCGAACACCGCATTGGGGACGAGCAGAAGCGCGAACACCACCGAAACCAGCCCCGAGGTGACGTGCTGTTCGGCGCGGTAGACGAAATTGAAGTTGAGGCAGAATTGCGCGACGCCGAGCACCGCCGCGAAAGCGAAGCCGCGTGCGCCCAGGCTGAAGCTCTCGCGCCGCCACAGCGCGTAGCCGACCATGCACAGGCCGGCGACGAGGAAGCGATAGGTGACCGACCAGCTCGCCGGGACCACGCCCAATTGGTCGCGGATTACCAGCCAGGTCGATCCCCAGATCAGGGTAACGATCCCGAACGGGATCAGCACGGCCAGCGTGGCGGAGCGCGGCTTGGTTTGCGGCGGCTGAAGCACAGGCCTGCCTTATCGATGCCGGGACGCGCGACAACCCTGCTTCTGCTTGTACGGTGACAAGCTGGGTCTATCGATGCGCCCGATCGTCCCCATCCGCGATGGGGACGATCTGGTCAGGGCAAAGCCGCGATCGCGTCGGCGAGCGGACGGATCGCGTCCTCGCTCTGGTCCCAGCAGGTGACCAATCGCACCTCGCCCGGTGCCCAGTCGTAGAAATCGAAGCCGAGCGCGCGCAGGCTGGCGGCTTCCGCCGGCGTGGCGCGCAGGAACACTTCATTGGCCTCGACCGGATAGACCAGGCGATCGCCCGCCGCGCGCGCGAGCAAGGCGGCACCGGCATTGGCGGCGCGGGCATTGGCGCGCCACACGTCATTGTCGAGCATCGCGAGGATCTGCGCGGCGAGGTAGCGGCCTTTCGACACCAGCAGGCCCGCGCGCTTGCGGCGGTAATGCGTCGCGGCGGCGAGCTCGGGTTTGAAGAACACCAAGGCCTCGGCAGTCATCCCGCCATTCTTGATGAAGCCGAAGCTCAAGGCATCGACGCCCGCGCGCCAGGTCAGGTCGGCGAGGTCGGCGCCCGAATGCACCACCGCATTGGCGAAGCGCGCGCCGTCCATGTGGAAGCCGAGCCCGCGTGCCTTGGCGACGTCGCCCAAAGCGGCGACCTCGTCGGGCGTGTAGGTCAGGCCATATTCGGTCGCGTTGGTGATCGACAGGGCATGCGCCTGGACCTGGTGGACGTCGTTGCGGATGCCGGCGAGCACACCGGTGACGGCATCGGGAGTGACCTTCGCCCCGGGGCCATCGGCGAGCAGCAATTTGGCGCCGTGGAGATAGAAGCCCGGCGCACCGGCTTCGTCATTGTTGATGTGCGCCTCGCGGTGGCAGATCACCGCGCCGTGCGGCTGGCACAGGGCCGCGAGCGCGAGGCAATTGGCCGAGGTGCCCGACGGCGTCCACAGCACCGCGACCTCTTTGCCGAACAGGTCGGAGAAGCGCCCGTTCAGCTGCCGCGACCATTGGTCGCCGTCATAGGCGGTGTCGAGGACGTTGGCGGCGGCGATCGCGTCGATCACCGCGGGGCAGGCCGGGGCGGCATTGTCGGAGAAGAAGCGCATGCCGGTTCCATCCGTCATGCGAGGGCGGGAGGGAAGAGGGAAATGGTCTTCTCAACTCCAAACGTCATCCCGGCCTCGCCGCCCGGATCGCGAGCCTCCGGACCTACGCCTGCCTCCCGGCAGACCCCGGCACAAGGCCGGGGTGACGGATGGGGAGGATGTAAGTGCCGCCCCTAATGCCCGCTGTCATCCACGGGCGGTCTTGGCGGCCGGTCGGCCGGGTCGCCCGATGGCGACAGGCGGATCGTGCCGTCCTTGCGGACCTGCACGTTGACGCCGAGCCCCGAGACATTGCCCTCGACCGGCAGCGGGCCGAGGCCCGGGTCGATCGTCCCGTCGCCGTCGATCGCGTTGTCGCTCTCCTCCATCGCCGGGATCACCGGCGCGGGCGGCGGCGCGATGCCGAGCGCATTCTGCATGAAGTCCTTCCACACGCGCGCCGGGATGCCGCCGCCGGACAGGCCGGCATTGGGCGTGTTGTCGTCATTGCCGACCCACACGCCGACCACGAGGTCCTGCGCGAACCCGACGAACAAGGCGTCGCGATTGTCCTGGGTGGTACCGGTCTTGCCATAGGTCGGCACCGACAGGGCCGCCTGCCGCCCGGTGCCGCCCTCGGCAGAGGCGGAGAGCAGGTCGAGCATTTCCTCGCGGATATTGCCGCCCAGCGATTTCTTCCCGCTGACCAGCCCCGAATACCAGCTCTTGTTCTCGCTCGCCTCGATGCCGCGCGCGCTGACCGGATAGCCGTCATTGGCGATCGCGGCGAACGCGGCGGTCAGTTCGAGCAGTGAGCCGGTCGAGGTGCCGAGCGCGATCGACGAATCGCGCGCGATCGGGGTCGAGATGCCGAGGTCGCGCGCGGCGCGGATGACATTGTCGATCCCGACTTTCTGGATCAGGCGGGCTGCCGCGACATTGGACGATTTCTGGAAAGCGCGGCGCAGCGTGATCCGCCCTTCATATTTGCCGTCGCTGTTCTTGGGGCTCCAGCCGCCGATCGTGACGGGCTCGTCGTCGATCATGTCGTCCGGGGTCATGCCGGCGCGCATCGCCGCCAGGTAGACGAACAATTTGAAAGTCGATCCCGGCTGGCGCCGCGCCTGGGTCGCGCGGTTGAACGGGCTCGATTTGTAATCCTTGCCGCCGACCATCGCGACGACCCGGCCATCGGGGCGCATCGCGACGATCGCGACTTGCGCCTGGCGCAGCCCCGCGCGCCGCACCGCCCGTTCGGCGGCACGCTGCATGCGGCCGTCGAGCGTGGTGGTGACGGTGGTCTCCTGGCTGAGGTCGCCGGCGGTGTCGCGCGCCTCGGGCAGCACCCAGTCGGCGAAATAGGTGCCGTCGGGCAATTCCCTGATCCCGCGCACCCGCGTGCTGGCGAGCCGGACATCGGCTTTGTCCTTGTCGAGCAGGCCGGCCGCGACCATCGCACCGAGCACGACCTTTTCGCGGTCGCGCGCACCTTGCAGATTGCCGGTAGGCGCAAGCTTGGACGGCGCCTTGACAAGGCCCGCGAGCATCGCCGCCTGGCTGACCGACAGGTCCTCCGGCTGGACGCTGAAATAATGGAGCGAGGCGGCGCGCAGGCCATAGCAATTGTCGCCGAAATAGACGTTCGACAGATAGCGCGAGAGGATCTCGTTCTTCGACAGCCATGCCTCGAGCCAGAAGGCGATCAGCATTTCGCGCAACTTGCGCCCGGCAGTGCGGTCCGAATCGAGGAAGGCGTTCTTGGCGAGTTGCTGGGTGATCGTGCTGCCGCCTTCGCGCACCCCGCCGGCAAAGACATTGTGGACCATCGCGCGGCCGATGCCCCAGGGATCGACTCCCCAATGGCTGTAGAAACGGCGATCCTCGATCGCGATGAACGCATTGGTGACGTGCTTGGGCAGTTTCGACGCGTCGACCGGCTTGTCGACCGTGGCGCCGCGCTTGGCGATCGGCGAGCCATCCGAAGCGAGCAACGTCACCGAGGGCGGGGTCGGCGGCTGCAGCGACTTGGACAGAGGCGCGGTGATCGCCAGCCACGCCACCAGGATGACGAACAGCACCACGCTCGCCGCCAGCCCGCGCACGATCCAGCGCCCCCAGCGGCGCTTCTTCTTCACCACCGGCAGGTTGGTCGTATAGGTGTCGGCGAACACCCCCGGATCGGCCGAACCCGGCGGAACCGCGGTCGCCGCCTGGCTCAGATAATCGTCGGGATAGGCCGAATGCGCGCCCCAGCGGGGATCGGGTCGTCGGCTGCCGTCAAAGGGATCGTCGCGCATCCATCGCTTCCACACGGCCCCATCAGGCCAATAGGCGTATTACTCGAATAATACAGGCCGTGCAATCCCGGTGTAGCAGATCGCGTGCATGGAGGCTATCGCTGCCCGGTGCCATGACGGCGTGGTTGAGGAGTGACGATGGCGGACAAACCGCTCGTGGTGGGAATCGGCGGAACGATCGGGGCGGTGTCGTCGACCGAGCGCGCGCTCAGGATCGCGTTAGATGCGGTCGAGCGCGAAGGCTATGCCACGCGGCTGTTCGGTGGCGAGGACATGGCACGGCTGCCGCTCTACAATCCGCGCGCGACCGAGCGCACCGAGCATGAACGCGATTTCGTCGAGGCGGTGCGCCAGGCATCCGGCGTGATCATCTCGTCGCCGGGCTATCACGGCAGCATTTCGGGCGTGGTCAAGAACGCGCTCGACCTGCTCGAGGAAACCGCCAGGGACGAGCGGCCCTATCTCGCCGACATGCCGGTCGGGCTCATCGCCACGGCCTATGGCTGGCAGGCGACGGGATCGACGATCGCGGCATTGCGCTCGATCGTCCACGCGCTGCGCGGCTGGCCGACGCCGTTCGCCGCGGCGATCAACACCCAGATCACCAAGTTCGACGACCAGGGCGGCGTGACCGATCCCGCGGTGCTCGAGCAGCTCTGCCTGATCGGCCGCCAGATCGCGCGGTTTGCGCCCTTGGTCGAGCGCAGCAGCAACTAAGGCCCAAGCTGCCCCACTTGTCGGGCGGTTTCCCCGCAGCTCGGGTCGATACGGGCGCAATTTTCCTATCCGCGCTCCGGACGATCGGCCACGATGCGCATCGAGTCTGCAGCGGGAGGGGTGCCTGTGTTCGAGATCAACATATTCGATAATGGCGATCATGCGTGCGTCGCATGGCGGCCAGCCGGAAACGATCCTGCGCAATGGCAGGCCTTGGCCGATTGCCGCGGCTTCGCGATCCAGCGCAAGCGGACGCGCAACGGCGTCACCGACGTGGCATGGCTGCGCAATCGCGTCGGTTTTGCCGAGAACCAGCCGGCGCCGCCCCCCGACCAGGCATGGCGTTGGCCGCTGCAGCGCTACATGTGGTGGGACTATGACGTCCTGCCCGGCGACACGGTGCAATATCGCCTGTTCCCGATGATCGGCGCCGCCGCCGCCCTGGCTGCGCCCGACACCTCGAGCGACGATGGCTGGACCGACCCGCACGTCCTGTCGAGCGATTATGGCGACGGCATCAGCGCGTGGTTCAATCGCGGCGTGGTGGCGACGCAATGGGTCGAGCGCGCCCTCAAGCAGCAGGATGCGTCGGGCGCGCCGCGCTCGACCCTGCTCAGGGCAGTCGCGACCCCGGGCAATCCGCTGCGCGACCGGCTCGGCGGCCTGCTCAAGGATGCGGTGCTCAAATTGCTGCGCGAGGCGCCTGGGCCGATCTACGCCGCGCTCTACGAGCTCAACGATCCCGAAGTGCAGGCGCGGCTGGTCGCGCTCGGCCAGCGCTGCAATCTCATCCTCGGCAATGGCGCGTTCAAGCCGCCGGAGAAGGACGAGAATGAGAAGGTCCGCGCGCAATTGCGCGGCACTGCGATCAACCTCCACGACCGAATCGTCGGCAGCGGCCATTTCGCGCACAACAAGTTCATCGTGTTCTGCGACGCGCAAGGCGTGCCCGAATCGGTCTGGACCGGCAGCACCAATCTGACCGTCACCGGGCTCTGCACGCAGGTGAACAACGGCGTGCTGATCCACGACCGCAATGTCGCGCAGGATTTCCGCGACGCCTGGGACCGGCTGGTCGCGGCCGGGAACGGCTATCCCAAGACGCTGGTCGATCCCAATTCGGTCCAGCGCACGCGCCAGGTCGGCAATACCAAAATATCCTCGTGGTTCGCCGCCACCAACGATGCGCAGGACCTCAAGCAGGCACGCGACCTGATCGCGGCGGCGAAGCAGGGCATCATGTTCCTGTTCTTCAATCCCGGCGCTTTCGCGCAGGACCCGCTCAAGGCGACCCTGCTGCAGGCGGTCGTCGCACGCCAGGCCGAGCCCGGCCTCTATGTCCGCGGCGTGGTCAACCAGGAGATCGACAAGCTGACCAACGTGCCGGTCCAGCTCGTCACCAGCGGCACGGCCGCGCCGATGCAATTGCCCAAGCGCGTGCTCGTCCCCGACGCGATCGATACGAAATACGGCAATTGGGAAAAGGAGCTGAAAGGCGCGTCGAGCGTGATGGTCCATTCCAAGGTCGTCATCCTCGATCCGTTTGGCGACCATCCGGTGGTGATGACCGGGTCGCACAATCTCGGCTTCAAGGCGTCGAGCAAGAATGACGACAATCTGGTGATCATCGAGGGCAATGGTGCGCTGGCCCGGGCCTATGCCGCCAATATCGTCGCGATCTTCCAGGAATATCGCTGGCGCGACTATGTCGCCACGCACGGCAATGACAGCGGCGCGTGGAAAGGGCTGGAGGACGACGACAGCTGGCAGGGCGGGCATCTGCGCCGCGAGAAGGACGAGATGCTGTTCTGGGTGCCGGGCGCGGGCTGATCAGTCGACCACCCAGAGGAACAATTCGCGCCGGTCCTCGAGGATCTCGTGAACCGCCGGCGGCCAGCCGGGAATCGCGAAGGCATGGCTTAGCACGCGGCTGCCCGGTGCCGGCTCGGTCCGCAGGCGCTCGGCGAGCAACCGGTTGACGTGCCCGATCAGGTAGAGCGTGACGACATTGGCATCTTCGAGCCGGGTCTCGAACAGATCCTCGCAGCGGAAGCTGACGAGGTGCTCGACCCCGGCGGTGCGTGCCGCCGCCTCGGCGTCGGCGATGCGCTCGGGATCCACGTCCACGCCCAGGGCGCTGGCGCCGCGGCGGGCGGCGGCGATGACGATACGGCCGTCGCCGCAGCCGAGATCGATCAGATGATCGCCGGGCGCAACGCCCGCGAGATCGAGCATGCGCTCGACCAGTGGCTCGGGGGTCTGCCAGAACGGCGCGTCGAGATGATTCGGGGTGCCTGCCCAGGGCCCCCGGATCGCCTTGAAGGCGCGATCTTCATCCTGAGTCATGGTGTCGACACCGGGTCGTGAAGAGAATGGTGCTGCCGGTGAGGATTGAACTCACGACCTCAGCCTTACCAAGGATGCGCTCTACCACTGAGCTACGGCAGCACTCTCGCGAGGCCATGGGCCACGACGGAGGCGCGCCTATGTCCGGCGACCCGGATATTGTCAAGGCGCTGGTCACGGGTTTAGTCCGGCATGGTGACCATCAGGCCCGATCCCAAGGACGAACGCGCCGCGCGCCTGGCCGCGCAGCTTCGCGCCAATCTCAAGCGCCGCAAGGAGCAATCGCGCGGCAGCGCTGCGCCGCCGGATACGAAAGGCGATGACGCGGACCCCGGACGAGACTAAGGAGCGCCGCCATGAAACGCCCCAAGCTCTCGATCGTCGTACCCTGCTACAACGAATCGCTCAGCCTCGAGACCCTGCACGGCCGCGTCAGCGCCGCCGCGAAAGCCGAAGTCGGCGAGGATTACGAGCTCGTCCTGATCAATGACGGATCGAAGGACGACAGCTGGCCGATCATGCAGCGGCTGGCGGCCGCCGATCCGCGGCTCGTCGCGATCAACCTGTCGCGCAACCACGGCCACCAGCTCGCGCTGACCGCGGGGCTCGATCTCTGTGCTGGCCAACAGATCCTGATCATCGACGCCGATCTGCAGGACCCGCCCGAATTGCTCGGCGACATGCGCAAGATGATGGCGGCCGAGGACGCCGATGTCGTCTATGCCGTGCGCCGCAAGCGCGAAGGCGAGACTTTCTTCAAGAAGGCAACCGCGGCGGCCTTCTACCGCCTGCTCGATCGCGTCACCGACACGCCGATCCCGCTCGACACCGGCGATTTCCGGCTGATGAGCAGGCGTGCGCTCGATGCGTTCCTGAGTCTGCCCGAACAGGCGCGCTTCATCCGCGGCATGGTGGCCTGGGTCGGCTTTCGCCAGGTGCCGTTCCCTTATGACCGCGCCGAGCGCTTCGCCGGCGAGACCAATTATCCCCTTTCGAAGATGCTTCGCCTCGCGTTCGACGCGATGACCGGCTTCTCGACCAAGCCGCTGACCTTTGCCAGCCATGTCGGCCTCGCGCTGACCGGAGCGTCGGTGCTGCTGCTGCTCTATATCGCGGTCGGTTTTTTCTCGGGCAGCGCGGTGCCGGGCTGGACCTCCCTGGCATTCATCGTCGTGCTGCTGGGCGCGGTGCAGATGTTCGTGCTCGGGATGATCGGCGAGTATCTCGGCCGGCTGTACGTCGAATCGAAGCGGCGGCCGCTGTACCTGGTGTCGGATGTGGCCGGGCCGGTGCAGGGCAAGGCGACCTTGGGGTTCCGGGCGGAAGACCGTCCGGCGAAGGATGAGACGGCGGCCGACTAGCCCCATCGTCATCCCGGCCCTGTGCCGGGATCCGCCGGGCAGCAGGCGTCATGGTTTGAGTTGCAAGGGCCGGGGCTCGGGGCACTGCAGACCCCGGCACAAGGCCAGGGTGACGGTTGGGGTTCGAACGATCAGCCCCCGCCCTTCGGCATCGCCAGGGTAATGATCGACACCCCCGGGGTCATCGGCACGCGCCCGACCATGTGGCGCTCCAACCGGAAGATCGTCTCGAACAATTTGTTGACCGGCCCCGGCGGCGGCGAATCGTCCGAATCGTCCTTGCCGCGCAGCCGCCCGGCGATCCGCGCCGCGGCAGCGAGCGGGAACAGCAACGAGTTGAAATAGCCGAACTTGCGCGTTTCCAGCCCGGCGGCGTCGATCGCGGCCTTCAGGCTGTTCTTCGAATAACGCCGGTGATGGTGGTTCACCACGTCGTGCGCCGACCACATCCATTGATGCGCGGGCACCGCGATCAGGATCTTGCCGCCGGGCTTGAGGCAGTCCTTCATCGCCCGCAACGCCGCGATATCGTCGTCGATATGCTCGACCACGTCGAGCACCGCGATCATGTCGTAGCTGCCGCGCTCGATCCCCGGCAGCGTCGGCAATGGCGCATCGCTGACCGGCTTGCCGAGCCGCTTCGACGCAATGGCGCGCGCGGCGGGATCGATCTCGATCGCGTCGACCTCGCCGAATTGCTGGAGCATCGGCAGATTGTGCCCGGTGCCGCAGCCGATCTCGAGAATCCGCGCGCCCTGGGGCAGGGCCGCATAACGCGCGATGTAGTCGTGCAGGATGTCGCGCCGCGCGACGTACCACCAATGCGACGAATCGTGCTCCGCCATGCGATCGTAGACGATACGGTCCATCTTATCCGAATACCCATTGACGGTTGAGCGCGAAGGTCGCGAGCGGCGTGATCGTGACGATCGGGATCAACGGCGCCCAGACCGGCCCGTGGAATAGCGGCCCGGTGATGATCCAGGTGAAGGCGGCGTTGAGCAGCAGCCCGAAAAACTGGACGACCAGGAACTTGGCATGCTGCCTGCCGCTATTGTCGCGCGTGCCGTGCCCCTTGAAGCTCCAGGCCGAGTGCAGGAAGAAGCCGGCGGTCACCGCGACGACAAAGGCCGGCGGCACCGCGACCACCGCCATGTTGCCGCGGAACACGTAATTGGCGAGCGGCAGATAGACCGCCGAATAGATTACGGTCGAAATCACCCCGGCAATGCCGAAGCGGATCAGCTGGCCGAGCGTCCCGCTCGCCCGCAACCGGTCGATTTGTTGGAGAATTGCCGTCACACATGCTTGCCCTAAAGGTGGGCGCCGCCCTAATGCGCTGTGGGGCGCGAGGGAAGCACTTTGAACGACGTGGCAGAGCAGGCTGAACTCGATCAGCGCGTGAGTAGTGGCTGGCGCGCGTTCGTCGCCGAGCTGGATCGGCACTGGATTCGCTATTCGCTGCTTGCCTGGTTCGCGGTCGCGTTCTGGAATGTCGGGGCGCGCTGGGCGCAAATCCAGGCGCTCGGGCTCGGCGATACCGACGACAATATGCGGCTGATGCAGGTCCGCGCCTTGCTCAACGGGCAGGGCTGGTACGACCTCAGAAATTATTATCTCAACCCGCCGGGCGGCTTCGACATCCATTGGAGCCGCATCGTCGACCTGCCGATCGCCGGGTTGATCCTCGCCTTGAAGCCGTTCGTCGGCCTGCCCGAGGCCGAGCGGCTCGCATGCGGGATCGCGCCGTTGCTGCCGCTCGCGATCGCGTTTCTCGGGCTGGGCGCGGCGATCCGGCGGCTGATCCATCCTGCATCGTGGCCGCTCGCTCTGGCATTGCTGGTGGTGGCGTGCGCGCCGACCATGCTGATGTTCGCGCCCGACCGGATCGACCATCATGGCTGGCAGCTCGCGATGCTGAGCCTGACCGTTGCCGGCCTGTCGGACCCCAAGGGCGCGCGCGGCGGGGTGATCGTCGGCCTGGCCAGCGCGGTGTCGATCGCGATCGGGCTGGAGATGCTGCCTTATGCCGCGATGGCGGGGGCGATCATCACGCTGCAATGGATCTGGAATCGCGACGAGGCGCGGCGCGTGGCGGGCTATGCGGTCAGCCTCGCGACCGGCATCGCCTTCGGTTACGGCGCGTTCGCTTCCTATGCGAACACCGTCGCGCGCTGCGACGCGCTGACGCCGGTCTATCTGACCACCCTGCTGACCGCCGGCGCGCTGCTGTTCGTCCTGGCGCTGGTCAATCCGCAGTCGCGCGCGGCGCGGTTCGGGCTGGCGGTCGCCGCCGGCGCGGTGGTGGTCGGCGTGTTTGCCGGCATGTTCCCGCAATGCCTCGGCCGCCCCGAGCAGGTCTCGCCCGAACTGGCGAAGAACTGGCTCAACAATGTCCGCGAGGCGAAGCCGATCTACATGCATCCGTTCCGCCAGGCTTTCCCGATCGTCACCTTGCCGGTGATTGGCCTGCTCGGCGCGGTGATCGCGACGCGGCGGGCGATCGGCGAGCGTGACCCGAACATGGTCGGCTGGGCGGCGGTGACGCTGTTCACCTTGTTCGCCTGCCTGATGCTGTTGTGGCAGGCGCGCGCCGGGCCGGCGGCGCAGATGCTCGCCGTGCCGGGCGCGGCGGCACTGATCTGGATCGCGGTGCCGTTGCTGTTCGGCAGCCCCAATTTCCTGGTGCGCGTGCTGGGCCCGGTCGCGGTGGTGATCTTCGCTTCGGGCGTGTTCAGCGGATTGTCGCTGCAGGTCCTGCCGATCGACCCGCCCGACCCGCGCATCACGACGATCAACCGGGCGGGATCGCGCTGCCCCTATATCGGCTATCTCGCCGCGCTCGACCGCTATCCCTCGCAGACGATCTTCAGCTTCGTCGACCTCGGCCCGCGGATCATCGTCACCACGCACCACAAGGCCGTGGCGGGACCGTATCACCGCAATGGCGACGCGATCCTCGACGTGCAGCACGCGTTCGGCGGCACGCCCGACCAGTTCCGCGCGATCGCGAAGAAGCACGGCGCGACCTTGCTATTGGTCTGCCCGAACATGGCCGAATCGACGATCTATCGCGCGCGCAATCCGGGCGGGTTCTACGACCAGCTTGCGCACAAGAAGACGTTCCCGTTCCTCGAGCCGCTGCCGCTCCCGGCGGGATCGCCGCTCAGGTTGTTCAAGATCAATTGACCGTACCGTCATGCCGGACTTGATCCGGCATCCCGCTTCTTTTCTTCCGTGGGAAGAAGCGGGACCCCGGCTCAAGTCCGGGGTGACGCAGGATTTTGTGGCTAGCTCAGCCCCAGGCTGATCCTGATCCCGTCGATCACGAACTGCACCGCGAGCGCGCCGAGCAGGACGCCGAGGATGCGCGTGATCACTGCCTCGATCCGCGCGCCGAGCAATTTCATCAGCGGTCCGGCCGCGAGCAGCGCCACCAGGGTCAGCGCCAGGATCGTCGCCAGCGCGCCGAGCACCGCGGCGACCCTCTCGATCCCGTGATTGCGGCTCATCATCAGCATGACCGAGGCGATCGAGCCGGGGCCGGCGATCATCGGCATCGCCATCGGGAAGATCGAGACGTCCTCGACCTCGGGCGTGCTCGCGACCTTGGCGGCGCGATCCTCGCGGCGCTCGGTACGCTTTTCGAACACCATTTCGAGCGCGATCAGGAACAGCATGATCCCGCCGGCGATGCGGAATGCCGACAGGCTGACGCCGAGCGCATGGAGGATCGCTTCACCGACCGCGGCGAAGACGAACAGGATGATTGCCGCCACGAATACCGCGCGGATCGCCATCGAACGGCGATGCGCCGGGCTCGCACCGGTGGTGAGCCCGGCATAGATCGGCGCGCAGCCGGGCGGATCGATCACCACGAAGAAGGTGACGAGCGCGGAAAGGTAGAGCTCGATCATTTGTTGGCCGGAGGCGCGGCGACCCGATCGTTCAGCACGTTTTTGAAGCTCTTCCCGTCCCAGATCATCACGGAGACTTCGCGGCTGCCGTCGGGCGTCACTTTCCAGGCCCAGCCGAGGCTGTTGTCGGCTGCCATCCCGGTCTTGAGACCCTCGGGATCGGGGGAGCGCTTGAACTTCGGCACGTTGCACACTGCGCGGCGCACGGCCGGTTGCGCGACGGGCGGTCGCGGCGTTGTCAGCGCATCACCGTGATCGACGATCCATCTCCACGATCCGTCTTTCTGCCGCTGCCAGACGGTGGTGAAATAACCGACCGTGCCATCGGGGCGCGTCCACCCGCCGGTATTCACCGCCAGGCCACCGTCGCACGAAATCCAGCTCGCGGTCGGCCACCAGTCGATCACCCTGGGCGGATCCTTGCGGTCCTTGAGGAAATCATGGGCGTTGGCCGGTTGCGGCACGAACATCACCGCGTCGTCGGTCGACCATTTGCGGAAGGCGGTCCATTGCCCGATCGCCTTGGCATCGGCGGCAAAGGCACGCTCGGCCTCGACCGGGGTCGTCGCCGGCGTAGCGGCCAGCATCAGCAGCAACGGAATCATAGTTCCCCCTTCTCGTACGGCACGCGCTCGCGGCGGTGCGCGGAAACCAGCGTGTTCCTGAGCAGCAAGGCGATCGTCATCGGCCCGACCCCGCCGGGCACCGGCGTGATTGCCCCCGCCGTGCTGAGCGCGCCGGCAAAGTCGACATCGCCGACCAGCCCGTTATCGGTACGGTTGATGCCGACATCGATCACGCAAGCGCCGGGCTTGATCCAGTCGCCCTTGACCATCTCGGGCCGGCCGACCGCCGCCACGACGATGTCGGCGCGCTTGACCACGCTCGACAGGTCCCTGGTCTTCGAATGCGCGACGGTGACGGTGCAGCTTTCCTTCGTCAGCAATGCTGCCATCGGCTTGCCGACGATGTTCGAGCGGCCAATCACCACCGCGTCGAGCCCGGTCAGGTCGCCGAGCTGGTCCTTGAGCAGCATCAGGCAGCCAAGCGGGGTGCACGGCACGAAACCGTGCAGGCCGGTCGCCAGCCTCCCGGCATTGACCGGGTGGAAGCCATCGACATCCTTGTCGGGGTCGATCCGCGTGGTGACGACGCGTTCGTCGATATGGCCGGGCAGGGGAAGCTGGACGAGGATGCCGTCGACCGCCGGGTCGGCATTGAGCCGGTCGACCAGGGCGAGCAGATCGTCTTGCGGCGTGTCGGCGGAGAGCTTGTGCTCGAAGCTTTCCATCCCCGCGGCGATGGTCGCCTTGTGCTTGTTGCGGACATAGACCGTCGAGGCGGGGTCTTCGCCGACCAGCACCACGGCAAGCCCGGGCGCGCGCCCCGCTGCCGCGCGGAACGCCGCGACTTGTGTTGCGATCCGTTCGCGCAATCCCAGCGCGAACGCCTTTCCGTCAATGATGCTGGCCGTCATGCCCCGGCTGATAGAGGCTGGCGGCGATTCCCGCCAGCACTTGCGGATCACCCATTATCGCCAGTCGCTTGAGCCGCGACCGCTCGCCGGCGATCAGCGAGACCGCGCGCTTCGGCACGGCGAAATGACCGGCGACGAGCTCTATCAATGCCGCATTCGCCGCGCCGTCGACCGGCGGCGCATTGAGCCGTGCTACGGCATGGCCGGCGCCCGGACACAATTCGTTGCGCGACGACCGCGGCGTGACGCGGACCGCGATCTCGATGCCATCAGGCGTCGTGCGCCAACCGGTCAGAGCGTACCGGTCCCCAGATACCAGGCGGCAATGTTCGGAATGACGATCCGCGCCAGCACGCCGATGATCAGCAACACGACGATCGGTGACAGATCGAGCGGCCCGAAATCGGGCATGATGCGCCGGATCGGATTGTAGATCGGATCGGTCATCCTGCGCAGCGCTTCCCAGATCATGCGCACGGTATCGTTGTAGGTGTTGATCACGTTGAACGCGAGCAACCACGACATGATCGCCTGGACGACGATGATCCACCAGACGACATCGAGGAGAACCTCGAGGATTTGCAGCAACGTTATCAATCTATTCTCCGGTGCGACCCCGTTCGATGGATATAGGAACGTTTCCGCCGCTGCCAGCCCTGTACGCGATCAGGCCCTGACGAGCGTGCCGGCGCCGCGTTTGGTGAAGATCTCCAATAGCATCGCGTGCGGCACGCGACCGTCGAGGATGACCGCGGCATCGACCCCGGCCTCGACCGCATGGACGCAGGTATCGACCTTGGGGATCATCCCCCCCGAAATCGTGCCGTCGGCCTTCAACGCCTCGATCGTCGAGCGGTCGAGGTCGGTCTGCAACTCGCCTGCCTTGTTGAGCACGCCTGCCACGTCGGTCAGCAGGAAGAAGCGCGTCGCGCCGAGCGACCCGGCGATCGCACCGGCCATGGTGTCGGCGTTGATATTGTAGGTCTCGCCATCCTCACCCAGCGCGACCGGGGCGACGACCGGGATGAACCCGTCGCGCGCCAGGTTCTTGAGGATCGACGGGTCGACCTTGACCGGCTCGCCGACGAAGCCGAGGTCGACATGGCGCTCGATCCCCGAATTGCGATCGGGCTCGGTGCGCGTGACCTTTTCGGCGATGACGAGGTTGGCATCCTTGCCCGAAATGCCGACCGCCCGTCCGCCGAGCGCGGCGATCCAGCCGACGATTTCCTTGTTGATCTTGCCGGCCAGGACCATCTCGGCGACCTCGGCGGTCGCGGCGTCGGTGACCCGCAACCCGCCGATGAATTCCGATTCGACCCCCAGCCGCTTGAGCATCGCGCCGATCTGCGGGCCGCCGCCATGGACGACCACCGGATTGATCCCGACCGCCTTCAGCAGCACGACGTCCTCGGCAAAGTCGCGCGCCGCCTCGGGATCGCCCATGGCGTGGCCGCCATATTTGATGACGAAGGTCTGGCCCGCGTAACGCTGCATATAGGGCAGCGCCTCGACGAGCGTTTCGGCCTTGGCGAGCAATTGCGGCGAGGGGGAATAGTCGGTCATGGCGGCGCCCTTACCCCCTGATCAGGCGCGATCCAACCTTTTCCCCAGCGCGACGAAGCCGGTGATCAGGAACGGCACCAGCACGATCGACAGCACGACCTTGGTCAGCATCTGGCCTTCCATCAGTTCGACGATCGGCCGTTCGCCATAAAAGGAGATGGTGATGAACAGCACCGTGTCGACGATCTGGCTGACCACGCTCGCCACCATGCCGCGGAACCAGACCAGCCGGCCCTGGCCCTCCTGCCCCTTCAGCTTCGAGAAAATGAAGACGTTGAGCGTCTGCGACGTGCCGTAGGAAATGAAGCCGGCGAGCATCATCCGCACGCTCTGCCCGACGACGATCGGGAAGGCGGCGATGGCTGGCGGGTACATCATCTTGTCGTGGGGCAGGGCGAGGACGAGCTGGATCAGCGCCGCCGAGGTGAACAGCGGAATGAAGCCGAGCCGGACCAGCAACGTCGCGGTCTTCTGTCCGTACAGTTCGGCGATCGCGCTCGACAGCACGACGAGGATCAGGAAGCCGAAAATCCCCGCTTCGACTGCCAGCGGGCCGAGCGCGACCTGTTTGACGCCCAGCACGCCCGCCATGCAGACCATGCCGCCATAGAGGATCGAGAAGACGAAGAGCGCGCGGGGCAGCTTGACCTCGGCGGCGGGTGCAGGTGTGTCCATGCGCCGCGACGCTAGCGTCATTTCCGCTCGCGTCAAACGGCCCGGCCGGAGGAAGCGCCGGCCGGGCCGCCAGCGACTATTTCAGCCGCTTGTTGCAGGCGCTCCAATATTGCGGCCAGGTCTGGCCGGCGGGCAATTTGCCGGCGGCCTTGTCGGCGCGGTATTGCGCGCCGCACTGGCGCTCGCGCGCGTACATCGCCGCCTGGGCCGGGGTCGGCTGGCCGGGCGTGGTCGCGGGCTTGGCGGGGGCCACGCGTGCCACGGGCGCGGGTTTGGCCGCCGGGGCGGGCTTGGCCGCGGGTGCCGGGGCAGGCTTGGCGGGAGCCGCGACCGCCGCCGGCTTGGCCATAGAGCTACGGCACTGCGACAGGAAATGGGCCCATGTCTCGCCTGCGGGCAAGGTCTTCGCGGTTTTCGCCTGCTGGTATTTGGCGCCGCACACCTTCATCGCATTGTCGGCGGCAAAGGCGGGGGACGCCATGCCGATCCCGGCGAGCATTGCCGTGGCCATCGCCAATCTGATTGTCTGGGTCATCGCTTCAGCTCCTAGAGCGGGCGGAAGTCCGCGCCCAAGGGAAAGGCAGGGCGCCCGCGCGCTCTGGCTGATCCCACGAACCTGAACGCCAGATGAAAGGGCCGCGGCGGCCCGGACCGGGAGGGGCCGCTCGAAGGGCTATGCTTTTGCATTTTAGCCGTCATAAGTCTGGGGTTTGGGTATGAAGGCCTTGGGGGGCCGTCGAGATTATGCGTTTCCTGATCGGCATTGCCGGCATCCTGTTCATCCTGGCGATCGCGTATCTGCTGTCGACCAACCGCAAGGCGATCCGCCTGCGCGTCGTCGGCGCGGCATTCGCGCTGCAAGTCGTGATGGCGGGACTGGTACTCTGGAGTTCGACCGGCAAATTCGTCATCGGCAAGATGGCGGAGGGCGTGTCGGCACTGCTGGGCTATGCGCATCAGGGCACCAACCTCATCCTCGGGCCACTCGCGACCGATCCCAAGTTCAGCAACGGCTTCGCGATCTCGGCGCTGCCGGTGATCATCTTCTTCGCGGCGTTGGTCGCCGTGCTCTACCATATCGGTCTGATGCAATTGATCGTCCGCTGGGTTGGCGGCGCGATCGAGAAGATCGTCGGCGTCAGCAAGGTCGAATCGCTGTGCGCCGCCGCCAACATCTTCGTCGGCCAGTCCGAGGCGCCGCTGGTGATCCGGCCGTACCTCGCCGCGCTTACTCCCTCGCAGCTGTTCGCGGTGATGACGGTCGGCATGGCGGGCGTGGCGGGGACGATCCTTGCCGCCTATGCGGCGCTGCTCGGGCCGGGCTCGCTGCCCTATCTGCTCGCCGCCTCCTTCATGTCGGCGCCGGGCGGGTTGCTGATGGCCAAGATCATCATGCCCGACGACATTCCCTCCTCGCGCGATGGCGAGCTCCCACTCGAGGATCATGCCGCGCTGCTCGCGCATGAGGACGAGGCAGTCCGTATCGCCGAAGGACATCCGGAAGAGGAGCGCGCCTCCAATGTCATCATGGCCGCGGCGTCGGGCGCGCAGACCGGCGTCAAGATCGCGGTGGCGGTGGCGGCGATGGTGCTCGCCTTCGTCTCGCTCGTTGCGCTCGCCAATGGCATCCTGGGCGGGATCGGCAGCTGGTTCGGGCATCCCGAGCTGAGCTTCCAGCTGATCCTCGGCTACATCTTCGCGCCGGTCATGTACCTGCTCAACATCCCGTGGAACGAGACGGGCGCCGCCGGACAATTGTTCGGCACCAAGGTCGTGCTCAACGAATTCGTCGCCTTCATCGATCTCGGCCAGATCAAGAACCTGTCGCCGCACACGACCGCGGTGGTGACGTTCGCGCTCTGCGGGTTCGCCAATTTCTCGTCGATCGCGATCCAGATGGCATCGACCGGCAGCCTCGCGCCCAACCAGCGGCCGATGATCGCCAAGCTCGGCATCCGCGCGCTGGCCGCGGGCAGCCTGGCGAACCTGATGTCGGCGGCGCTGGCAGGAATGCTGATCGCCTGAAGCTGGGACTGTCTTCCAGGCCAACAGGATATAACGTCGCAATCGATTAACGGCGGCGAACTGATCGGCACAGCGACTGTTCAGAACGGTTGCGGTATAACCTCGATCAATGTCGGAAACCACAAAGGATCGCGCCGGCAGATCCATTTGGGAGGTTTACCGTGAAACGTTCATTGATCATTGCTGCCGCCGTCGTTCTTTCGGCGAGCGGCCCCGTGTTCGCCCAGATCCAGCCGGTCAAGCCGATTCCCCGGCCGGTCCCGACGCCGCGCTTCACCCCGAAGGTGCTGCCGACGCTCAAGACCTGCCGCGTCGACCCGGCGATCGCCTCGGTCACGTTGACCAAGGGCACGAGGGCGCGCCAGGTGCAGATCGCCTATCGGGTGGTCAACCGGGGCTCGACCGCCTGGGTGTCGGGTGCCAACCAGCAGAACGTCAACCTGACGGCGCACAACGCCAATACCAACAGCTATTACCGCAATACCCAAAGGTTGACCGGTAACGCTGCGGCGGGTGCGACCATGCTGAGCTGGACGTCGCCGTTCATCGACAATGCGTTCGACGATTTCGAGTTCGCCGGCGATCTGACCGTCCAGATCGGCTACGATCCCGACATCCTGCTCGACAGCAACACGTGCAACGACGACGTCAATTCGGCCAACAACCGCGTGACGATCGACAACGGCGCGATCCTCGGCTTCCTCAAGGGGACCGCGCGGTCGAAGACCTTCACGTTCTGAGGACTGTTTCAGCAAGCTGAAACAGATGCGGTGCCGCCCCAGCAGCGGAGCTGCAAATAAATGCGGAGCCCCGCCCGGTTCGCCGGGCGGGCCTCAGCGCGTCGGGACCGGCTCGGCGCCCGAATAATCGTAGAAGCCGCGGCCCGTCTTGCGGCCGTACCAGCCGGCCTCGACATATTTCACCAGCAGCGGCGCGGGGCGGAACTTGGGATCGCCGGTGCCGTCGAACAACACGCGGGTGATCTCCAGGCAGGTGTCGAGCCCGATGAAATCGGCGAGCGTCAGCGGCCCCATCGGATGGTTGAGCCCGAGCTGGCAGGCAAGGTCGATATCGCGGATCGTCGCGACGCCCTCGCCGAGCGCGAAGCACGCCTCGTTGAGCATCGGCATCAGCACGCGATTGACGATGAACCCCGGCGCGTCATTGGCGCGCACCACCTGCTTGCCGAGCGCGGCGGCATAGGTCTCGATCAGGGCGACGGTGTCGTTACTGGTCGCAAGCCCGCGGATGATCTCGATCAGGCCCATCACCGGTACCGGGTTGAAGAAATGGACGCCAATGAAGCGCTTCGGGTCGGGCGTTGCCTGGGCGAGGCGGGTGATCGGGATCGATGAAGTGTTCGACGCCAGCACGGCGTGGGCGCCGAGTACCTTGCCGACTTCGGCGAAGATCGCGCGCTTGATTTCCTCGCGCTCGGTCGCCGCCTCGATGATCAGGCCGCATTTGCCCATCGCCGCAAAGTCCCCGACGGTCTCGATCCGCGCCAGCGCCTGGTCGGCGGCCTCGGCGGTCATTTTCTCCTTCGAGACGGCACGGGCGAGCAACGCGGCGATGCCCGACTTGCCGGCATCCGCGCGTTCCTTCGACACATCGGCGAGCAGCACGTGATAGCCGGCCTGCGCCGATACCTGCGCTATCCCTGCGCCCATCTGTCCCGCCCCGATCACGCCGACGCTCTGCATGTCCATTCTCCGTATAATCCGTTGGGCTGCCCCTAGCCGCGCGGAGCGCGCGGCGTCCAGCCGGGAGCGTCTGGCCGTGCCGGGCCATGCGGGTTAGGCTGGTGCCATGCCGATGCTCATCCTTGCCGCGCTCGCGGCCGCCGCCACGACCGCTCCCCAGCCCGGCGCGGTCAAGACCTTCAAGGATTGGACCGTTGCCTGCGACAATATCCAGTCGTGCAGTGCGGTCATGCTGATGCCCGAGGATGAAGCGGCGTCGGACGATTACACGCTGGTCTCGCTGGCCCGGACCGGGCTGGCGAATGCGCCGATCACGATCGATGCCGACACCGGGTCGGCCAGGGGTGAGGTGGTCCTGATGGTCGACGGCGCCGCGGTACAGCCGCTCGGCACCGCCAAGGGGAGCGGGGTATCGGGCGCGCTGACGCTCGCGACCCTGGCGAAAATGGCACAAGGGAGCCGGATCGAGATTCGCGTCGCGGGCAAAGCCGCGGGCAGTGGCTCGCTCGCCGGGTTCAGCGCGGCGATGCGTTATTGGGATGCGGCGCAGCGGCGCGACGGCGGCACCGATGCGATCGTTGCCAAGGGAAAGGCCGTTCGATCGATCGTACCGCCGCCGGCACCGCGCGTCACTGCCGCGCGCATACCCCTGGCCAAGGTCCCGGTGCCCGGCAAAGCCACGATCGCGATGCTGGCGAAGAAGTTCGGCTGCGAGGATGAGCAGGACGGGCCGGGGAGCGCGGAGGCCTATGCGCTGGGCGGCGGGCGGACGTTGATATTGGTACCGTGCGGGGCGGGCGCCTATAATTTCTCGTCCAAACCGGTAATCGCGACGGGCAAGAGCTATGTCCTCGCACCGTTCGACCTCGCGCCCGATTGGGGCGGTGGCGATATCGAATTGGTCAACGCCGGGTTCGACGCGAAAACCGCGACCCTGTCGAGCTTTGCCAAGGGTCGCGGCGTCGGCGATTGCGGCACGTCGCAGACATGGGTGTGGGACGGCACGCGCTTCCGCCTGACCGAGATGACCCGGATGGACGAATGCCGCGGCTCGGTCGACTGGATGCGGACCTGGACCGCGACGGTGGTGCGCTAGGTCCTAGTCGATCCGGCGGCAGTCATAGCCGCGCGTGACATAAGGAAAGACGATCTCCGCCTGGTTGGCCAGTTCGGGTGTATCGGCGATCAATCCACGAACCTCATGCTCGACCTGGGCGCGCTGGCCGTCGGGCAACGCGGCGATGAAGCTGGTCGACAAGGTACGGCCGACGATCACGTCTTCCGCCGTCCCGCGATGCTCATAGGCCATGTCGGTCTCATGCAGTTCGGAAAAGCCGGGCGCGGGGAATGGCCGGCGCCATGCCCCGGATCGCTGGCGCGGCTCGCCATCCTCATAGCGGTCGGTGATCGCCGACAGCCGCGCGACCCAGGGCACGCGTTGGTCGCGCACGTTCCAGATCAGCCCCAGCGCCCCGCCCGGGCGCAGGACGCGGCGGAACTCGGCGACCACTTCGGCGGTCGCAAACCAGTGGAAGGCGGTGGCGCAGACGATCGCGTCGACACTGGCGTCGGCCGCGGGGAGTCTCCCCGCCGAGGCGATCGCCGTCCGCGTGCCGGGCAAAGCCGCTTCGAGCGCGGCGAGCATGCCAGGCACCGGGTCGGTCGCCAGCACGTCGGCACCGGCCTCGAGCAGCAACGGCGTGAACTTGCCCGGGCCGGCGCCGACCTCGATCACCGCGCTGCCGGGGCCGATCCCCAGCCGGTCGCGCAGCCAGTCCGCGGCCGCGGGCGGATAGCCCGGTCGGCTTGCCGCGTAGATGCCGGCGCCCCGCGCGAAGCCCGTCGCCGCGGCGGGATGGACGCCTTCGCTCACGGTGCGGGGCGCGGTGCCTGCGCCTCGGCGAGGTAAAGCGCGAACTGGTCGTCGGGATCGGTCCATTCGGCGATCGGCGTCCAGCCGCCGGCGCGGAGCAGGATACGGGCATCGCGCGGGCCGTATTTGTGGCTGTTCTCGGTGTGGATCGTCTCGCCCGCCTGCATCGTGAACGGGCGGCCCTCGACCACGAAGACCAGGTCGCGCCTGGCTTCGAGATGCATCTCGATCCGCGCGCGCTCGTCATTCCAGATCGCGCGATGGCGGAAGGCATCGACCGGGATCGTGCCGTCGAGCTCGCGATTGATCCGCTCGAGCAGGTTGAGATTGAATGCCGCTGTCACCCCTGTGGCATCGTCATAGGCCCGCTCGAGCACGCCCACATCCTTGATCCGGTCCATCCCGATCAGCAGCATCGCGCCCTGGCCGAGCGACTGGCGCATCGCGCGGAGCAGGTCGGTCGACGACAAGGGGATCATGTTGCCGATCGTCGAGCCGGGGAAGAAGCCGAGCTTGGGCAGGCTGCGAACTTGCGGCGGCAAGGCGATCGGCTTGAGAAAATCGGCTTCGACCGGCAGCACCGGCAGGCCCGGGAAACGCTCGGCGAGCGCGTTCGAGGACTGGCGCAGGAAATCGCCCGATATGTCGATCGGCACATACGCCGCCGGGTCGACTGCCTGGAGCAGGATCGGCGTCTTGGTCGACGAGCCCGATCCGAACTCGACCACCGCGCGGCCCTGACCGACGCGTTCGGCTACCTCGCTCGCGATCGAGCGCAGCAATGCGGTCTCGGTCCGCGTCGGATAATATTCGGGCAATTCGGTGATCGCCTCGAACAGCTCCGAGCCGCGATGGTCGTAGAACCAGCGTGCCGGGATCGCGCGCGGGCGCCGTGTCAGCCCGTCGATCACGTCGGCGCGGAAGGCAGGGTCCGCGAAACTGCGCGTGCCGTCCTCGATTTCCTGCTTGAGCATTACAAATCCTTGGCGAGCCTGACGCCGGTGAACTGCCAGCGCTGATGGGGGTAGAAGAAGTTGCGGTAACAGGCGCGGACATGCCCGCGCGGGGTCGCGCACGACCCGCCGCGCAGCACGAACTGCCCGCTCATGAACTTGCCGTTATATTCGCCGACCGCGCCCTCGACCGGCCTGAAGCCGGGATAAGGACGATAGGCGCTGCCGGTCCATTCCCAGACATCGCCGAAAAAGGCCGGGCCACCGGTCGACGGACGCGGCTCGACCGGACCCGCGGCGTCGAGCTGGTTGCCGGCATCGGGATCGTGGGCGCTTGCCGCGGCTTCCCATTCCATCTCGGTCGGCAAGCGCGCGCCAGCCCAGCTGGCATAGGCATCGGCCTCGTAGAAGCTGACATGCGTCACGGGTGCCGCGGGATCGATCGGCCGCCGCCCGTCGAGCCCGAACCGCGTCCAGGCGCCGTCGCGTTGCTCCCAGTAGAGCGGTGCCTCGACGCTCTCGCTCTTCACCCAGGCCCAGCCGTCCGACAGCCAGTGGCGCGGCTCGCGATAGCCGCGATCGGCGATGAACGCGGCCCATTCGCCATTGGTCACGGTACGATCCGCGAGCGCGTGACGACCAAGCAAGGCCTGGTGGCGCGGCCCTTCGCAATCGAACGCGAAATTGGGACTGTCATGCCCGATCTCGACCAGCCCGGCGTCATGCTCGATCCAGCCGATCGCGCCGGGCATCGCCACCGGCACCTTCGGCGCGCCGGGCCAGATGGCGGGTTCGATCGGGTTTTCGGAAAAGAGATGGAGGATGTCGGTGAGCAGCAATTCCTGGTGCTGCTCCTCATGATGGCAGCCGAGCCGGACCAGCTCGCGCGCTTCCTCGGGCAGACCGGGCAGCGCCGCGATCAGCGCCGCATCGACCGCCGCGCGATAGCCGAGCACTTCGTCGAGCGTCGGCCGCGTCACCATGCCGCGCCGCCCGCGGGCGTGGCGCCGGCCTTCGGCCTCGTAATAGCTGTTGAACAGGAACGGGAAGCGTTCGTCATGGCGAACATAGCCCGTCACGAAATCGCGCAGCACGAAGGTCTCGAAGAACCAGGTGGTGTGCGCCAGGTGCCATTTGGCCGGGGACGCATCCTCCATCGACTGGACCGTCGCATCGGCGTCGGAGAGCCGCGCGACCAGCGCCTCGCTCAGCGATCGCACCGCGGCATAACGCGATGCGAGGGCTTCCGGAGTCGGACGAAGGCCTAATCTCGTTCTCATTATGTTCCCCTTTTCGGTCGTTACGCCGATAGAGTCAATTGCTCAGATAGGAGATACGGGCCGAAACCCAAGCTGGATCAGCGCGAGGCGCCGGGAACCCAGAGAACGTCGTTCATGCCCGAATTGTTCATTCGCCTCGCGGCGACGAACAGCCAGTCGGACAGTCGGTTGAGATACCGCACCGCTTTGGGATTGAGCGCGACATGGTCGTTGGCGGCAAACGCGCTGCGCTCGGCGCGACGCACGATCGTGCGGGCGAGATGGAGATGCGCCGCGCCGGCCGCGCCGCCGGGGAGCACGAAACTGGTCAGCGGCGCGAGATGCTCGTTCATCCCGTCGATCTCGCGCTCGAGCCGCTCGATCTGGTCGAGCGTGACGCGCAGCATGCCGAGATTCTCGTCCATCGGCGTGGCGAGGTCGGCGCCGAGATCGAACAATTCGTTCTGGATGCGGCGCAACGTGTCGGCCATGCCGGGATGGTCGATCGCGGTGAGCGCGACGCCGATCGCGCTGTTCGCCTCGTCGACATCGCCGATCGCCTGCATCAGCGGATCGGCCTTGGCAATGCGCCCGCCGCCGACGAGGCCGGTAGTGCCGTCGTCGCCGGTGCGGGTGTAGATCTTGTTGAGCTTGACCAGCTCCCTGCCCCTTTAGTGCCGGCCGTAAAGGAGCAGGAGCAAGACGATCAGCATGATCGCGATGCCCTGGAACAGGATGCGGTAGACCATCATCTTGTTCGACTTGAGCGACGCGGCGCTGGGGCCTTCGCCGTTGCGCACTTCGTCCCCGGCATTCTTGAGGAAGATGACGACGCCGCGGACGAGCGCGACGACCGTCGCGATCATCGCGGCGATCAGCAGCAGGGCGAGGAAAATGCTCATGCCCGCTATCTAGGCGCGCCCGACCGCGAAGCCAATGGGCAGGTCACCGGCACGCAAGCGATCGGCCAGCACGCGGCCATCGGGATAATCGGCGCGCAGATCGGCGAGCGTCGGCGCGCCATGACGCTTGGCGAGGCGATGGCCGTTCGTATCGGTCAGCAAGGCATGGTGGCGGTAGGTCGGCACCGGCAGGCCGAGCATCGCCTGGAGCAGGCGATGGACATGCGTCGCCTCGAACAGGTCGCGCCCGCGGACGATATGGGTCACGCCTTGCGCCGCATCGTCGACGGTGACGGCGAGGTGATAGCTGGCCGGCGCGTCCTTGCGCCACAAGACGACATCGCCGGCGGGCAAGGGATTGGCGGTCTGCGGCCCGGCGATCTCGTCTTCCCAGCCGATCCCGACATGCGGCGCAAAGGCGGCTGCCATGTCGAGCCGCCAGGCGAACGGTTCGTCGCGCGACAGGCGTTCGGCGATCTCGCGCTCATCGCGATGGCGGCAGCTTTCCGGATGCGCCGGCACCACGTCGTCGCCATGCGGCGCCGATCCCGACGCGGCGATATGCGCCTCGATCTCGCTGCGCGTGCAGAAGCAGCGATAAACGTGCCCGCTCGCCTGCAAAATATCGAGCGCGTCGGCGTAAAGCGGCACCCGTTCGGACTGGAACGTCACCGCCCCGTCCCACCCGATCCCGAGCCAGTCGAGATCGTCGAGGATGCCCTGGACATGTTCGGGCCGCGAGCGCGTGCCGTCGATATCCTCGATCCTCAGCAGAAAGCACCCGTCATCCGCCCGTACCCGATCATGCGCCTGGATCGCTGACCAGGCGTGGCCGAGATGCAACGCACCCGTTGGGCTCGGCGCGAACCGGCCGGTAATCACAAAACCGGCCCTTGACCGCGAGTCGCGGGCTGTGCTGTCATCATGGCGTCATCCTGATGGGCTTTAGGCGCGCCAGGAAAGCGAAGGGGGACGCAGTGTTTCATCCCGACCTGATGCGGCATCCGGACAGTTGCCCCGCGTTGGTGCTGAACGCCGACTATACGCCGCTCAGTTACTATCCACTTTCCCTCTGGCCGTGGCAGACCGCCGTCAAGGCGGTCTTTTTGGATCGGGTCGACATCGTCGCGCATTACGAGCGCGAGGTGCGCAGCCCCACGCATGCGCTGAAACTGCCGAGCGTCATCGCGCTCAAGCAATATGTCCGGCCGAGCCAGTTCCCGGCCTTCACGCGGTTCAACCTGTTCCTGCGCGACCGTTTCCAGTGCCAATATTGCGGCACGCACAAGGACCTCACCTTCGACCATGTCATTCCGCGCGCTTATGGCGGGCGGACGACCTGGGAGAATGTCGCCACTGCCTGCGCGCCGTGCAATCTGCGCAAGGGCGGCCGTACCCCGGCCGAGGCGAAGATGCCGCTGCACATCGAGCCGATCCGGCCGACCAGCTGGCATTTGCAGGAGCATGGCAAGAGCTTCCCGCCCAACCATCTGCATGAGACCTGGCACGACTGGCTGTACTGGGACGTCGAGCTGGAGGCTTAAGGCTTCCGGCGCAGCCCCACGGTCGTCACCCCGGCCTGGTGCCGGGGTCTGCCGGGCCTCGCGCGCGGTCTTTCGATCCTCGTGCGCTTGGCCTGCCTCCCGGCGGATCCCGGCACAAGGCCGGGATGACGAGATGGGATACCGGGATGGCGTTGGTCCGTTCCGTACGAAGGGTGCGATGACATTGGAATAAAATGCCATGAGCGGGTCGGATCACGAAACTATTGACCCAAACCTCGCTGCAGTGCAGCAAGCGCCGATGGCCGACCTCCCTACCATTGCCAACAATCCCGACGTTCGTTTCCTCGGCAAGCTGCTGGGCGACGTGATCCGCGCTTATGGCGGCGACGAATTGTTCCGGCGCACCGAATATATTCGCTCGACCTCGGTCGACCGGCATCGCGGGCTGGGCGGCGACGTCGATCTCGGGCTCGACCGGCTGACGCTCGACGAGACGCTCGATTTCGTGCGCGGCTTCATGCTGTTCTCGATGCTCGCCAATCTGGCCGAGGACCGGCAAGGGGTCGCGGCCGAGCCGGGGGCGGACGTTGCTGCGGCGCTGGCACGGCTGTCCGACGAAGGGATCGGCAAGGACAAGGTGATGACCCTGCTCGACCATGCCCTGGTCGCGCCGGTGCTCACCGCGCATCCGACCGAGGTGCGGCGCAAGTCGATGATCGACCATCGCAACCGCATCGCGCAATTGATGGCGCTGCGCGATCGCGGGCTGAAGACGACGCCCGAGGGCGACGATGTCGAACAGGCGATCACGCGGCAGATTGCGCTCCTGTGGCAGACCCGCGTGCTGCGGCGCGAGCGGCTCTACGTCACCGACGAGGTAGAGACCGCGCTTTCCTATCTGCGCGACGTGTTCCTGCCGGTGCTGCCCGGGCTCTACCAGCGCTGGGATCGTGCGCTCGGCGAACGCACGCCGAGCTTCCTCAGGCCGGGCAGCTGGATCGGCGGCGATCGCGATGGCAATCCCAACGTGGTCGCCGAATCGCTGACCACCGCGCTGGCGCGGGCGTGCGAAGCGGTGCTCGGTTATTATCTCGACGCGGTCCATGCGCTGGGCGCCGAATTGTCGATCTCGACCGAGCATGCCCGGGTCAGCGACGAATTGCTCCAGCTCGCGGCGGCGAGCGGCGACACGGCGCCGAGCCGCGACGACGAGCCCTACCGGCGTGCCTTGTCGGGGGTCTATGCCCGCCTCGCGGCGACGCACCAGGCGCTGACCGGCAAGGCGCCGCCACGCCCCGGTACGCTCAGGGGCGAACCCTATGCCGATCCGCAGGCGTTCCGCCGCGACCTCGTGGCGATCGCGCATGCGCTGGCGGGTGAGGGGGCCGGACCGCTCGCCTCGGGTGGTGCACTCGGCCGGTTGATCCGGGCGGTCGACACGTTCGGCTTCCACCTCGCGACGCTCGACCTCCGCCAGAACAGCGCGGTGCACGAACGCACCGTCGCCGAATTGCTCAAGGTCGCCGGGGTCGAAGAGGATTACGCGGCACTCGACGAGGCGGCGCGCGTCGCCCTGCTCCGCCGCGAACTCGCCAATGTCCGGCCGCTGGTCAGTCCCTATGCGGTCTACACCCCTGACACCGCATCGGAGCTCGCGATCCTGCGTGCGGCGGCCGAGGCGCATCGCAAATACGGCCCCGCCTGCATCCGCCAATATATCGTGTCGATGGCGATGTCGGTTTCCGATCTGCTCGAAGTCCATCTGATGCTCAAGGAGGTCGGGCTGTACCTGCCCGGCGATCCGCCGACAGCGGCGATCATGGCGGTGCCGTTGTTCGAAACCGTCGGCGACCTCGAGGCTGCGCCAGGGATCATGACCGACTGGTTCGGCCTGCCCGAAATCGCCGGCCTTGCGTCCGGGCGCGGTGTCCAGGAAGTGATGATCGGCTATTCGGACTCGAACAAGGACGGCGGCTATCTCACCTCGACGTGGCAATTGAGCCGCGCGTCCGAAGCGCTCGAACCGGTGTTCGAACGCGCGCATGTCGGGATGCAATTGTTCCACGGCCGTGGAGGCGCGGTCGGACGCGGCGGCGGGTCGAGCTTCGCGGCGATCCAGGCGCAGCCGCCGGGGTCGGTCCAGGGCCGCATCCGCATCACCGAGCAAGGCGAAGTGATCGCCGCCAAATACGGCACGCGCGAGAGTGCCACGACCAATCTCGAGGCGATGGCGGCGGCGACGTTGCTCGCCAGCCTCGAGCCGCCGAAGCTGTCCGAGGCCGATCGCGTTCGGTTCGGCAAGGCGATGGACGACTTGTCGGCGAGCGCGTTCAGGGCCTATCGCGGGCTGGTCTATGAGACCGAGGGCTTCCGCACCTTCTTCCGCGAAATGACCCCGATCGCCGAGATCGCCAATCTCAAGATCGGCAGCCGCCCCGCCAGCCGCAAGAAATCGGACGCGATCGAGGACCTGCGCGCGATTCCCTGGGTGTTCAGCTGGGCGCAGGCGCGAGTGATGCTGCCGGGCTGGTACGGGGTCGGCCAGGCACTGACCGCGTTCGGGGACAAGAAGCTGCTGCGCGAAATGGCCGAAGCCTGGCCGTTCTTCGCCGCGACGCTCGGCAACATGGAACAGGTGATGACCAAGTCCGACATGGACATCGCCGAACGCTATGCCGCTTTGGTCAAGGACCGTGCGCTGGCCGACGCGATCTTCCCGCGCATCCGCGATGGCTGGGAGGAAGCGCGCGACGGTCTGCTCGATGCGACCGGGCAGGCGCGGATGCTCGACAAGCATCCCAAGCTCGACGCCTCGATCCGGTTGCGGCTCCCCTATATCGAGCCGCTCAACCTGCTCCAGATCGAGCTGATGAAGCGTCACCGCGCCGGCGAGGACGATCCGCGGATTGGCGAAGGCATCTTGTTGTCGATCAACGCGATCGCGACGGCATTGCGAAATTCGGGATAGGCATCCCGGAATTTCGGCAGGTGCCCGGGTTAACCATAACCTAACCCCGTCGCCCTACTCCCGCTGTCGTGAAGCGGCGGTGGGTCCTCCTCAGATTGCGCGCGCCGGCGGGCCTTGGCCTGCTGGTGATGGTCGCATCGTGCCTGCCGCAGGCCGATTTGCCGGGTGCACGACAGCCGATCGCCGCTGCGACGATGATCAAGAAGCTTGCGCTCGATTTGCCCGCCGATATCGCGGCGAAGCTGCCCGCGCTTGCCGATGCCGGTGGACCGGCGGTGGCATTCGCCGCGGCGCCGCCCTTGTTCGTGCTGTCCTCGACCCAGTCGCCCGATGACGCCAGCCGTGCAATCGATTGCCTGACCGCGGCGGTCTATTACGAAGCGCGCTCGCAATCGGAGGAGGGCCAGCGCGCCGTTGCCCAGGTCGTGCTCAACCGCGTCCGCGACCGCGCCTTTCCCAACAGCGTGTGCGGGGTGGTCTATCAGGGATCGCAGCGCCGGACCGGTTGCCAGTTCAGCTTCACGTGCGACGGGTCGATGGCATTCCGCCGCGACCCTGCCGCCTGGGACCGTGCGCATGCCGTCGCGGTCGCGGCTCTGTCGGGCCAGGTCTATGCACCGGTCGGCTCGGCGACCTTCTACCACGCCAATTACGTGCTGCCCTGGTGGGCATCGTCGATGGACAAGGTCGCGACGGTCGGCGCACACATCTTCTATCGCTGGGCGGGCGGGATGGAGCGCGCGCTCGCCTTCAGCCAGAATTATTCGGGCAACGAGCCGAGCCTGGCCGGGCGCAGCTCGCCCTGGCCGGGAGCCGAGGGCGGGACGAGCCTAGCCTATGATTATAGCCAGCAAACCGTCGGCGGGGTGACGATCCATCGCGGAGTGTTGGCGGATGCTTCGGCTGCGGCGACGCCGGGCTCGGCCCCGGCCGCGGTGGCGATTTCGGGTGCGGTGCCGGTGGCTCCCCAAGGCAAGCGCATCCACATCTACGCGAATGGCAATGCCGGGGGCGTCCGTGTCCATCGTGGCGAAGACGCTGCGCCGCCAGCCGAATCCGTTACCGAATAATCCTCAGGCGACGCGCGGTACGGTGCGTTGGGTGCGCCATGCGGACCAGAGCATCGCCGCTGTCAGGACGATCCCGAATGCCGCCAGCAGTGCGGCGGGAATGCGCGTCGTCGCGGCGAACATTGTCGCCCATGCGCCGGTGCGGCCGAACGTCTCGACCAGCATCGCCTGGATCACCGTGACGATTGCCGCCGTGAGGAACGGCCGCCGCGCCTTCGGGTAACGCCATGCCAGCACGGCGGCGATCACCCCGGCACTGAGCTCTGCGGTGAGATAGGCGACATCGAATGGCGGCAGGCCGGGGATCGGCAGTGGCGGGAGCAATCGTGTCACGATCGGCGGCAGCACCAGCAGCACGGTCGACAGCATGTATCCCGCATGCAGCCAGACCCGGCGGCGATGGATCAGGGCCGCGCGGACAAAGGCGAGGAACGCCAAAGCCGCGATCGCATCGTCGAGCCCGAGGAACACGCCGAACTTCGAATAGAATGGATGCCCCGCCAGCGTCTTCACTGCCATGCTCTGCATCGCGAGCAAGGCACCTGCGGCGAACAAGGGCACGATCACGAATAGCGCCAACCCAAGGCTGCGGTGGAGCGCGACCTGCCTGGCGTGGATCGACCAGGTCTGCAGGATGGCCAGAGCGATCCACGCAGAGGCGGTCAGGCCATGCGCGTGGAGCGCGACGCTCGCATGGGGCACGTCGCTGAAATATTGCGGCCAGAACGCGACCGCGATCATCGGGACGAGCAGCAGCAGGAACCAGATGGCGTGACGAAACGGCATGCTTCCCCCCTCAAGGCAGCATGCCGCTTCTAGCGTATTTGACGCCCGGCGTCAGCGGTCAGGCTGCGCCCTCGAGCTCGAGCAAGAACTTCTTGCCCTCGAGCCCGCCGGCAAAGCCGGTCAGCGAGCCGTCGGTGCCGATCACGCGGTGGCATGGTGCGACGATCGAGATCGGGTTCTTGCCATTGGCCGCACCCACCGCGCGGAACGCGGTCGGGCGGTCGAGTTCGCGCGCGATCTCGGCATAGGTCCGCGTCTCGCCGAACGGGATGCGGAGCAGGGCCGCCCACACGCTCTTCTGGAAATCGGTGCCGCGGAAATCGAGCGGCAGGTCGAAGCTGGTGCGCTCGCCGGCGAAATACTCGCTCAGCTGGCGCCTGGTTTCGACCAGCACCGGATGGTCGGGCTGCTCGGTCATCGCGCCCAGGGGTACGCGATCCTCGCGGTCATTCTCCCACAGGATCGCGGCGAGGCCGTTGTCGCTGGCGACGAGCTTGAGCTTGCCGACGGGCGAGGGCTGGATGGTGAAAACATAGGTCATGGCGGGGTCCTTCATCGCTTGCATCAGCGATCTAGGCGCGCCGCCTTTGGCTTGCTTCCCGGGCTTTGCGGTCAATGTCCCTATTTCCCCAAACCCATGCGCTGGAACTCCCTGTTGCCCTCGAGCTGGTGTTTGATCGCGCCCGCCAGATGAAGAACGAACAGCGCATAGACCAGCCAGCCGATCAGCTCATGCGCTTCGCCGAAAAGATCGTGGAGATGCTCGCGGGTGTCGGCCGGCAGGTTCATGATGAAGCCGATCCGCGGCCATTCGAACGTGCCGAAGAAATGCATCGGATTGGCAGCTGCGTCCTTCCATGCCGAATCCATGATCCAGCCGGTGAGCGGCATCGCGAAGATGACGAAATAGAGCCCCCAATGGACGGCATGCGCGGCGGTCCGCTCCCATGGCTTGTAGCTGGCGGGAAAGGGGGGCGGCTTGTGGCCGAGCCGCCACAGCAGGCGCAGGATGGCGAGCCCGAGGATGGTGATGCCGATCGACTTGTGGCTGTCGATCATCGGCCGGACATATTGGCCGATCGTGTCGTTGCTGTCGCCGAGCGGCCACAGCCAGGCAAGCGCGACATTGACGATCACGCCGATCGCGATCAGCCAATGGAGCCAGATGGCCGTTTTCGTGAACCGTTCGCTCTCCACGACGTACTCCTGCAAGTCTGTTTGATACGGCTAGTGCGCCCTCGAAACGAACGCTAGGGAATACAACGCCCCCACCCAGAGTCTCTCGTTGCATGCTCCAGCGTACGCCGGCGGACGCGCTCGCCCAGTCCTTCGCCATCCTTTCCCCGAGGCTCAACCCGCGCCGTGTCGGCTGGCCGAGCCGCGCGATCAGCGGCCTGGTATATGTCGCCTTCATCGCTCTGGTGGTTCAGGCGTTCCTGCGCCAGGGGATCGCGGTGTGGTCGGTGGGGGTGGGGTACATCCTCTACGACACCGCCTTGCTGATCTTCACCGCGATCCAGATCTGGCCGCTCAGGCACGGCATGAAGCCAGCCGCGCCGGTTGACGCGCGGACCAGCCTCGCGATCATCGTCGCCGCGCGCAACGAGGCGGCAGTGCTCGACGTCACGATCGACCGGCTGGCGGCGCAGGACGGCGCGCCGGATCTGATCCTGATCGCCGATGACGGCTCTGACGACGCGACCCCGGACACGCTGGCGCATTACGGCCTGACGACGCCCGAGCTCGGCACGATCAGCCCGCCTGCGCCGGGCTTGCCTTCATTGCGCTGGCTGCGCCTGCCCCATGGCGGCAAGGCGCGCGCGCTCAACGCGGCATTGCTCCATGTGCCGCAGGATATCGTCGTCACGGTCGATGCCGACACGCTGCTCGAACCCGGCGCGATCGCCGCGATGCGGGCCGCCTTCGCCGCCGAGCCCGAGCTTGTCGCTGCCACCGGCGTGATCCGGCCGATGTGCGGGCCGAGCCTGTCGGGCCGGCTGTTCGAATGGTTCCAGACCTATGAATATGTCCGCAACTTCCTGTCGCGCTACGCCTGGGAGCGGTTGAACGGGCTGTTGTTGGTATCGGGCGCGTTCGCGGCGTTCCGGACCAAGGCGGTGGTCGAGGTCGGCGGGTTCGATCCCGATTGCCTGGTCGAGGATTACGAGCTGATCCACCGCCTTCATCGCTTCGCGCACGACAGCGGTTACGACTGGCGCGTGCGCGTGGTCGGCAATGCGCTCGCCTCGACCGATGCGCCGGCGACGTTGCCGGCGTTCCTGCGCCAGCGGCGGCGCTGGTTCGGCGGGTTCCTCCAGACGCAGCACTGGAACCGCGACATGGTCGGCAACGGCCATTTCGGGAAGCTCGGCACCGCGATGCTGCCGGTCAAGGCGGCGGATACAGTGCAGCCGGTATTCGGGCTGACCGCGTTCGTGATCCTGCTGGTGGTGCTGTTCAGCGGCCGCTTCCACATCGTGCTGCCGATCCTGATCATCATGATCACCAAGATCGTGGTCGACCTGAGCTTCCATTTG
>OUNM010331552.1_pt1 | contig 37438 bp, 35 predicted proteins | sample 1769961 | NCBI WGS metagenome assembly OUNM01 (sample SAMEA3914820, study PRJEB12502) | metagenome | biome: forest; material: soil | place: USA | collected 2012-03-12 | depth 0.3 m | reverse complement strand
GGACTTGAACCCCCGACCCCAGGATTATGATTCCCGTGCTCTAACCAGCTGAGCTACTCCGCCCCGAAAGGCCCGCGTTGCCGCGAGCGGCGGCCTATAAGAAGCGCTCCCGGTGCGGTCAAGCGACCATGTGACGGGAAAGTCGTTCCCACGGCCCGCCGCGATACCACCAGCTCGCGTAACCGGCGACCGCGAGCGGCCTCGCGTGGAAACCGGCCTTCAGGCGATCGAGCAGCGCCCTTGCCTGTTCGGGTTCGACCTTGTTCTGGATCGTGATGTGCGGGCGCCACGGCGCGCGGTCCTGCGGGGTGAGCACGTCGCTCCACATATCGGCGAGCCAGGCGCGACGATCCTCGAGCTCGGGCGAATCGACCCGGTAGGCGACGCCACGTCCCAGCGAGATCAGCCCGCCGATACGCGCCTCGGGGCCGCCTTCGCGCGCCAGTTCGCCGAGCCGTTGCCGCACCTCGACTTCCAGCGACGGCGGGAGGTGATGGAACATCGTCAGATGGGCATCCAGGGCATTGCGCTCGGCCGGGAAATGGGCCGCGCGCTGCGCGTCTAGCCACGCCTGATCCTCGCGCCCCATCACCGCCGTGACGATGATGGGCGCCGGACTCAAATCTCGACCTGGCTCCCCACCTCGACCACGCGGTTGGTCGGCAGGCGGAAGAATTCCATCGCGCTTTCGGCGTTCCGGAGCATCCAGGCGAACAGCTTCTCGCGCCAGATCGCCATCCCCGGCTTGGCCGACGGCAGCAAGGTCTGCCGCGCGAGGAAAAAGCTGGTGTCCATCATCTTGAACTTATCACCGCAGCCGGTGACCAGGGCCAGGGCGGCGGGCACGTCGGGCTCCTCCATGAAGCCGTATTTGAGCACCAGCCGATGGAAACCATGGCCGAGATGGTCGAGGTGGACGCGATCGGCCAGCTGCACGAACGGCACGTCGGCGATCTTCACGGTCAACAGGATGATCCGCTCGTGCAGCACCTTGTTGTGCTTGAGGTTGTGCAGCAGCGCATGCGGCACGCCATCGGCCGACGAGGTCATGAACACCGCGGTGCCCGGCACCCGCGTTGCCGAGGTCGCCGCGGACGAGATGAACACCTTGATCGGCATCGCCGCCTCGCGCAGCCGCGCCATCATCAGCTGCCGTCCCTTGGCCCAGGTCGTGAGAATCGTGAACACGATCAGCCCGACCAGCAGCGGGAACCAGCCGCCATCGGGGATCTTGGTCAGGTTCGCGCTCAGATAAGCACCGTCGACCAGGAAGAAGAGCGCGAGCAGCGGGACCGCCGCCCATTTCGGCCAGTGCCACAGGCGGAACAGCACCACGCCGAGCAGGCAGGTGTCGATCGTCATCGCGCCGGTCACCGCGATGCCGTAGGCGCTGGTCAGGTTGGACGAGGTGCGGAAGAACAGCACCAGCAGGATGACCATGACCATCAGCATCCAATTGATCAGCGGGATGTAGATCTGGCCGGCGGTCGACGCGCTGGTATGCTCGATGCGCAGGCGCGGCACGAAGCCGAGCTGGATCGCCTGCTGGGTCACCGAGAAGGCGCCCGAAATCACTGCCTGCGACGCGATCACTGCCGCCGCGGTAGCGAGGATGACGAGCGGCAGCTGGAGATAGTCGGGCGCGAGCAAATAGAACGGGCTCTTGAGCGCCTCGGCGCCATCGCGCGTGAGGAGCGCGGCCTGGCCCATATAGTTGAGGATCAGCGCCGGGAGCACGAACACCAGCCACGACAGGCCGATCGGCTTGCGCCCGAAATGCCCCATATCGGCATAAAGCGCCTCGGCGCCCGTCACCGCGAGCACCACCGAGCCGAGCGCGAGGAACGCGCGATAGGGATCGAGCGCGAAGAACTCGACCGCATAATGCGGCGACAAGGCATAGAGGATGGTCGGCGTCTGCCAGACGCTGATCGTGCCCAGGGTCGCGATCACGGCGAAATAGAGCAGCATCACCGGCCCGAAGAACAGCCCGACCTTGGCCGTGCCGCTCTGCTGGATCGCGAACAGGAAGACGAGGATCGCGATCACGATCGGCAGCACGAAATGCGCCATGCCAGGCTGCGCGACCGCGAGGCCCTCGACCGCCGACAGCACCGACACCGCCGGCGTGATCATCGAGTCGCCATAGAAGAGCGACGTCGCGAACACCCCCAGCAGGATGATCCCGGCGGTCCATTTCTTGGTCCCCGCGCGGCTCGAGATCAGCGCGAGCAGCGCCAGGCTGCCGCCCTCGCCCTTGTTGTCGGCGCGCATGATGATGGTGACGTATTTGATCGTCACCACGACCATCATCGACCAGAACATCAGGCTGGTGACGCCCATGATGTGCGCCTGGTTGAGCGCGAGCGTGTGGTGCCCGGCAAAGGTTTCGCGAAACGCGTAAAGCGGGCTGGTGCCGATATCGCCGAACACGATGCCGATCGCACCGATCGCCAGCTTGATCAGCCCGTCATTGCCGTGCGCATGACCATGGCCGGCGTGCACGCCCTCGTCGTGCCCGGTGGTCGCTGCGATGAAAGAAGGTGTGGCTTCGCTCACGGCCGTTGCCGCGCGTTCGCACGAAGGGTCATGATGACCGGATGTTGCCCCTGTTGAAGGTGGCGGCGCCCTAGCATTGCCAAGGAACGCCCGCAACGAGACAATGGATGCACGGACCCGAAACGGGTCGGATGCCCGGTCAGGGGCGTCGAATCACTTCGCGAATGACGAAATGCGACGCCAGCCGCGTCACGCCCGGCAGCCGCGACAGCGTCTCGCGGTGGATCCGCTCGAAACTGTCGTCGCGAGTCACTTCGACGTGAAGCATGTAATCGGCCTCCCCGCTCATCAGGAAACAATCGCGTACTTCGGGGCATTCGAGGATTTCCTTCTCGAACGCGGCCATCGTCTCCTGGCGCTGGTCGCGCAACGTCACATTGACCATCACGACCGTCGGGTGTCCGCGTGCCTCGCGCGACAGCACCGCCCGAAAGCCCGCGATCAGGCCGCGTTCGCATAGCGAACCGACCCGGCGATGCGCCGCGCTGCCGGACAGGCCCACCGCCTCGCCGAGTTCGGCGCTGGTGAGATCCGAATTGACGACGAGCTGGTTCAGGATCCGGCGATCGAGATGATCGAGCATTTTTCGTGTCCACGCATGTAGTGACGCAACAATTTCCCGCCAAGAGGGCCTCACGTCAATAATTTTGCGAACCTCTCTCGCCTTTTCGGCGGTATTTGCGTGCCAACCATACAGGAGAGCTTCCCATGCGAGTCGGTGTCCCCAAGGAAATCAAGAATCACGAATATCGCGTCGGCCTGACCCCTTCGTCGGTCGCCGAGTTGAGCGCGGCCGGCCATGAGGTGATCGTCGAGACCAAGGCCGGTTCGGGCATCGATTTCGAGGACAAGGCCTATACCGATGCGGGCGCGCGCATCGTCGCCACCGCGGCCGAGGTGTTCGACCAGGCCGAGATGATCGTGAAGGTCAAGGAGCCGCAGCCGCAGGAAGTGGCGATGCTGCGCCCGCATCACCTGCTGTTCACCTATCTCCACCTCGCCGCCGACAAGCCGCAGGCCGAGGGGCTGATGGCGTCGGGTGCGACCTGCATCGCTTATGAGACCGTCACCGCGGCGCGCGGCGGCCTGCCGCTGCTCAAGCCGATGTCCGAAGTCGCCGGCCGCATGTCGGTCCAGGTCGGCGCGCATTATCTCGAGAAGGAACAAGGCGGCCGTGGCGTGCTGCTCGGCGGCGTCCCGGGCGTGGCACCAGCCAAGGTCGCGATCCTCGGCGGCGGCGTGTCGGGCGTCAATGCCGCGCAGATGGCAGTCGGCATGCGCGCCGACGTCACCATCTACGACATCAACAATGATCGCCTTGCCGAGCTCGACATGTTCTTCTCGAGCCAGATCAAGACGCAATACGCCTCCAAGTCGGCGATCGCGCAGGCGGTGAAGAACGCGCATCTGGTGATCGGCGCGGTGCTCGTCCCCGGCGCCGCGGCGCCCAAGCTCGTCACTCGCGAGATGGTCAGGACGATGAAGCGCGGATCGGTGCTGGTCGACATCGCGATCGACCAGGGCGGCTGCTTCGAGACCAGCCACGCCACCACGCACGAGGACCCCGTATTCGAGGTCGACGGCGTGATCCATTATTGCGTCGCCAACATGCCTGGCGCGGTCGCACGCACCTCCGCCTTCGCGCTCAACAACGCCACCCTGCCCTTCGCGCTCAAGCTCGCCAACCTGGGCGCCGAGGCCGCGATGAAGGCCGACCCGCACCTCGCCAACGGCCTCAACGTCTACAAGGGCAAGATCGCGTTCAAGGCAGTCGCGGACGATCTCGACCTGCCGTACGAGGCGTGGCACGGTTGATCCCCGACGGGGTCGGAGTCGTTTTTCTGCAAGCGCCCGGCCCCGCCTTTCGGCAAGGTGATCGCCTTGCCTGGAATGAGGGGGATTGGATGAACCGCATCCTGATCGTCGCCGCCATGCCGCTCGTGCTGGCGGCGTGTAATTTCAAGCCCAACGGCATGACCGGCGGAAACGGCAACACCGCCGCGGCAGTACCGGTCACGCCCGACGCCGTGATCGTCAACGGGGTGACCTATGTCCGCGCGGGCGGCCCGGTGACCAGTGCTCCGGCAACCGCGCCGACGCCAAGCGCGACGATCCCGGCCTCGAGCATGGGCGTCGTCCCGGCCGCGACGCCGGCGGCCGCGCCGGTCTCGACCGGCGACGAAGGCGGCCAGCCGCCGTCATCGACGACCAATCCCGACGGAACGGCGGCCAGCGGCCACTAGGATAATTCCTCCCCTTCCCGCCGGAAGGGGACCCTTCCTAGGGCTTCGGCGCAGCCTTCTGCTCGCGGTCGAGCTCGGCGAGCAGCAGGTCGAGCATCTCGAGCCGTTTCGCGATCTCCACGCGATAGCTCGCCCCTTGCGGCGACAGCGCCAGCGCGTGCTGCCACCACGGCCGCGCGGCGGCATATTGCCCCTCGCGGATATAGGCCAGGCCGAGGAAGTAGGGCGGCCCGGGATGGTTGGGCGCGACCTGCATCGCGCGGCGGAACGCGAGCAGCGACGCCGGCGAGACATGACCATCGTCGTGCAGCGCGATGATGTTGCCCAATTCGGTCCAGAAAGCGGCATTGTTGGGCGCGTAATTGGTCCCGCCGATCACTGCGCCGGCGGCGAATACCGTGTCGCCGTCCTTCAGTCCGATGTCCGAGATGGCGAAATACATCGACTCGCCACCGAACCGCCCGAACAATATGTCGCGCATCGCCTTGTAGCCCGGGCTCGGCGGCAATTTGACGGCGTCATAGGCGACCGGGTGCGAAGGCAGGCCCGGCTCGCCTTGCCAGGCATAGCCCGCCGCGCCGAGCATCAGCGCCGCCCCCATCAGCGGCCACAGGACCCGCGGTACACGGAGTACCACCAGCAAGGCCCCGGCGGTCAGGCCGATCAGGGCGAGCATCACCCAGCCCATCAGCGCTTCCTCCGAAAGCTGAGCCGCGCGATCGCGATGCCGACGACCAGCAGCAGGATCGGCGCCGCCCAGAGCGGCCAGGTCGCCCCGCCCAAGGGCGGATCATAAGTGATGTAGTCGCCGTAGCGCTGGATCAGCCAGGCCCTGACCTGCCCGGCACTCTCGCCGCGCTGGATGCGCTCGCGGATCAGCGCGCGCATCTGCCCGGCAATGTCGGCATTGCTGTCGGCGATCGACTGGCCCTGGCATTCGACGCAACGGATCGTCTCCATCAGCGCCTTGGCCTGCGCTTCCCTGGCCGGATCGCGGAGCTGGGTATCGGCGAGCGAAGTATCCTGCGCCATTGCCGGAGTGGCCATCAGCAACAAGGCGAACGCGAGCTGCCTCATCGCAGCGCCTTCCACGTGCGGATGATGTCCGCCACCTGATCGGGCTGCAAATTGCTGACATATTGCCGGACGATCCGCCCATTGCCGTCGATCAGGAAGGTCTCGGGCACGCCCGACGAGCCGAGCGCTATCTGGACGCGGCCGGCGCGGTCGTCGCCGATCCGCTCGAACGGATCGCCGTTGCGATCGAGGAATGCCTTGATCGTCTCGGGCGTGTCCTTGATCGCCACGCCGTCGATCGGCACGCCAGCTGCCTTGAGCTTCATTAGTTCGGGCGCCTCCGCGATGCACGGCACGCACCAGCTGGCAAAGACGTTGATCACCCGCGGCTTGCCGCCACCATAGCTGGTTCGCGCCACACCCGGCCGGTCGGGCAGCATCGCCGGCAATGCGAAGTCGGGCAACGGCTTGTCGACCATCGCCGAACGCACGGTACGATCGGCGGGCTTGAACAGCCCGATCGCGACCAGCCCGAACAGCAGGGCGAACAGCGCCAGTGGCAGCCAGAGCAGCACCCGCCTCATGCGTAATAATCCTCGTCGACCGGCCGGCGCCGGCGGCGCCACAGCCGCCCCAGCAACGACAGCGCTCCGCCGATCGCGATCAGCGCCCCGCCTGCCCAGATCAGGGTCACGAACGGCTTCCACCACAGGCGCAGCTGGTAGCCGCCCTCGCCGTCCGGCTGGCCGAGCACGGTGTAGAGCTGCCCGTCGAGCTGGGTCGAGATCGCCGCCTCGGCCGTGGTCGTCGGCGGGGTGGCGAAGAAGCGCGATTGCGGGATCAGGGTGAAGGGTGTGCCGTCCTCGCCGCGCCTGACCTCGAGCACGCCCGCGACCGCCGACCAGTTCGGCCCGACTACCGCGCGCACCCCGGTCATCCGGACCAGATAGGGCCCGACCCAATGCGGCTCGCCTTGTCGCGCGACGACGAGCGTCTCTTTGGTGAACGCGGCATCGCTCGCCATGCCGGCAAGGCTGACCGCGACGCCGAGATGCGCGATCACCATGCCCCAGGTGAAGAGCGGCGTGCGGCGCAGATTGCGGCCCCAGAGCGGCGCGACGCTCGCCGCCGCCAGGCCCGCCGCCAGCACCAGCCCGAGCATCGGCAGCAGCCCGATCCCCCAGGCGAACGGCACCAGCACCATCAAAGCCACGCCTGACGCTGCGATCGGCACGGTCACGCGCTTGAGCAACACCCGCACCTCGTCGCGCCGCCAGCGCAGCAACGGCCCGATCGCCATCACCACCACCAGGGCCAGCGCGATCGGTCCGGTCGTCTTGTCGAAGAATGGCTTTCCGACCGACAATTGCACGCCCCACGCTGCTGCCGCGAGCGGGTAGAGCGTACCGATCAGCACGATGCCGAGGATCACCGAGAGCAGCAAATTGTTGACGACCAGCGCGCCCTCGCGGCTGACCAACGCGAAGACATTGCCTTGCTTCACCGTCCCGATCCGCGCCGCGAACAGGACTAGGGCGCCGCCGATATAGATGGCGAGCAACGCCAGGATGAACGCGCCGCGCCTGGGATCGACCGCAAAGGCGTGGACGCTGGTCAACACGCCCGACCGGACCAGGAAGGTCCCGATCATCGACATCGAGAAAGCGACGACCGCAAGCATGATCGTCCACGCGCGGAGCCCGTCGCGGGTCGCCAGCACCGTCACCGAATGAAGCAAGGCGGTCGCAGCGAGCCAGGGCATCAGCGACGCATTCTCGACCGGATCCCAGAACCACCAGCCGCCCCAGCCGAGTTCGTAATAGGCCCAGTAACTGCCCGCGGTGATCCCCACCGTCAGGAAGATCCACGCCGCCAGCACCCAGGGCCGCATCGCCCGGGCGAAAGCCGGGCCGACCTCGCGCGTCACCAGGGCGCCGACCGCGAACGAGAAGGCGATCGAGATGCCGACATAGCCGACATAAAGCGTCGGCGGATGGAAGGCCAAGCCGGGATCCTGCAGCAGCGGGTTGAGCCCATTGCCGTCGGGCGGCGCCGGGAACAGCCGCGCGAACGGGTTCGAGGCGAACAACAGGAAGGCGTAGAAACCGAACGAGATCAGTGCCTGCGCACCGATCGTCGCATTGAGCGTCCGCTCGTCGAGCTTACGCTCGAAGATCGCCACGGCCGCGCCCGCCAGCCCCAGGATCGTCACCCAGAGCAGCATCGACCCCTCGTGATTCCCCCATGCGCCGGCGATCTTGTAGATCAGCGGCTTGGCCGAATGGCTGTTCTCGGCGACCAGCAATACCGACATGTCGGACTGGGCGAAGACCAGGATCAGGCACAGCATCGCCAGCGCAACGAGCATGCCTTGGGCGATCGCAACCGGGCGGACCGATCGCACCATTTCCTCGCGCTGGCCGACCACCGCGCTCGCCGCGAGCAGCAATTGCAGCGCCGCCAGCGCCGCCGCCAGCCACAGGGCCGCGAGTCCCGCCTCGGCGATCATTGCTTCAGCGACTTCGTCTCGTGCAGCTTGCCCGCGATTTCGGGCGGCTGGTATTTCTCGTCATGCTTGGCGAGCAGATTGGTCGCGACGAAGCTACCGTCGGGCTGGAACTGCCCTTCCGCGACCACGCCCGATTTCTCGCGGAACAGGTCGGGCGGGATGCCCTTGAACGTCACCGGCACCGTCGCGGCGCCATCGGTCACGACGAAATCCACCGTCACGCCATCGGTGGCGCGCTTGATCGATCCGCCCTCGACCAGTCCGCCGAGCCGGACGGCCTTGCCGAGCGGCAGCCCGTCCTTCTTCACGTCGGACGGCGCGTAGAAGAACGCGGCCTGGTCCTTGAGCCCCGACAAAGCCAGTCCGCTTGCGCCTATGACGGCAAGCAGGGCCAGCCCCGCAAGCCACAACCTCTGATGTTTGGGCTTCACTTGCCGTCGCGCTCCGCGTCGCGCATCGCGAGCCAGCTCCAGCCGATCAGCGCCGCGGTCGCAGCGAGCGTGATGCCATAAGCGGCACTGACGAACAGCCAATGGTTCACGCCGCCATCCTCCGCATCCGTGCCTCGCGCTTCTCGCGCGCCAGCATCGCGCGCATCCGCATGAGCACGACGCCGGCGAACAGGAAAGTGAAGCCGGACAAGGTGAACCAGAGCGGCCACAGCATAGACTTGTCGATCGTCGAGCTGGTCAACCCGATGCTCTCGCCCTGGTGGAGCGTGTTCCACCACACCACCGAATAGCGGATGATCGGCAGCAGCACGCTGCCCGCGACGCCATAAATCGCCGGCAATCGTCCGTCGCCGCCGCGATCACCATCGGCCCGCGCCAGCGCGATGTACGCGAGGTAGACGAAGAACAGCAGCAACATGCTGGTCAGCCGCCCGTCCCATTCCCACCAGGTGCCCCAGGTCGGCCGCCCCCAGATCGATCCGGTCGCAAGGCACAGGAAGGCGAACAACGCGCCCGGCCACGCCATCGCCCGCGCCGCAATCCGAGCCAGCGGATGCCGCCAGACGAGGAAGGAGATCGACGCCACGGCAATCCCGCTCCACCCCGCCATGCCGAGCCAGGCCGTCGGCACATGGATGTAGAGTATCCGCACGCTGTCGCCCTGCAGGTAATCGGGCGGCGTCAGCACCAGCCCGGCCCAGCAGCCGAACAGCGCAAGCATGGCGCCGGCCAGCAGCAGCACCGGCGTCAGCGGACGCGCGATGCGCAGAAACCGCGCGGGATTGGCGAGGGCATGGAGGCTGGGCACGATTGCGGGGCAATAGGAGATGTTTGGGGCGGCGTCACGGGGGGTTTTGGGCAGGGAAGCGTCCGGATCGGCATAGGCGATAGCGGGTCACAGCCCGCAGCGTGCCGATCCGTAACCGAACCCGGCGGTGCGCGCTTTCCAAGGCCCCCTATTTCGGACCATCCACCACCGCGACGGCGCTACGCGCCAACACCTTCGTCGTCCCGAGCGTGACCCGCAACATCTCGAACTTCGCGGTATTGACGCCATGACCCGCATCGCAGCGAAGCGTGATCGTCTGAACCTTGCTGGGTTTGCGATAGATCAGCACATAGCGCCGCGATGGCCCCTTCGCAGGCGTGATGATCGGCGCAAAACTAGATTTCGGCACGTCGCAAGGCACGGCGAGATCGATCACGATACGATCGACACTCGCGGTGAGCGGCCCGCTCACGATCCGATACCCCCAAAGCGGCGGGCCGGACACGGCGTTGGTGACGGTCGTCGTCCATCCGGGGAGAGGAGTGCCGGTGGTCCGTGTCCATCCGACCGTTGCAATCGGGCCAGCAAGGGCATGTTGCGCACCGATCGAAACGATTGCAACCAGCACGGCGAGGTAAATAGCCCGCTTTTTTACGATGAAATCCATGTCATCCCCCGTGATGTCACCGATACCCAAGCATCGTCGACAAGAATGCGCCGAACCAAGGAAGTTAATCAGATGCCCCGGACTTCCCGGTCAATCGCTGCGCCTACATAGCATGATTGCATAGCGCACGCATGCAATACGCCCCACCTTACCCTAATCTTCTCTCTTCGAGAAATAAGGCGGGAACGCGCAGCAATCCCAAACCGTTGTCCGGCAGCTTCGCTTCCGTGCGCGTCGAACAATGCAGGCGATCGTACCGCGCCCTGGGCTTCGCGTGTCCGGGCAAGCGATACCGCCCGTCATCTTATTCCCCGGAATATTCGGCGTCCGTCACCTGCTCGAGCCAGTCGACCACCTTGCCGTCGAGCGCCTCGGCGATCGCGATGTGCGTCATCGCGACGTCGGACGAAGCGCCGTGCCAATGCTTCTCGCCCGGTTCGAACCAGACGATGTCGCCCGGACGGATTTCCTCGATCGGCCCGCCGCGCCGTTGCACACGGCCGAGCCCGGCGATGACGATCAACGTCTGGCCGAGCGGATGCGTGTGCCAGGCGGTACGCGCGCCCGGCTCGAACGTCACCGTCGCGCCGCTGGCGCGCGCCGGCGGCGTGGTGGCGAATGGCGCATCGATACGCACAACGCCCGTGAAATAGTCGGCCGGCCCTCTCGCCGAGGGCGATGTTCCGCCGCGTGTGATCTTCATGATACAGTCTCCACTTGTTCGCTCATTCGCTCAACGTCCGGTCATCGCTTCAAGCGCCGCCGGGTAGCGGTCGCCCTTAAGCTCGATGGACCTGGCCGCCGCATCGATCTCACTCAGGTCGTCCGCGGTGAGTTCAATATCTGCCGCACCGATATTCTCCTCGAGCCGGCCGGGCTTCGTCGTGCCGGGGATCGGCACGACCCACGACTTCTGGGCGAGCAGCCAGGCAATAGCGATCTGCGCCGGCGTCGCTCCCTTGGCATCGGCGATGCGTTGCAACAGGTCGACGACCGCGCGGTTGGTGTCGATCGCGTCGGGGGCGAAGCGCGGCAGGCGGCTGCGGAAATCGTCACTACCCAGGGTCGTGCCGCTATCGATCGCCCCGGTCAGGAAGCCCTTGCCCAGCGGACTGAACGGCACGAAGCCTATGCCGAGCTCTTCCAGCAACGGAATGATCTCTTCCTCGGGTTTGCGCCACCACAAGGAATATTCGCTTTGCAGCGCGGCGACCGGCTGCACCGCATGCGCACGCCGGATCGTCCGCGCGCCGGCTTCGGACAGGCCGAAATGCCGGACCTTGCCTTCGGCGATCAGGTCGCGGACCGTTCCGGCGACCTCCTCGATCGGCACGTCGGGATCGACGCGATGCTGATAGAACAGGTCGATCACGTCGACCCCGAGCCGCTGGAGCGACGCGTCGGCCACGTCGCGGATGTGCGCAGGCCGGCTGTTGACCGCCGGCTCCACCCACGGATCCGCCCCGACGTTCATCCCGAACTTGGTGGCGATGACCACGCGGTCGCGCACCGGCGCCAGCGCCTTGCCGACCAGGATTTCGTTGGTGAACGGACCGTAGATTTCGGCGGTGTCGAAAAAGGTCACGCCGCGATCGACCGCATCGCGGATCAACGCGATCATCTCGCCTTCGTCACGGGGTGGTCCATAGCCGAAGCTCATGCCCATACAGCCGAGCCCGATGGCCGATACTTCGAGGCCGCTCTTGCCGAGAATTCGCTGTCGCATATCAATCTCCTTGATCAGGTGGGAGAGATAGGCGCGAAAGCTTTGATCGATTAGACAGATAGAACGACATGCAGTCATATCTGGAATTCATCAATGCGCCGTGACGATTTGGTCGACCTCAACGCTTTCATGATGGTGGCCGAGGAACAGAATTTCACGCGCGCCGCCGCCAAGCTCGGCACGTCACAATCGGCGCTCAGCCACATCGTGCGGCGGCTGGAAACACGGCTGGGCGTGCGCCTGCTCACCCGTACGACGCGGCGAGTCGCACCGACCGAGGCCGGCGAGCGGCTGCTACGGACGCTTCGTCCCGCGCTTGACGGCATCGCCGCCGAATTGTCGGCGATCGGCGATCTGCGCGAAAAGCCGTCGGGCACGATCCGGATCACTTGTTCCGACCATGCCGGACGCAACCTGCTGTGGCCGGTGCTCGAACGACTGTTGCCGGACTATCCCGATTTCCATGTCGAATTGAGCTTCGATGCTGGGTTGGTCGACATCGTCGCCGAGCGGTTCGACGCCGGGGTGCGGCTCGGCGAGCATCTCGCCAAGGACATGATCGCGATACCGATCGGTCCGGCGCTGCGGATGGCGGCGGTCGCGTCACCCGCTTATTTCACGCGCCGCCCCGTCCCGCGCACGCCACAAGATCTGGCCGGGCATGACTGCATCAACCTGCGCCTGCCGACATTGGGCGGCCTCTATCCCTGGGAGTTCGAGCGCGATGGACGCGAGCTGCGCGTTCGGGTCGAGGGGCAGCTCGCGTTCAACAATGCGACCATGATGCTCCAGGCGGCAATCGCCGGGTTCGGGCTGGCCTTCGTGCTGGAGGACATTGCCGAGGACGATATCGCGGCCGGGCGGCTGGTCCGCGTGCTGGAGGATTGGTGCGAGCCGTTTGCCGGCTATCATCTCTATTATCCCAGCCGCCGTCAGCCCTCCGCCGCGTTCAACCTGCTGGTCGACGCGCTGCGCTGGCGCGGTTGATGAGAAGGCCCCTATCCCTCGTTTTCGGTATCGGCCTCCCGGCCGAAAACCCTGGTCGGCACGCCCTGGTAGCGGAGCCCCGGCAGCAGATGCTCCTGCTTCATGACGACGCTGTGCGGTCCGACATGGGTGTGGTCGCCGATCGCCGCGCCATAGAGCGGCACCGTCGCGCCCGACACCGTCGCGCCCTTGCCGATGAAGACCTTGTCGGTCTTGAGCACGCGATCCTCGAACGTGTGCGCCTGGAACATCGCGCTGACCGTCGCGCCATCGCCGATATGGATCATGTCGGGGTCGACGACCTGCGCGAATTGCGGCCCGAGCACCGCGCGCTTGCCGATCGTCAGCCCCATCAGGCGGAGATAGACCGGCAGGATGAAGGTACCTTCCAGCCCCTGCAGGATCAGATTGGCGAGCTTCGCCCAGGCGACGTAGACGAAGTCCCAGCGGCTGCACCAGCACGACCACAAGGCATGCTGGCCGGGCCGGACGCGTCCGATCAGCAGCCATTTGAGCGCCAGCACGGTCAGGCACAGGGCAATCAGCGGCAGCAATGTTACCAGCGGGATGACGAACAGCGCATAATCGAGTTCCGGCACGACCAGCCGCGTATCCTCCAGCAGCACATACCATGACGCCGTCAGCAGCAGCGGCACGACAGGCAGCGTAAAGCGCAGCACTTCCCAGAACACCCGGTTCACGTAGCGGATCGCCGAGGGATCGTGGGTCAGCCGCCGGTCGACCTCGACGATCTCGCGACGCGGCAGGTCGAAGCTCGGATGGCCGAAGCGCGACTGGCCGGTTACGATCTCGCGCGCGTCGGCGACGGTGGCGATGCCGATCAGGATATTGTCGGGCAGATGCTCGCCCGCCGGAATGACGGCGTGGTTGCCGAGGAACGTGTTGCGGCCCAGCCGGATCGGCGCGAGCGTCACGGTGCCGTTGCGCGCTTCGCCGCCGCCCAGATAGATGCCGTCGGCGAAGAACGTCTCCGCGCCGATCTCGACCAGTTCGGGCACGACGTCGATGATCGTGCTGATCTCGCACTTCCGCCCGACGCGCATCCCCGCGAGCCGCAGCCACATCGACCAGAACAATGTCCCGCTCAGCCATTCGCCCGCAGTGATCAACAGGCCCGTCTTTATCCAGGCACGGATATAGGCAAGGCTCCAGCGGCCGATCGTGCCGGGGCGCACCCGCCCCATCATCCGCGACAGCAACGCGGTCCAGACCAGCGTCAGCGGTACGCTCAACACCGCAAGCGCGAGCGTCACCGCCGCCACGCGCGAGTCGAAGCTGGGATGGTACATCCAGCGCCAGACATCGTCGAAGCCGATTCCGGCCGCCAGGCAGGCCCCGAGCATCAGCAGTTCGGCGGGAAGCGCGGCGACGAACGCGATCGCGCCTTCCGCCAGCATCAACAACAGGCTGTGCAGCACCGGAAAGAGCTGGCGCATCGACCTGGCGGGCAGCGGCGGCGCCACCCCCATGGTCGCGGCCGGAACCCCGTCCCACATTTCGCCCGCCGGTATCGATGTGCCGGCATTGAGCACCGACAAGGCGGTGAGCACGCTGCCCGCGCCCATCCGGCAATGGCCTTCGACGCCCGACCGCACACGCATCGTCGTGCCGGCTTCGAGCACCACTGGCCCGATAACGATGTCGCCGCGATCAAGCTCGACCAGCCCGATCCGCGCATCCTGCCCGATCGCGGCATAGTCGCCAATCTCGAGCAGATCCCAGCCGCCGCGTCGTAGGTCGACGCCGCGATGGATGTGCACGCCACTCCCGATCCGCGCACCGAGCGCCCGCAGCGCCATCTGCTGGAACACGGTGCCCTGGAGGAGCGGCCAGGGAATCAGCCGCACTGCCTGGAACACGATCCAGTGGCGCAGATAATAGCTGCTCCAGACCGGCGTCCGGATCGCCCGGTAGCGGCCGATCACCGTCCACTTCACCGCGGCGGCGAAAGCGATCGATACGGGAATGTAAACCATGGCGGCTGCCATCGCGATCAACGGCGAGAGAAGAATGAAGGACGAAAGGCGCAATCCGCCGAAAATCACCGGGAGCACCCGGAACGCACCGAGCCAGGCGCCCCATGACCCGATCAGCAACTCGCCGGCCAGCCAGGCAAGCTGGACGATGTTCGCCAATACCGGCCGCATCCGGCCTTCGCGGCTCTCGGCGATCTGCTGCGATGTCTCACCGGCACCCTGGTCGGGCACGGTGCGGTGCGCGGATGCAGCCAGCGCGCGAACCGTGCGCGATTCATAGATATCGCTGACCGTGATCCAGTCGGTGCGCCGGTCCTCGCGCAGCAGCGTGACCAGCAACGCTGCACTCAGCGAATCCCCGCCGAGATCCTCGAAGAAATCATCTTCCACCGAAACCGGCTGCGATCGCTTGAGGATGTCGGCGGCCCCCGCCGCGAGCAACCGCTCCATCTCGGTCGCGGCGGGCACATTGTGGCGATCGACCACCGTCTCGGGCAGGTCCAGGAGCGGCAGCGCGGCGCGATTGAGCTTGCCGCCCACGCTGGTCGGCAGCGCGTCGATCAACCCGATCCGGCCCGGCACCATGTAGCGCGGCAACGTGGTCGCGAGTTGCGTGCGCAGATCGTCGCCATTGGGCGGATTGTCCGGGTTCTCCGCGACGACGAACGCGACGAGTTCGGGGCTGCCGCGATGATCCTGCAAGCGGCACCCCGCAGCGCGGACGCCGGAAAGGCTCGCGAGCCGCGTCTCGATTTCGCCAAGCTCGACGCGATAGCCGCGGATCTTGACCTGGGCGTCGATCCGCCCGTGATAGAAGAAATTACCATCCTCCTCGCGATGGACGAGGTCGCCGGTGCGGTAGATCCGGCCGAGCTCGGGGTGGTCGACGAACTTTTCCGCGGTGAGGTTGGGCCGATTGCGATAGCCGCGCGCCACTCCCGCGCCACCGATGCACAATTCGCCGCGTTGCCCGTCCGCGAGCGTCGCCATATCCTCATCGAGCACCCAGGCCGCCATGCCGGGCACCGGCCGCCCGATGGTGATCGCATCGCCCGCGGCGATGTCCCCGCGCAGGCAGGTGACGGCGCATTCGGTCGGGCCATAGCCGTTGACCAGGCGCCGGCCCTGCGACCACAAATCGGCGATGTCGCGCGGCAGGGCCTCGCCGCCCACATACAGCAATTTGAGGTCGGGCAACGCTGCGGCCGGGTCGCTGCACCCGCTGCTGCGCAGCAGGGTCGGCGGCGGGCAGAACACCGTCGCGCGCTCGTCGCGCAGCCAGTCGATGATATCGGGGCCGAGCCGGGCGGCATCGTCGTCCATCACCAGCAAGGTCGCGCCCGAGGCGAACGCGAGCCAGGTTTCCTCGATCGAGGAATCATAGGCGCAGGACGAGCCCTGCACGACGCGATCATCCGGGCCGAGCCCGAATTCCACCAGGTCGGACAGGACGAGATTGGCGATGTTGCGATGCTCGATCATCACCCCCTTGGGGCGTCCCGTCGTCCCCGAGGTATAGATGACATAAGCGAGCCGATCCGCCGCCATATCGCGCGGCAACAACGCTGCGACGGGCGGCTCGTTCGGCAATGCCGCCACGTCAAGCAACGCCGTCATGTCACCGCACACCGGCGCCAGCCGATCCGCGCCTGCCCGATCGGTCAGGATGGCGACGGGCGCGGCATCCTCGACGATCTCGCGCATGCGCTCGTCGGGAAAGGACGGGTCGAGGCAGGTGAACGCGGCACCCGCCTTCAGTGCCGCCAGCTGCGCTACATAGAGCGATGGCGATGTCCGCGGCAGGTAGATGGCGACGATCGCCTCGCCGGGCACCAGCGGCACGAGTTGGGACGCCAGCCGATCGGAGACCGCATCGAGTTCGCCATAACTCAGCCGCTGTCGCTCGGGCCGATTGCGGCCGGGCGGAATATCCAGTGCCGGCCGATCCGCATGTGCGGCCACCGCCGCGCCCAGCAAGGCATGAAGCAACCCTCCTGTCCCCCCATCGGCAGAAGCGAGGGTAGAGGCGCGATGGTCCGAAAGCATTGGCGCGCACTATCGCCAACGCGACGGGCGTCAATCCGACTCGTGGCGGAAGCAGAACAATTCGATGCCCGGCCTCGTCAGCAGCCTCAATTGCGCCCGATAAGCCGCCGCGCGATCGAGTCGGCGACATCCGACGCCGGGCTCCCGGTACGGTCGCTTTCGTCCCACACTTCAACCAGCCGCTCGGGGATTGTCGCGATCCGCGCCTCGACCTCGGCGCGGTCGCCCTGGCCGAGATATTCGAGGCCGACATTGATGATGCCGCCGGCGTTGATCACGTAGTCGGGCGCGTAGAGCACGCCCCAGGCGTGGAGCCGCGCGCCATCTTCCCGGGTGGCGAGCTGGTTGTTCGCGCCGCCGGCAATGACCTTGGTCTGCAGCGCAGCGATCGTCTCGGCGGTCAGGATCGCGCCCAAGGCGTTGGGGCTGACTATATCGGCGGCGAGCGCCAGGATTTCCTCGGTCGGCACCGTGTCGGCACCGAGGTCGGCGGCCAGCGCCCTGGCGCGGTCGGTATTGACGTCGGCCAGCGTCAGCTTGGCGCCATCGGCTGCCAGCAGCTTGGCGAGCCCGCCACCGACCGAACCGACGCCCTGGATCGCAACATGGACGCCACGCATCGAATCGGCGCCGAGGCCGCGCTTCGCCGCCGCCTTGACGCCCTGATAGACGCCGCTCGCGGTGAACGGACCCGGATCGCCCCCTGCCCCGCCCGCCGCGACCGGCAAGCCGGAGACGTGGCGAGTCTTCGTCGCGATGACCTTCATGCTCGCTTCGGACATGCCGACATCCTCGGCCGTCACATAGCGCCCGCCGAGCGATTCGACCGCGGCGCCGAACGCCACGAGTTGCGCTTCGCTGATCGCTTCGCCGGGCTTGGACGCCAGCACCACGCCCTTGCCGCCGCCGAGCGGCAGGCCGGCCATCGCGTTCTTGTAGCTCATACCGCGCGACAGCCGCAGCGCGTCGGTGATCGCGCGATTGGCGTCGGCATAATGCCAGAAGCGGACACCGCCGGCCGCCGGGCCGAGATGCGTCGAATGCACCGCGATGATCGCGGTCAGGCCGGCAATCGGGTCACGAAACAGGTGGACGCCTTCATGGTCGTCGAAATCGGGAAGGTCCCAAACGGATGTCATGGTCGCTCCGGCTCAAGCGAAGAAAATTGCGAACCCGCGTAATAATGTTCCAGAGCCGGAAAGGCCAGCCCGAATACGATAGCGAGAGAAAATGGGGCGACCGACGGGACTTGAACCCGCAACTTCCGGCATCACAAGCCGGCGCTCTAACCAATTGAACTACGGTCGCCGTGAACGCGCGCCCCTAGCGGCAGCGGGCCCTTGCGGTCAAGCCATCAGAAGCTTCCCTGGATCGCGAGCTGGTATCCTGCTCCCGAAGGACGGAATCCTGCGGCCACCAGTTGCGGCGCGACCGAGGGATCGGATGGGCGCGCGGTCAGGGTCGCGGTGTAGCGGCCGTCCGAGCGTAGCCGGAGCGTGACCGATTCGGTCCCCGCCTGGCTGACCAGCGGCAAGGTCAGCGCGCCTGCTTCGCATTTCGCCATGCCCGACAGGCTCGGCGGCAGGTTGAGCTGCGGCATCGTGCCCGCAATCGTCGCGGTGACCCGGCCCGAAGCGCGCTCGCATATGCCGTCGCGGAAGCGCACGCCGAGATCGTCGAACGCCAGAGCGGTAACCGGCAATGGCGCGAAGGTGTCGCCGGCCGGCACGGTCGCGGTGACGCCGTCGACCCCGCTGGTCGAGCGGCTGAAGCCGAGCGCGCCGCGCAACGCCTCGTTGGCGGTCTTCTCGCGGCCCCACAGGTCGATCCGCGCGCGACCGAGCAGCAATGGCAGCGGCGACAGGCTGGCATTGACGTCGCCGATCGCGACATCGCCATAATGCGCCTCACCCAGCCCGCCATACCAGACCGGCCCGGCCACTTCGCGCGCGCTCAGTCCTTCGTTCGCGGCGCCGACCAGGCCGAGGCCGACACGCAACGGCATCAGCACGATGAAGGCGATCAGCATCATGCCGCCGAACAAGGCCAGCGGCCGGGTCCTGAGCCGGATCATGGCGCCATCACCCTGAAAACGAGATTGGCCGCGACATTCTGATTGCCGGCATCGGTGATGTCGGCCTGGTCGACCAGCACGCCCTGCGCCTCAAGGCCACCGAGCCAGGCAAGCAATGCCCCACCGCGCGCCGAATTGACGTGCACGCGCAGCTTGGTGCCGTCGAGCGCCACCGAATCGAGGGTGAAGCCCGCGGTCGCCGCCGACGTGCGGACCAGCTGGTCGAGCGCCCCCGCCGGCGCCTCGGGACGCGCCTTGCGGATCGCCTTGACCGCGGCGACCTGTGCCTCGGTCTGCGCCAGCCGGATCGCGGCGTCGGCGTTGCGGCGCCGTGCCGAGGACAAAGCCTCGTCGACCGGGCGTGCGATGCCCCAGAGCAGGGCCACACCCATCAGCGCGAGCATGACCAGGATCAGCCATTTCTCACGCCGGCTCCTGCCGTCGAACCATGCCTTGAATTGCGCGCTCATCGGACACTCACCGTCAGCACGCCGGTCATCCTGCCGCCGGCATTGCCGAAGGGGCTCGCCTCGACGGTGAAGCCGGCCCCGGTCACGCGATTCTGGACATCGACGATCTGCCCCTGGGTCTGCGTCGCCAGATTGACGCGCAATTTGCCGGTTGGATCGAAATTGAGGCCGGTGATCTCGGTACCAGGCACCGACGCGACCGCCGACGATACCGCCGCCGCCGTCTGGCTGAACCCGGCGCCCGCGCCGCGCAACCGCGACAGGCGATCGGTCAGTTGCTGCCCGGCATCGTTGACCGTCTCGCCGCGCGCCAACCCCTGCCGCGCCAGCGCATCCGCCCTGGCTTCCAGCGAGGCGGCGGAGAGATTGTAGTTGAGGATCAGGACGAGCGTGATCAGCAAGGTCGCGGTCATGATCGCGACCATTAGCCAGGCCAGCCGCCGGACCAGCACCCAGTCGATCGCCGCATGCCGGCGCAGCGCATAGGCGCCCTGGCGCAGGTCGAGCGCGGGATCGTCGAGCGCGGCGATGATCGCGCCTTCCAATGCCTCGCGATCGAGCGTCTCGACCGGCGCGTCGGCAGTGATCAGCGAGGTCAGCCCGTCTTCGTCGGCGAACCCGCTCGACACGCCGCGCAACACCCGCCCGGTCGCGCCGAAATCGCCGGCGACATAGCCATCGGCGGGGCGCGGCAGCAGCATCGGTGCCGGGACGACGCGATCGACCTCGATCCCCGCCTGCGCCAGGCTCGCCAGCCAGCCGGTCATCCGCGCATTGGCAACGACGCCGATCGGCCGTTCGGTCAGCCCCTCCTCGCGTCCGACAGCCACATGGAGATCGGCGAGCGGCGATACGCTCGCCTCGGCGACGAGCAATTTGGCGGCCGCGACCGCCTGCGCTTGTGAACGGTCGGGCAGATCCGCCCAATGCAGCGACACCGCATCGGCAGGCGCGATTGCCGCGACCTCAATGTCGGGATCATCGTCGGGCGCGGGGAGGCCCTCGCCACGCCCGGCAATCACGCCATCGCGGATCGCCAGCCAGCGCCATGATTGCTCCGCCTCGGCGGGAAGGAAGATGGCGAGATGGCGGCTCATCCGGCGTCGCCCCATTGCCGCGAGACCAGCCGCGCCGGCGTCTCGCCGGCATCGATCAGCCCGGTCTCGCGCAGGCTGACGCGACCGATCGCGACATCGGTGGTCAGCGCGAACCAGCGCGTCGTCACCGCGACCTGTTCGCCGGCGTCGCCGGGATTGGCCGATTTCATGCCAGGTTGTGCCCAGAAATCGTTGGTGCTGGCCCAGCCCGCCGTCGGGCGCGCCATCAGCACCTGGCGGATCTGGTTCGCGGACAGCGTGTCGGGCAGCAGCATCGCGATCAGGGCGCCTTGTTCGGGAAGCAATGTGTTGACGTTGATCTTGGCCGGATCGCTGGTGGGCAGCGCGCAGACCCAGGGACGAAGCTTCGCATAGATTTCCGGCGTGACACCTGCAACCGCGCGCAGCTCGCTGGGATCGGCCATGAAGGTGTCGCCGACGCGATAGCCCGGGGCGCGGCCGGCATAGGCGGCATCCTCGGCACCGCCCGAAAACGGCGTTTCGTCGGTGTCGATCCAGTCGGCAGCGGCGGCGGCGATTCCCTCGGCATCGGGCAGGTTGAGCTGGTGCATCAGTCGCACGAATTGCTGCATGCCGCTCGGCCGGACGATCCACACTCCCTGGTCGCCCGCGGTGACCAGGCTGTTGAGATTGAAGCAATTGCCGCCGTCGCGCACGCGCACCGCGGCGCTGCCGACGGGTACCGGCAGCGGGAACGGCTTGTCGCTCCAGCCGCCCTGCAGCGTGATCCGCGTCGAATCGCCCGACAGCAATCCGTCAATCCGTACTTTCGCCATCGTCTCGGCGGCCTGGGCGTAGGCGCGCGCCTGGTTCATCGCGGCGGTGTTGCTCGCCAGCCGGGTCGACAGATTGAGCTTCTCCAGCGTCACCGCCGCGATCGCGCCGACGATCGACACCAGCAGCAGGACGGTGAGCAACGCGGCGCCCCGCTCGGAGTCGCGATCAGCCGGCATCATCGCCTCCCGCCTCACCGGCGCCGACCAGCAGCATCTCGCGCAGAACAGTTCCGTCGGTCCGCGCGATCGTCAGCTCGACTGCATCGGGCATCGCCCGCGCCGATTTGGGAGTCCAGGCGTCGCTCCACGCCCCGGCCCGGCGATAGCGCAGCTTCACGCTCGCCACCCCCTTCATCATCTCGACCGGCGGCAATGCCTCGGCACCGTCGAGCATCGGCCAGGCGACGCGCTGGATCACGCCATTGGCGAGCCGGTATTCGACCTTCTGCAACCCGGCGCGGGGCGAATTGTCGACATTCTCCCAGCCGCCGCGCACCAGCCGGAACAACGGAAAGCCGTCGCCGCTCTCGAATGCCGGGCGCGGCGTCCCGCCCTGGTCGCGGGTCGGTCGCGGCAGCGCCTGGGCGAGATCGGCAGTCAGCGCCGCATCGAGCCGCTCGATCGCGGCGATATCGTCGAGCTTCTTGCCCGACACGCCCTGCGCGCGCACCGCGAAGGACAGCAACGATGCGCCGGCCGCGGCGAGCAAACCAAAGATCAGCAAGGCGACCATCATTTCTATCAGCGTGAAGCCCTGTTGGCCGGAACGCCACGAAGGTTCCAGGCCCCGTTCGGCGCGCCGGGTCATTGTGCGGACGCCTTTTGCGGACCGAGGTCGCGGATCACCATCACCCGGCCCGAACTGGTCCCGGTCGGATCGGCGACATTGATCTCGATCCCGAGCACGCGCCCGCCGCCGAGCGCGCTGGTCACGCGGACCCAGCGCCACGGCTTGCCGGCATTGATTTCGACGCCCTGCGCGGTGCCGATCGCCGGGGGCTTGGCGTCGGTCAGCGCATCGACCGCGACGTTGCGCGCGACGATATTGGCCATCGTCACCCGATCGAGCGTCGCCGCCCCGCGAAAGCTCGCGCCTTCGAGCCGGATCAGCGCCAGCGCCGCGAGGCTGAACACGGCCAGGGCGACCATCATCTCGATCAGCGTGAAGCCCTGTTGGGCGGAACGCCGAAAAGACCCGAAGCCCTGTTGGGCGGAACGCCAAAAAGACTCGAAGCCGCGTTCGCGTCGCTGACGCGTCCTGGTGAAGGCGCGCCTAGCGGACATTGACCCTCACCGCGCCATTGGTTCCCACGCGCACGACCACCGATTTCCCGTCGCGCTGCAGCTTCACCATCATCGGCCGGTCGGCCATCCCGGTCGTGTCGAAGATCACGCGATCGCGTCCCGACGGATCGGCGACCAGCGCGCTGACATTCTTGCCCCATTGCTCGACGCGGAACGGCTTCTCGGCAAGGGAGTGCCATCGGCCCTGTTCGCGCTCGTCGAAGCCATAGCCGCCCGCCGCGACCCAGACGCTGACCGGGCGAGCGCCGGCGATCGCGGAATCATGTGCGGCACGCACCCGCGCGGCGAAGCGCTCGGCATCGTCGCGCAGCCGGCCACGCGGATCGGGCATCATCATCACTACCGCGGTCGCCGCGAGGCCCATGATGACGATGACGATCATCAGCTCGACCAGTGTGAAGCCGTGTTCGGCGAAACGCCTCACGGGTGTGAAGCCGTGTTCGGCGAAACGCCTCACGGGTGTGAAGCCGTGTTCGGCGAAACGCCTCACGGGCGTGAAACCGCGCTGGCCGGACTTGTGTCCTTCGATGATCGCCCGCGCCGGCACCGGCCTTGCTTACTGCCAGCTGCCGATATCGGCGTCGGCGCCCTCGCCACCTTCCTTGCCGTCGGCGCCGAGGCTCCAGACGTCGAAGGCACCATGCTGGCCCGGCGAGGCGTAGAGATACGGATGCCCCCAGGGGTCCTTCTCGATCTTCTTGATATAGCCGCCCTTCTGATAGGCGGAAGGATCGGCCAGCCCGGCCGGCGCCGAGACCAGCGCCTGGAGGCCCTGCGCGGTGGTCGGGTAATTGCCGACCTGGAGCTGATAGGCGTTGAGCGCGCCTTCCATGGTCGAAATGTCGGCCTTGGCCTTGGTCACCTTGGCCTTGTCGCCGAACGGCACGACGTTGAGCACGACGATCGTCGCCAGCAGGCCGAGGATGACGATCACCACCATCAACTCCACGAGGGTAAAACCCTCCTCGTCGTCGCGGCGATCGGTGTGGAAGGAACGCATAATCTACCTCATTGTCCGGCAAGGGTTTCGAGCTGCAGGATCGGCAGCAGGATCGATAGCACGATGGTCGCGACGATCCCGCCCATTACGACGATGATCAGCGGCTCCAGCATTGAGAGCGCGGTCGCGGTGAAGCGATCGAACTCGCGCTCGAGATAGTCGGCGGCGCGCTCGAGCATGTCGTCGAGCTGGCCCGATGCCTCGCCCGATGCCGCCATATAGGTGAGCAAGGGCGGGAACACCTCGGCGCGGCGCATCGCCGCCGACAGGCTGCCGCCGCCGCGGATCGCGTCGACGATCTCGTCGGTCGCGTGCTTGAGCCGCGCATTGTGGATCGTGCTTGCGGTCAAGGCGAGGCCATCGAGCAGCGGCAAGCGGCTCGCCACCATCGTCGCCAGCGTGCGCGCCATCCGCGCGGCGTGGAGGTCACGGATCAGCCGTCCGACGAACGGGATGCGCAGCAGCCAGCTGTCGAAGGCGAGCTTGAACCGGGCATTTTTCATCGCGCGCCAGAAGCCGATGCCGGCCAGGGCGATCACCAGCAGCATCGCCCACCAATAATGCGCCATCACCCATGACACTGCCATCACCACGCGGGTGAGCAGGGGAAGCTGCTGGCCGACATTGTCGAACTGCTCGACCACTTGCGGCACGACATAGATCATCAGCGCTCCAACGACGCCGATCGCGACCAGCGCCAGGACGGTCGGATACGCGAGCGCGGTGGTCACCTTGCCGCGGATTTCCGCCTGGCGTTCGAGCAGCGCCGCGAGCCGGTCGAGGATCGTCGGCAAGGTGCCCGATCCCTCGCCCGCCGCGACCATCGCGCGGTAGAGCGGCGGGAAACTCTTCGGCTCGCGCGCCATCGCCTCGGACAGCCGCCGCCCCTCGACCACGCCGGCATGGACGTTCTCGACCACCTGGCGCACCGCTTCCTGCTCGGTCTGGCGCGTGATCGTGCGCAGCGATTCCTCCAGCGGGGCGACGCGGTTGAGCGTGGCGAGCTGCCGCGTGAACAGCGTCAGCGCCTGCCCGCTCATTCGCTTGCGGCCGCCAATCTCCAGGTTGAACAGGGCACGCGACCGCGGTGGCGGTGGCGCGCCCGGCTCGATCCGCACCACGTACATCCGCTTGCGGTCGAGCGCGTCGCGCGCCGCCTCGATGCTCGGCGCGGCGATATGCCCCTTCTTCTCGCGCCCGCCGGTATCGATCGCGATGAAGTCGAAATCAGCCATCGCCGACCAGTTCCGCCACTTCGGTACGGCTGACCCGCACCGCTTCTTCGGGCGTGGTCAGGCCGTCGCGGACCAATTGGCGCGCCGCCGAGCTCAGATTCTGCGCGTTGATGAAGGCATGGCGCGCGATGATCGCTTCGTCGCCGCCGTCATTGATCAGGCGGCGGATCGTCTCGTCGATGCGGATCGCCTCGAACACGCCGATCCGGCCCTTGAACCCGGTATTCGAGCAATGCTCGCACCCGACCGGCTCGTAGACGATCGCCCCGGGATCGAGCCCGAGCAACGAGGCGACCGATCCCTGCGCCTGGATCGGCTTGCGGCAATGTTCGCACAGTTTCCTGACCAGCCGCTGCGCGATTACCGCGCGCAGGGTCGAGGCAAGCAGGAACGGCTCGATCTTCATGTCGCGCATCCGCGTGATCGCGCCGACCGCGTCGTTGGTGTGGACGGTCGACAGCACCAGATGGCCGGTCAGCGACGCCTGCACCGCGATCTCGGCGGTCTCGCGGTCGCGGATTTCGCCGACCATCACCACCTCGGGATCCTGGCGCAGGATCGCCCGTAGCCCCGCGGCGAAGGTCAATCCGACCTTGGGATTGACCTGGGTCTGGCTGACGCCCTCGATGGCATATTCGACCGGGTCCTCGATCGTCAGGATGTTGCGGCTGCCGTCGTTGAGCAGGCGCAAAGCGGCATAGAGCGTGGTGGTCTTGCCCGATCCGGTCGGCCCGGTGACCAGGACGATGCCGTTGGGTTCGGTCAAGGCGCTCTTGAGCAACTTGTTGGTCGCCGCGCTCATGCCGAGCACGTCGAGGTCGATCCCGGCATTGTCCTTGTCGAGGATACGCAGCACCACGCGCTCGCCCGCACGGCTCGGCAGGGTCGAGACACGGACGTCGAGCAACTTGCCGCCGAGCGTCAGGCTGATCCGCCCATCCTGCGGGATGCGGCGTTCGGCAATGTCGAGCCGCGCCATTACCTTGATGCGGCTGACCACCACCGGCGCGACATGCGGCGGCATGCGCAAGGTCTCGCGCAGTACGCCGTCGATCCGCATGCGGACGACGAGACCGGTCTCGTAGGGCTCGATATGGATGTCCGACACGCCGTTCCGCGCCGCATCGGCGATGATGCCGTTGATCAGCCGGATCGCCGGCGCGTCGTCGGCGGTGTCGAGCAGGTCGTCGGCGGTCGGCAGGTCGGTCGCCAGCATGTCGAGCTCGCCGATGCCGAGCGATCCTGCCGCCGCGGCGGCCGCCTGCCCGTCCATCGCGTAACGGTCGCCGAGCAACCGGTCGAACGCGTCGGGGGCGACGATATCCACCGCGAACGGCCGCATCAGCGCGCGGCGCAATTCGAGCAGCACCTTGGGATCGGCACCTTCGCGCAGCGACACCGACAAATGGCTGCCCTCGCCCTGGTCGAGCACCACGCCGAAGCGCCGCGCGAACAGATAGGGCACGGTCACCATCGCGGGCGGCAGCACGACCGGATCGGGAAGCGCGACGGGTTCGTCATCGTCGATCATGTCGCCGGTGCGGATCACGGTCATTTCCTGCCCTTGATCGTCGTGGTGGAAGTGCTCATCGTCGGGACGGTGATGCGCGGATCGTCGATATTGCCCGGGATCGGCGCCGACGGGACCGGCGCCGCCGCGCCCATGTAATCGCGCACCAGCTGGTCGATCGACGGTTCTTCATTGGGCCGCTGTCCCGCTTCCTGCAGCCGCAGATAGCCGTAGCGCTGCTCGGTCAGCCGGCGCATGTCCTCGGGCGTCTTGAGGATGGTCGGGCGGATGAAGACCATCAGATTGGTCTTGGTCCGCGACCGCGCTTTCGACCGGAACAGGGCGCCGATGCCGGGCAAATCGCCGAGCAGCGGAATCTTCTCGAGCGTGCGCCGCTCATTGTCGTCGAGCAGCCCGCCGATCACGGCGATCTGGCCGTCATCGACGGTCAGCACGGTCTCGATCTCGCGCTTGTTGAGGATCAGGTCGGAATTGTCATTGCTCACCGGTCCGGCGATCGAGCTGACCTGCTGGCGCAGATAGAGCTTGATCGCGCCCGACGAGCTGATCTGCGGACGAACCTGGAGCTGGATGCCGACATTCTCGCGCTGCACGGTACGGAAGGCATTGTCGAAATTGTTCGACAGCGCCTGCCCCGTGGTGATCGGGATTTCCTGGCCGACCAGGATCCGCGCCTCGGTATTGTCGAGCGTGATGACCGACGGTGCCTGGAGCAGGTTCGACGTATTGTCGGACTTCACCGCGTTGATGATCGACCCGAACACCGCGTCGCTGCCGAGCTTGCCGCCGAAGCCGAACAGCCCGCCGCTTGCGCCGAGGATCGAGCTGACCGCCGATTGCGCCAGCGAATCGCTGATCCCGCTATTGGTCGTCGTGACCGTGGTGGTGCCGTTGACCGTGGTGGTCGTGGTGTTGAGCTGGCGCGCGCCGATCGCGCCGGCGATCGTCAACAGATTGGGTGCCGAGCTGCTGAAGGTGCTCGACGCGAACGGAATCGCGCTGCCGCCCAATCCGGTCAGCAGGAATTGCACGCCCAGCTTGGAGACCGTGCCATCGGAGACTTCGGCGACGATCGCCTCGACCAGCACCTGCTGGCGCCGCGTATCGAGCTTGGCGATGACGTCGGCGAGCTGACGCTGCACTTCGCCGGGGGCGGCGATGACGATCGCATTGGCGCCGGCGAAGCGCGTGATGACCGCCGCGGTGCGGCCGCCGACGCCAGTGATGGCGGGCGTACCGCCACCGCCGGTCACGATCGGCGCGCTGCTCGCGGCATTGTTGTTGAGCGGGCTGTTCGAGGTCGCGCCGCTGCTGCCCGAATTCGACGAGCCGCCGCCGGTGACGTTGTTCGCCGCGCTCAGCCCCTGCGTTTCGGGTGGCTGGGTGACCGGCTGGCCGACCAGCTGCTGCAGCACCGGCAGCAATTGCGCGGCGTCGGCATTCTCCAGGAACACGACCCGGATTTCCTGCCCGCTCTTGGCCTTGCGGTCGAGGTCCTGCGCCATCGTCGCCAGCCGGCTGACGGTCGCCGCGTCGCCGCGGATCGCCACCGAGTTCGAGCTTTCGATCGCCACCACGGTCGCATTGGCCGTACCGGTCCCCGGCCCGCCGGCCGCGCCACCACCGCCCATCAGCGCGCTGAGCGCGGTCGCTATTTCCTTGGCATTGGCGTTCTGCAGCGCAATCACACGCGATGCCGCGCCATCGGTGTCGAGCCGCCGCAGCACCTCGCGCACGCGGCGGACATTGTCGGCGAAATCGACCACGACGATCGAATTGCTGCCGCGATTGGCCGTGACCGAGCCCTGCGCGCTGACCAGAGAGCGGACGCTGTCGAGCGCCTGGGTGGCGTCGATCGCGCGCAGGCGGATGATCTCGGTCACATATTGGTTGCGATTGGCGCCGGCCGACCCGATCCGGCTGGGCTGCGCGGCCGCACCCTCGACCGGCTGGATGCGGAACGCGCCATTGGTCGTCGGCACCGCGACGAAGCCATTCGCGCGCAGGGTCGAGAGGAACATCTCGAAATATTCGGATTTCGACAGCGGGCGCTCGCTGACCACCGTGACCTTGCCCTGCACCCGGCTATCGATGATGAAGGTCCGCCCGGTGACGCGCGCGGCATCGGCAATGTACGCGCGAATATCGGCGTCGCGCACATTGACCGTGGTCTGCGCCAGGATGGGCTCGGCGATCGCCAGCGCGATCAGCGCGGCAGCTAGGGTGATTTTCCTCATTGGCCCTTTATCGTGACGGCGAGCGGCAGCGTCTGGGCGCCCCGCTCCACGGTGATCGAGAGATTGGCGCCCGGCGCCAGGGTGGAAACGACGCGGTCGATATCGGCGGGTCCGGCGATCGGGCGCCCCCCTGCCGTGGTGACGACATCGCCTTCCTTGAAGCCGACGGTGCGGAATGCCTGGCCAGTCCCTTGCGGCCGCACGACCAGTCCGGTGACACGCCCCCCGTCCATGCGCGGGATGAAGCTGATGTCGGCCTTCATCTGCGCGACCGTAACGCCATTCTCGCCCGGCGGCGGCGCACCGTTGGTCGAAACGATCGTGTCGCCGGCGGGCGGCGCGCCCGGTGCACCGGCGGCCGCCCCGCCCGATTGGTCGATATAAAGTTCCTCGAGCTTGCCACCGCGATCGAGCGTGACATGGTCGAACGCCACTGCCTTGAGCTTGACCCCGGGCGCAACCTCTTCCCCCACCCCCACGCTGTTCTGCACATTGTCGGGCCCGGCGATGATCGCCGAGCTCAGCCCCGTCGCGTCGTCGATCCGCGTCCCGAACAATTTGAGCTGGAGCGACGTGACCGACGTCGCCGCGGCAGCGTTGCGGCTGGTGCGGAAGAACGGATCGAAACTGGCGAGGACCGTCGCCGGTGAACCGCCGACCCCGGGCGAGGCGATTCGCCAGTCGCCGAGCGGGCCGACCGGGGTGACGACCGCCCAGACCAGACGCGCGCACTGCACCGCCAGCACCGCCAGCAGCACCAGCTCCAGCGCCGAATACGGATTGACCGCCGGCCATCGCCGCAGCCACGCACGGGCGCTCGGTCGAAGAGACAGTTTCATGCGGACACCCCTGACCCACGCGGCGCTAGGGGGCAACTGTGACTCGTGGGTTGCCACAATATTACGGTTTGATGAAATCGCGGCAAGCTGGCGACGCGCGCCGGTTTGCGGCAATAATGAGCCTCATGACCGACACCTCCCTCACGGCCGTCAATCTGGGATCCGGCCACCCTTCCGAACCCGTCATCGCCCATATCATGTCGCATGCCGGGGTGCAGCGCACGCCCAGCCCCAAGCTCACGCTGTTCCAGAAGCGCGGCTTCATCCCGCCCGAATTGTGCACCGCCCTGGTCGACCTGATCGATACCAACCGGCGTCCGTCCGAGCTCGCCAATTACAATGGCGACGCCGCGTTTCGCACCAGCGAGACCTGCGATCTCGACGCGAGCCTGCCGCTGGTAGCCGAGATCGAGCGGCGGATCATCGACCTGATCGGGCTCGACCCCGCGCATGGCGAACCGATCCAGGGACAACGCTATGCAGTCGGCCAGGAGTTCAAGGGCCATACCGATTATTTCGAGCCGCAAGGCGTCGACTTCGAGAAATACACTTCGGTCGCCGGCAACCGGACCTGGACCGCGATGATCTATCTCAACGAACCCGAGGCCGGCGGCGCGACGCGGTTCAAGACGATCGACAAAATCGTCCAACCCGAAATGGGCAAGCTGCTCTGCTGGAACAATCTGCGTCCTGACGGCAGCCCCAATCCAAGCACGATTCACCAGGGCATGAAGGTCCGCGCCGGGGTCAAGTATGTGATAACCAAGTGGTTCCGCGAGCGCCCCTGGGGCTGGGAATAGACCGCATTCCCGATTCCGTGACGGCGCGCTGACGCAAACCGTCATCGACCTGTCACAGAGTCCCTGAACTTTCACACTCCCGTCATGCTGGAGTCACCTGGCTTAAACTCCCGCGACGCATTGGGTTCCTAGAGCGCACCTCGGACGATGCAGCGAGGGGGGCTTACCGACTCGCAGATGGATCGTCGGCATCGATCGACAAATGGCGCGAAGAATGCCGCCAATCTGTGGAGACAGGGACCATGCTCGCTAAGAATACCCGCCGCTTGCTCATCGCGTCGGCGTCGATCCTCGTGCTCGGGGGCTGCGGCGCCAACGACATCGCCTCGCCGGGTACCGGCGGCAATGTCATCATCAACAACCCGGCACCCACGCCGACCCCGACGCCCACGCCGACGCCGACGGTCGCTTTGGTGACCCCGGCCGCGGGCTGTCCGACGATCGCCGCCAACCCCGGCCTGACCGATGCCGGCACCATTTCGGGCCCGACCGGCACCTATCGCGTCTGCAACCTGCCCTCGCGCGTCAACACCAGCAGCCGCCTGCAGAAGATCCCGGGCCTGCTCTACTCGCTCCCCGGCCGCGTCGATGTCGGCACCGACCAGGGCGCGGCGACCGCCAACACCGCGGTCACGCTGACGATCGATCCGGGCGTGATCATCTTCGGCGGTACCGGCGTGTCGTGGCTCGCAGTCAATCGCGGCAACGCGATCAACGCCGTGGGCACCGCCACCCAGCCGATCATCTTCACCAGCCGCGACAATATCAACGGCCTCAACAACGACGAGTCGATCGGCCAGTGGGGCGGCGTCGTGCTGATGGGCCGCGCGCCGGTCACCGACTGTACGATCGCCCCGGCGGCAACCCCCGGCTCGGTCAATTGCGAGCGCCAGACCGAAGGCGCGGTCGACCCGGCCGTCTATGGCGGCGCCTCGCCGGCCGACAACAGCGGCAAGCTCAGCTACGTGCAGATCCGCTATTCGGGCTACATCCTGTCGGCCAATAACGAGCTGCAGTCGCTGACTACCGAAGGCGTCGGCACCGGCACCCAGATCGACCATATCCAGTCGTTCAACAGCTCGGACGACGGCGCGGAGTTCTTCGGCGGCCGCGTCAACATGAAATACTACATCTCGGTCGGCGCCGACGACGACAATCTCGACACCGATACCGGCCTCAAGGCGAACTTCCAGTACGTCATCGTCGCGCAGCGCTCGACCGGCGGCGACGCGATCATCGAGGCGGATTCGGACAATCCGGTCGATGGCGACACGCCGCGCCAGAACACCTTGGTGTCGAACGCGACCTTCCTCTACAAATCGCCGGGCGGTCCCGACGCGGCGGCGATCCTGCTGCGCGGCGGCACCGACTACAGCCTGGTCAATTCGATCCTGATCTCGCCCAATTATCCGTGCCTCAACATCAGCCGTCCGCAGACGGTGGCGGCGGCCGGTTCGGCAGCCGACGAAGCCGGTCCTCCGGTGTTCAAGTCGGTGGTCATGCAGTGCGGCGCGACCAAGTATCTGGGCACCAACGGCGTCACCGCCGCACAGGTCCAGACGGTGTTCGGCGCGGGTGCCAACAACAATAGCGACACTTTCGTCCCGACGCTGACCGGCGGCTTCATCAACGGCGCGACCGAAAATGCGGTGGCGGCGTTCGACGCCAAGACGCTCAACGCCTTCTTCGACACGACGAATTTCGTCGGCGCGGTGAAGAGCTCGGCGGCGGCGGATGCCTGGTACACGGGTTGGACCTGCAACAGCGCCACGGCCAATTTCGGCACCGGCAATACCGGTCTCTGCACCACCATCCCCACCACCTGAGACCGAGAAGTCGAGGGGCGGAGCGCGGCCGGATATCCGGCGCTCCGCCCCCAATTTTAAGAGAATATACAGGGGGTTAGAATGTCCACCTCGTCGAGGCTCGTGAGCCTGTTGCTCGTCACCACCGCGCTCGGCGCACCGGGCATCGCCATTGCCCAGTCGACCCCGGCCGCCCCCGCGACGCCGCCGGCGACCGAGGACCAGATCAGGAAGGACGATGCCCAGGCGACGCCGCAGCCCGGCGAACCCGCGCCGCAGGACCAGACCGCGCCCGAAGTCTCGGTGCCCGGCGGCGCCGGCGACATCGTCATCACCGGCCGCACCGCCCGCAACTCGGTCCGCGCTTCGACCGAAGTCACGTCCCTGCTGTCGAGCGCCGATATCGCGCGCACCGGCGAGGGCGACATTGCCGGCGCGCTCGGCCGCGTCACCGGCATGTCGGTGGTCGGCAACGGCTTCGTCTATGTCCGCGGTCTCGGCGACCGCTATTCGCTCGCCTTGCTCAACGGCTCGCCGCTCCCCAGCCCCGAGCCGCTCAAGCGCGTCCTGCCGCTCGACATCTTTCCGACCAGCGTGATCGCCTCGTCGCTGGTCCAGAAAAGCTATTCGCCCAATTTCCCCGGCGAGTTCGGCGGCGGCGTCATCAACCTGACGACCAAGGCGATCCCGACCGACAGCTTCCTGACCATCGGCGGCAGCATTGCCGGCGACAGCGAGACGACCGGCCGGCTGGGCTATACCTATTACGGCGCCGATTGGGACTGGACCGGGTTCGACGACGGCACCCGCAACATCCAGCCCGCCCTCGCCGCCTTCTTCAAGAGCGGCAAGCGTATCTCGGACGGTAATGTCGACACCAATGCCATCGCCCGCGAACTGGTGACGCCGTACAATGCGCTGCTCCAGCGCAACACCAGGATGCCGCCGAACTGGTCGGCCAATTTCACCACCGGCACCTCGGTCGATATCGGCGACGTCCGCCTCGGCGTGATCGCCACCGCCGGCATCAGCAACAAATGGCTGGTCCGCGACACGACGCAGCAAACGCCGTCGACGATCGACCTGTCGCAGAAGGAGCTGGATTTCGAGCGGGTCATCACCGACAATCGCGTGACGGTGAACGGGATGCTCGGCTTCGGGCTCGAGTTCGGCAAGAACAAGATCCGCTGGACCAATCTCTACATTCGCGACACGCTCAAGCAATCGCGGCTCGGCATCGGTGCGGAAGCGACCACCGGCTATACCCGCCAGGACCAGGACACCGCCTGGTACGAGCGCCAGCTGATCGACACGCAATTCGTCGGCGAGTTCCGCTTCGGCGACCTGTCGGTCGATTTGCGCGGCGGCTATGCCAATACCCAGCGCGAGGCGCCGTACGAATTGTCGTTCGACTATGTCCGTACCAACCGCGCCAACGATCCCTATGGCCAATATTTCATCAACCGCCTGAACAACGGCCAGACCGGCGGCGCCGGGGTCACGTTCTCGAGCCTCAACGAGGATCTGTGGTCGGGCGGCATCGACCTCACCTATCCGGTCACCCCCGACATCAAGGTGACCGCGGGCTATGCCTATTCGGATACGCAGCGTTATTCGGAGCGCCGCGACTTCCAGTTCCTGGCGCCCAATTCGATGCCGCCGGGCGTCGGGCTGCTGCGCCCCGACTTCCTGCTCGACCGCGCGAACATCACCTATTTCGGTATCACCCTGGTCGAGACGACCGAGACCGATCCGGCGTTCAATGCCGGGCTGCGGGTCCATGCCGGCTATGTCCAGGTCAAGGCAAACATCACGCCCAGGCTCGATCTGTCGGGCGGCGTGCGCTACGAATCGGGCCGCCAGACGGTGTCGCCGGCGCAAGTCTTCGCGACCGCGTCGAACTCGAGCGCCTCGACGCTGATCAAGGAGAATTACTGGCTGCCCGCCGCGACGCTGACCTGGCAGATCGAGGACGGCATGCAGGTGCGCCTCAACGCGTCCAAGACGCTGGCCCGCCCGCAGTTCCGCGAGCTGATCTTCCAGCAATATTACGACCCCGACACCAACCGCCAGTATCGCGGCAACCCGTTCCTGATCGACAGCCAGTTGTACAATGCCGAGGCGCGGTACGAATGGTATTTCGCGAAGGACCAGCGCCTGTCGGCCGCGGCTTTCTACAAGCGCATCGACCACCCGATCGAGGCGTTCACCGGCTTCAACGACAACAAGCCGCAGACCAGCTTCGCCAACGCGCCCAAGGCCAATCTCTACGGCGCCGAGCTCGAGCTGCAGAAGAATTTCGACCTGGGCAGCTGGGGCGGCTTCTTCTCGGCGCGCCGCTTCGTGCTGGTGAGCAATTACACCTTCACCAAGTCGAAGATCAAAGTCGGGGCGAACGACATCGTCCGCGTATTCGGCACCACGCCGCAGCCGGCGACCAACTTCTTCCGCGACGGCGCGCCGCTGACCGGCCAGTCGGATCACCTGGTCAATTTCGAGCTCAGCCTGGAAAGCACCGGCAATCTGTCGCAGCAGACCTTCCTCTTGAGCTACGCCTCGAAACGCGTGACCAGCCGCGGCGCGATCGGCCTGCCCGACATCATCGAGAAGCCCGGGTTCAAGCTCGACTTCGTCGCGCGCCAGGGCGTCAAGCTGGCCGGCGAGCAGATCGAGATGAAGCTCGAGATCCGCAACATCACAGGCACCAAATACCAGGAATATCAGCAGGTTGGTTCGAACCGGAACTATTACAACCTGTACGATGTCGGCACCAGCGCGAGCTTCGGCGCCAGCATCACCTTCTGATCCGTTCGACACCGGACAACCTGAAGGCGGCCTTTCGGGGCCGCCTTTTTATTGGACGATCAGGCAATCAAGGCCTGACCGTCCGTCGGACGGCCGCGTTGGCGGGAAGAACGAACTCGGCTAACAAGGGCGGCGATGGCAGCCAGGTCGCACAGCATCGGGACGACGTTGGTTTTGTCCGCAATCGTCTGCATTGCCTGCCCTGCTCAGATGCCAGCCGCGCGAGCGACAGTTCAGGCGTCGACCAACGACCTCTATGAAAAGGACCTTGCCGGGCGCAGAGCAGCCGACTGGACACATATTGTCTGGATCGGACCTCAAACATATCCCCTGCCGCTCATCTGGCTTTCTCATGCCAGATTGAAGGTGCATGAGGTTCTTGAAACGAACGTCGTTTTGACGACGTCCGAATACCGCGACATCGAGCGCATCCCTATCAATGATTACGCTGTCCGCCCGGTCAGAGGGATTGTCGACGGCACGATGGGCGCGTTCCGCATCACTCAAAGAATCGGATCGGGGAAGCCGCGGACATACTATCTCAGCGCTGCCGGCGGATGTGGATACATGGCCGCGATTCTGGGGCTGAAGAGCGTCAATTGGACAACCCGGCGCCAGGCCTCATTCCTGGACTATGAAAGCGTCTGCAAGACGATCGGGGAGCCGCCGCGGTAAGCGCGCTATGTCGGCACGGCCATCGGGCGGCTGTCGACGGCTTATCCACCGCTCCGGGGGAGGCGATGGTGGGCGCGACAGGGATTGAACCTGTGACCCCACCCGTGTGAAGGGTGTGCTCTACCGCTGAGCTACGCGCCCGATCGCGAAAGGGTCATGCCCGATCCGCAAAAGGAATAGGGCGACGTCTAGCGCCGCCCCATTGCGATCGCCTTAAGACGATCAAATCGATCTTGTCCAGCCCCCGCGCGCGGCAGGGGCGCGGCGCGATCAGTTGACCGAGTCCTTGAGCCCCTTGCCCGCCTTGAACTTGGGCTGGTTGGACGCCTTGATCGTCATCGGCTCGCGCGTGCGCGGATTGCGCCCGATCGACGCCTTGCGCTTCGAAACCGAGAAGGTGCCGAACCCGACCAGGCGAACTTCGTCGCCTTTCTTGAGCGCGCCGCCGATCACGTCGAAGACGGCCTCGACCGCCTTGCTCGCATCGCCCTTGCTGAGGCCGGCCGTGTCCGCGACGGCGCTGATCAGCTCCTGCTTGTTCATCGTCCTCGAAACCCCCGTTTAGAGTGCGTTACATTTTTGCTACGCGATTGAGACTCGTGGCCATGGGCCGGGCGCGTAGTAAGGCTGCTACGCGTTAACGAGTCAAAGCAAATCCGCCGCAATCGGGCCCGTAACGACCGAATTTGCGGCGGAGCGTTCGCTCAATGATGCACTTCGCCCGCCTGCGGGATCCCGGTCGGGGGCTGCGCGGCGAGTTCGTCGGCCTCGGTCCAGTCGATCGCCTCGAGCGGCTCGGTCAGCGCCAGGCGCAGCACCTCGTCGACATGCTCGACCGGCACGATCTTGAGCCCTTCACGGATATTGGCCGGGATCTCGACGAGATCCTTCTCATTCTCCTTGGGGATCAGCACCGTCTCGATGCCCCCGCGCAATGCGGCGAGCAGCTTTTCCTTCAGGCCACCGATCGGCAGCACGCGGCCGCGCAGCGTAACCTCGCCGGTCATTGCGACCTCGCGCCGCACCGGCACGCCGGTCATGGTCGAGACGATCGAGGTGACGAGGCCAATGCCCGCCGACGGACCGTCCTTGGGCACCGCTCCTTCGGGCAGATGGACGTGGATGTCCTTGCGCGCGAACAGGCTCGGCTTGATCCCATAGGACGGCGCCCGCGCCTGGACGAAGCTCATCGCCGCCTGGACGCTTTCCTTCATCACGTCGCCGAGCTTGCCGGTGGTCTTGACCATGCCCTTGCCCGGCACCGTGACGCTCTCGATCGTCAGCAATTCGCCGCCGACCTCGGTCCAGGCCAGCCCGGTGACCGCGCCGATCTGATGCTCGGTCTCGCTGAGGCCGTGGCGATATTTCAGCACGCCGGCGAATTCGTGGAGATTGTCCGGCGTGATCGTCACGCTCTCGACCTTGCCCTCGAGGATCTGGCGCAGCGCCTTGCGGATCAGCTTGGCGATCTCGCGCTCGAGCGTGCGGACGCCCGCCTCGCGCGTATAGTGCTGGATCAGCGCGCGCAGGCCTGCGCTGGTCAGCGTGAACTCGCCTTCCTTGAGCCCGTGCGCCTCGACCTGCTTGGCGATCAGATGCCGCTCGGCGATCTCGACCTTCTCGTCCTCGGTATAGCCCTCCAGCCGGATGATCTCCATGCGGTCGAGCAAGGGCTGGGGCAGGTTGAGCGTGTTCGCCGTGGTGACGAACATGATGTCCGAGAGATCGACGTCGATCTCCAGATAATGGTCGTTGAACTTGTTGTTCTGCTCGGGGTCGAGCACCTCGAGCAGCGC
>OUNM010186310.1_pt1 | contig 37442 bp, 29 predicted proteins | sample 1769961 | NCBI WGS metagenome assembly OUNM01 (sample SAMEA3914820, study PRJEB12502) | metagenome | biome: forest; material: soil | place: USA | collected 2012-03-12 | depth 0.3 m | reverse complement strand
GGATGGAAGAGAGAGGCAGGGCAGCGGCAGGCATGTATTGCCCAGCAGCCAGTATCTCCCGAGCTGGGCTACCTTCCACAGTACAAAACGATAGCACAGTGGAGGCCCGGAGCGGCACACCGGGCCCTGTCCCTTCTGTTTTCTCTCCTGCTCTCGCTGATTGACCATCGAATCGAACCGACCCTTCGTTCTTCTCATCACCACCTCCTCGTCCACCTAAATCCGGCCGCTTCCCCTTCCCTTCCCTCCCTCCTCTCCTTGCTCCTCCTCACCAGCGCGCCCCCAACCTCCCCTCACTTTCTTTTCGAGGTGGGCATCCCGAGAGGCGAGGAAGGCGAAGAAGGCTCCATCCATTGCGTAGGTGTTATTTTTTTTTTTGGGCTGCTGCTGCTGCTGCTGCTGTTGCTGCAAGTCCCACTCATGCGTTCTGCGCCTGTTCCGCCCGTTCCCACGTCCATCCTAGATGCAGCGCCCGACATCAATTTTTTTCCCCCGAGCCCGAGAGCCCGCAACGCACGCACGGCTCAACCACGTCAATGTGTTAGCTACATGCTAACCACCTGCATTTATTAGCTGCTTCAACCGGCATTCCCGACGACGACTGCACGACGTCACGCCTGTGCAAGACGCAACGACCTGCTGAACTGTGCGGACTTGCTGGACTCTTGGACTCTGCGAGCGCACCGAGGAGCGTTCGTCCGATTTGGAGCCCGCAACCTGCGTCGACTTCGGCATTTCCCAGCAGCCCGACCAACGACCCCCCCGCCTCCTGAAAATCAACGCAGTCTATAAAGTCGAATTCTCTCGGCCTTTACAGTATTGTTTTGGAGCTCGCTTTCTTTCCCGTGAGCGACTCGACAAATTAGGCATTGTTGCTGTTCTGCCCCCTCCGAGACTCCGACAGGAACCGAAAAGCTGGATCTCTCCATCTCCCAAGCGCAGGCCCGGGGTCCCGCCAGCGTGCCGTACTACAACTCAGACGCCTCGCGCCCGTTGTATACCCACGAACGATTACCGTCTCTGTCCCTCGCGTACGCCCCCCACGCGTACTCGTCGAGCAGTCCGTCGCCCCGGGTTAGCTCTATATCTTCGGCGTCGAGCTCCAATCTCAACTCGCAGCAGTCGTCGTTCACGTCGGCCGCCTCGTCCATCGGACCCAAGACGCCAGGACCCTTGTCTCCCGCACTCGCTCCCTGCTCCACCATCCTGCCGCCGCATGGTCAGGCACTCCCATCGTACGAACACTACCCAGCAATGAACCCAGGAGGACACGAGATGTATTATCAGCCACATATGTCCGCCGGCCAGGCCCCGCCGCCGCAGACGGTGACCTCGCCGTACACGCACCCGCACCCGCACCAGCAGCACCCGCATCCGCATCAGCACCAGCACCAGCACCAGCATCAGCACCAGCACCCCCACCCGCACTCGCAACCGCCCCTGTTGCCGCCCGGCCCCGGCCAGTACCCGCCCCCGCAGTACGGGAGCCAATACACCTACGCCAGCGGCCTAGCGTCTCCGGCCGGCCCGCCCTCGGTTTCCAATCCCATGGCCCCGCAGCAACCTGCGTTGCCGCTTCCGGGCGTCAACCAAGCTGGCATGGGCCCGCCGTCCTACTCGACGGGCTTCGACACTACGGGCCAGATTGCGCCCCCGGGAATGAAGCCTCGTGTGACTGCCACCCTCTGGGAAGACGAGGGCAGCCTGTGCTTTCAGGTCGAGGCTAGGGGCATCTGCGTGGCGCGCAGGGAGGGTGCGTTCTGAGTCCCCGTGTTCTTGCATGTGCTGAATCTGACGTGCATCTCTAGACAATCACATGATCAACGGGACCAAGCTCCTGAACGTGGCTGGCATGACGCGTGGCCGCCGAGACGGCATCCTCAAAAGCGAAAAGATTCGTCATGTCGTCAAGATCGGGCCTATGCATCTCAAGGGCGTTTGGTACGTTCGGGCTCGGCGGTTTCTGGAGTGGAGGGACTGTTGAGCCTTGCTAACCCTGTCGGTGTGTAGGATTCCCTTTGATCGCGCTCTCGACTTCGCCAACAAGGAGAAGATCACGGAGCTCCTGTACCCGCTGTTCGTCCATAACATTGGCGCTCTGCTCTGCCACCCGACCAACCAGAGTCGGACGAACCAGGTCATGGCGGCAGCGCAGCGGAAGCAGGAGAGTATCCGGACTCCTCAAGCCGCCACCCTGCCGTCCCTGCCGCAGCACCACCACCCCTTGGCACTCCCGGGACCCCAGCCTCAGCTCCCCTCTCACAATCGTCCGCCGCTTGACCGCGCCCACACATTCCCCACGCCACCCACGAGCGCCTCGACCGTCATGGGCGGCATGAGCGGTTCCGACAGCTTCCAGTGGAGCCAGCAAGGAATGGGCAACGGCCAAGGGCCGAACCATATCTCGATTGACACCAGCCTGAGCAACAACGCCCGCTCGCTTCCCAACACGCCCGCTACTACCCCTCCCGGTGCGCCGATCCAAAACATGCATTCTTATCCCCCGGCCAGCCAGCCGTACGACAACTCTCGTCAGATGTACGCGTCGTCGGCCCCACCGCCTTCCTCTTATCCTCTGCCAAACCCGAGCCCTCAGGAGCGCCCCATGTACGGGCAGAGCTACGTCAAGAGCGAGATGGCTCCGCCTTCGAGCCGCGCCAGCGGCCCTAACGGGGAGCCGGTGGATGCTAAGCCCACCAACGGCATCATACATGCCGGCCAGGGCGAGGCGGTGTCGGCGCCCGGCCCCGAAGAGGAGGCGGACCACGAGCATGACGGCGAGTACACGCACGACAGCAGCGCTTATGACACGAACCGCGGCTCGTACAACTACAGCGCGCCGCCGGTCGCTTCCCTCCAGAACGACCACTCGCACCTGTCGCCGGAGCTCTCGGCATCGCCCCACCAGTCGGGATCGGGGCGCGCAACGCCTAGGACGGCGGCCGCTCCCCAGTCGTACTATGCGCCCCAAGGCTATAACACACCGCCCCGCGGGACGCAGCCGTCGAGCAACCTCTACAGCGTCATGAGCAACGAGCGGGGCACCCCCAACGGCTCGTCGACCAACGAGGTGTATGCCACCCAGGGCGACCTGGCTGGCTCGATGCAGAACGGGTACCCCACCCAGAACGGAGTGAAGCGCGGAAGGGAGGACGACGACGACGGACGGGACCTCAAGCGTCGGAAGGGAATGCTCGACGGCTCCGGCTCGATGCCGTCCCCCACTTTCAACGCACAGATGCCGCAACCGGCGGCGGTCTCTAGCCAGAGGCGCAGGTAATACAGGACCGTGTGAAAACGTGGGCCTGTCTGCCCGCTTGCCGCGAAATGCCTCTGGACGCCCTTCTCGGACTCGGGAGCAGAGGTGGCTGTTCGTTTGTTGGATTCGGGTTTTGAGACGAGGGCCAAGCCGCAGCTTGGGTTTCGTGGACGCTCCTGCGAGCTACGTTTCTCTATGTTCATGTCCTGATAATGGTTGTATACGGGCTTGATGGATGATGGGTTTGCATGGGTTTTGGGTCTAATCTAATGAGCCCGCACGGGCCGGGCTCCCCGCTTCGCTCGACGGATGACGACCTCTTTTTTTCGGTTTCTTTTCTTCTCCCATCTCGCCGGAAAGAAAAAGATGCAGCGCCTGTTTACGACCCTAGGCAGCTGCAACATTTGTCACGACAGGGACGAAAGCACGAACAACAAATCATAACAACAACACAAAACCGGGAATGCTTGGGACTGGCCCGGACTGGCGTGGGGATATCGCACTGCGGATCGCCTCGGCTGGGCCGTCCTTGATTGTCCTTTTCTTTTTTTCCTGTTTCTCTTTTTGTTGACTGTCTTTTCCTTGCTGATGACCCTCATGACCAACGACCATGTTTGACTTCGCGTTAAAAGTTGCCGGGGAGGATGAAGGGAGGCACACAAGAAGGGGGGCGCAAACAAGGGGGGGGTGGCGGACAAGCCGGCGGGCTTGTGAGAGAGTGTTGCTTTCGTGTGCTTGGTAACGACTTGATGAAGGGAACTCTGCTAAAAGGGCCTTGTGTGCCCGAGATACACAGGGGGTTGCCGGTGGTAGATTTCTGCACTTCAGCGTTTGCCGATTCAGTTGGTATGACAGAACATGGTGTTCATAGTGTAGTGTTTTTTCGTTGCAGTAGTTATGCCGAGCTCCCTCCCTCTCCCTCGATTGTTTCCTGCCGGGGTGCGGTTTGTGGTTTGCTGTGATGTGATAACGTTGAATCCTGGCAAATTTAATGTTCAGTTTCATGTTTCACCGTCCCGTCTTCGGCATATCGAGTCCAGGACCCTGCGCCCAACGGTCAAGCTGCATGAATGATGTGGGTCTCGAAAAGGGGTCGCCACGTGACTTGCTGGTTGCTGGGCCACAGCGGTAAACAGCCGCTCCCAGCGCGGGCGCCCATTGGCCCTTGACGGGTGTGATCGAATACACAGCACAAGCAATTTCCCAGAAGGGGGTGAACGAACATCCACTGGCGCACCGCCAACTGCTTGCTGCTTGCACCAACACACAACCCGCAAGCCACACACCCACACACCAAAAGCGCTAACGCCAACCGTTGACGAGCCTTGGACTCGACTTGAACGAACCATTACGATTGACGTGCGAATTGTGCTTTGCGATCAAAACCCGGAATTGATTGGCCTTGTTTCGTGCTGGGCTTTTTTCTTCTGTTTGTTCCGCAATCATGGCTGCCGCGCCATTGTCGCCGACGCCGAGCGCGGCACTCAATTTCTCGACTCCGACCAGTCTGCGCCACGACGCATACGGCGCCCGCAAATCCGCCGACTACAACGAGAACCGCAGCAATACGAACAGCGACGACGGCGACAGCTCGCCGTTTCTGTCGCACTTCAAGGATGAGCTCACGTCGCCGACCGCCCGAGGCCCTTCGCCCAAGCCCCGCCCTGGCTCTCGTATCATCTCGGGGAGCGAGCTGTCGCCACTGAAGATCCTCCAGCAGCACCAGCAGAGCCAGATCCACGCCCATATCCAGGACCAGCAGATGTCACCCGAGCCCGTAATCGAGGACGACGTGCTATCGCCTGCAAGAAGCATGGCCCCGCCGTCTCTAGCGCAGAGTCCCCGGAAGACGGGACCAATTAAGCGGTTCCCCGTCAAGGTGGCCCAGCGCGGTTCGGGCGGCAGCGAGTCGTCGCGCCGGTCGCTGGAGGAGCGCCGCCTGTCGGACGAGCGCCGGCCGGGCGTGCCGGACACGGTGCCGGAGCACGAGGAGGTCAGGCACGCCATTGATATTTTCGAGGACGAGGCCAACACGATGCACGACGGCGGGGACCACGAGGCCGACCGCACCTTGTCGATGGCGCACGAACCCGACCACGAGCAGAGCCACATGGCCGAGGAGGAGCACTCGGTCGCCGACGACACCATGATCAGTACCTTCAGCGCCTTCTCGGGCGTGCCGAATCTTACCATGCTGGCCCAGATGCGGAGCGACAGCCCGACCAAGTTTTCCTCGACCCTGGGCGGGTCAACCCCGCGGCCGGCTGGGAGGGGAGAGCTGCCTTCTAGGACCCCGCGGCAGAACGGCTCGTACGACGGCGGCAACACGACCAACCTGATTGACTTTGCCGAGCAGATGCGCTACGGTGCTTACGGCGCCCAGCCGACGCCGTCCCGGCGCGGAGGCCACATGCCGCCACCATCGGCCTCGAGAGCGTCCATGGCGGCGGCCACGCCCCAGCGCAACAACCTTGTCAACCTCCTCGACTTCGACCTCCCGCCGGCGCCGACCCCGCGCAGCATCCCCACCATCACGCCGCGCGAGCTCGAGTCGCTCAAGTCGGGCTTCCTCTCCGAGATCAGCAGCCTCAAGGCGTCACTCAGCGGCAAGGAGGCCGAGGCGCTCTCGCTCAAGACGGCCGTTGGCGACGCTGAGAAGCGGGTCGGCGAGTGCATGGAGCAGCTGCGCGAGGTGCAGGGGGTGCACGAGGCGCTGCAGACGGAGAAGGACAGCTGGGAGCGGCGCGGCCGCGAGATGGAGTCGGTCCTGCGCAAGGTCCGCGAGGAGATCGTCATCAGCCAGCGTGAGCGCGAGGAGCTCGAGTTCAAGCTCGACGAGGCTGAGAAGCGCCGCGAGGCCGCCGAGATGATGGCGCAGGACGCGGAGAGCAAGATGGCGGGCATGCGCGCCGGTAAGGCCAGCGCCGAGGCTGCCGCCGCCGCCGCCGGGTCTGAGAACCGCTCCCCCGTCCCGTCCAACAAGGAGGTTGAGATGGCCGTCGAGCGCGTCGCCCGCGACCTGCACGGCCTGTACAAGAGCAAGCACGAGACCAAGGTCGCGGCGCTCAAGAAGAGCTACGAGCAGCGCTGGGAGAAGCAGGTGCGCAAGCTGCAGGCGCAGGTGGACCAGCTCGGGCGCGAGAACGACGAGCTCCGGCACCTCAGCAACAGCAACAGCCGGCACGGCGTCGACCCGGCGCGGCTGGCCGAGATGGAGGAGGAGCGGCGGGCCGAGCGTGCGCGCGACGCCGCGCAGCTCCGCGAGCGCCAGGCCGAGGTGGAGAAGGTTGAGGCCGTGCTGCGGACCGTGCAGGCGGACAATGCCGACCTCCGCGTGCTGCTGGAGCGTGAGCGTGTGGAGAAGGGAGAGCTGGTTCAGCTCGCTGAGGAGATGATGAACATGCAGCAGAGCTTTGTCGCGTCCGTCCCGGAGGAGGTCGAGCCCGCCGCGCCGCCGGCCCACCATTATCAACAAGCTCAACCACCTCAGCAGCACCAATACCAGCAACAACAGCACCAATACCAACAACAACAACCCCAGTACCAGCAACAACAGCACCAATACCAGCAACAACAACCCCAGTACCAGCAACAACAGCCTCAATACCAGCAACAACAACCCCAGTACCAGCAACAACAACCCCAGTACCAACAACAGCAACCCCAGTACCAACAACAACAACCTCAACCCCAATACCAACAACCCCCCCCCACCACCACAGCAAAGACACCCAACCGCCGCCTCTCCACAACCGGCCCGTCCAAAACCCCCGGCGGCCCCGCAACCAACTTCCGCATGTCCACCATCGGCATGCCGGCAGGCGGGAGCAGCTTCCGCGCCTCGGGCCTGCGCGCGCCCGGCGCCGCCGGCGCCAAGCCCTCGGGGATCGGGCGCGTGCCGACGCATGAGAGGGCCAAGAGCGCTGCTGTTGTGGGCAGTGGTGTTGGCGGGCCGTTGGTTAGGCCTGGGTCGGGGCAGGGGTTGAGGGGTAATGGTGGTGGTGTTGGGGTGGCGGGGGGGATTATGAGTTCTATTGAGAAGATGGGGTATCATGGTGGTGGGGGGTATGGGAGGAGGGAGTGAGGTTTTGTGGATTAGGATTACCACCGCTGGGTAGGGGTTGAGGAGGGGGGTGATGTTGGACTTGGTGTCTGTCCGAGGTTGGGAAGTGGAATGAAGACAAGGAGAAGGGATGGACAGGGCGGGGTGGTGTTGGATTGAATGATTGATTGATTTCTGTGATGAGTCGATGATGGATATGACTACTACTACCTCTACTACTTTATTGCCTGCCATGAACAAACGGGTCTGGCTCGGGTTCAGGCTTGGGCTTGTGGGCTGGTTTGTTTCTCTCGGAGAGGAGAGAAGGATGAGATGTGTGGGAGGAATGGGCGGAGGGATGCCTGTTCGGGGTTTATGTTGCTCATTTACATCTGTACTGTTGATACCTCTTCTCTCTCTCTTCTCTCTTCCTCTCTCTGTTGGTTGGTTGCCTAAGCGCTGGTTGATGCAATGTTCTTTGTGTGTCAATACCTGACTCGTTTGTGTAGCTCCCTCGCGGGCTGGCTGGGCGTCTGGTCTGGTCTGGTCTGGTCTAGTGGTATCTTTGTTGTTTGCTGTTGTTGAACTTGAGACGCTCTGCTACATGTGGTCCGAGGTGAAACGCGAAGTGTTGTAGAGTTTGAGAACGATCTCGATCCTTTTACTCTTTTTACTTTTTTACTCTTTTCCTTTTGTCTAATCCAACGTTCTAACGTCACTCCAAAGGCAACCGCTGATGCAGATACCGCTTTTTCCCTTCGCCCTCTCCGTACGAGGCCGACACCTGCCCCTGCCCCCTCAGCTTGTACTTGTAGATCATCAACCCTTCCAGGCCGACGGGCCCCCTCGAGTGGATCTTGTTGGTGCTGATGCCGACCTCGGTGCCGAAGCCGTAGCGGGTGCCGTCGGCGAAGCGTGTCGACGCGTTCCAGTAGGCGCCGGCCGAGTCGACGGCGGCCATGAACTGCTCGGCCTGCTCCTGGGACGAGGTCAGGATGCAGTCGGTGTGGTGGGAGCCGTGGGTGTTGATGTGGGTGATGGCCTCGGAGAGGGACGAGACGGCCTTGACGGCGAGGGTGAGGGAGAGGAACTCGGTAGAGAAGTCGGCGTCGGTGGCGTCGGCAAGCACGAGGCCCGGGACGTGTTGGAGGGCGGCCTTGCTGGCGGCGTCGCAGCGCAGGTCGACACCCTTGGCGGCGAGTGCGGCGGCGACGGTGGGGAGGAGGGTCTGCAGGGCGGCGTCCTGCACGAGCAGGGTTTCGAGGCTGTTGCAGGCGGCGGGGTAGTTGGTCTTGGAGTCGACGATGACGTCGGCGGCCATGGCCGGGTCGGCGGACTGCTCGAGGTAGATCGAGCAGATGCCGTCGGCGTGGCCGAGCACCGGGATGCGGGTGTTGTTCTTGATGTAGCGGACGAGGTCGTTGGAGCCGCGCGGGATGACCAAGTCGATGTGGCTGTCCTGGGCGAGCAGCTCGGGGATGACGTCGCGGGTGGTGACCAGCTGGACGGCGGCATTGGGCACCTGGGTCTTCTCTAGAGCGGCCGAAATGACGGTCGAGATGGCAACGAACGACTCGGTGGACTCCTTGCCGCCCTTGAGGATGGCGGCGTTGCCCGACTTGACGGCCAGGGCGGCGATGTTGGCGATGACCTCGGGGCGGGCCTCGAAAATAATGAGCAGCACGCCAATGGGGCAGGTGACACGCTCGAGGTCTAGGCCGTTGTCGAGGCGGGTGCGCAGGGTGACACGACCGACGGGATCCTCGAGGTCCCGCACGTCGAGGATGCCCTTAAGCATGTCCTCCCACTTGCCCTTCTTGGCCAGGTCGAGGCGGGCGACGAGGCTCTTGCTCAGGGAGCCGTCGGCGGCCGCGCGGCTGGCAAGCTCGAGATCGCGGGCATTGGCGGCGAGGATGTCGTCGCGGGCGGCAGCGAGGGCGTCGTGGATGCTCGTGAGGGCCTCGTTGCGGGCGTCGACCGAGAGCGTCGCGAGCACGTGCGACGCCGACTTGGCGGCCTGCGCGGCGTCGGCGGGGGAAGCGTTGGTCAGCGACATGTTGCGTGTGCTGCGCGGTGCCCTGGGCGTGCTGGGGTGATGGTGGTGAAGATTTAGTGGTCGTGTGGTGTTGGCGCTGTGTTAGTCACTCACCCGCTGCCCGCAAGCGAGGTCCGGCGCCGGTGTGGCCACTGATGGGACGATTTGGTGTGCGCCTGCAATTGAAAAATAAAGTGGAGAATGCAAGGGATGCGGGGAGGTGGGCTCGGTGGGGCAAGGCACTGATCGCTGTTCGGCTCTCCACAGCGCACGAGCACCCTCGAGGCACCACAGCAGGGCTCCATAATGTCAATTGCAGCACCCAATTGACGGTTCGATCGACTTTTCCTCGCTCTTTTTCTCCATGTCACCAGGGCAGCGGAATCCCAAATCGACATCAACCGCGCGGTGACTCGGACATCCCTGCTGTTCTATGTCATCTCTCTTCTCCTTGCAATAACCTCCCAGCAAAAATCTAGCGGTGGCTCGTCCCAATTCGCTCCAATTGCACTGCAAGGTTCAATCGCACTGCATGGCTCCGAGTGCCGGTGTGTGTCACTGCGACCCCGGAATCCATCCGCGGCGGCCTGCCGGGTGCCGCTCTGGGCTTCCAGGTTGTCAGTCCGGGTACCATCCGAACTCGGGCACTTGCCGCTGTTTCTGCTGGGACGGCACGGGACCGGACTGATTTTGGGATCTGGGACCCCCATCCTTGCAACTTGGATGGCCATGCTCGAGTTCGCTGCTGGCTGTGTCTTGGATACCGTTGGTAGGTACCTAGCTGGGCTGTTGGAGGTCGGCATTCAAGTGACGTCGGCCGCCTCTACCGAGACGAGTCTCCGGGCTCCCCTTGATCGGCTTGGCCCCGCTGCGCTAGAAGCTTGTTTGTCTTGTTTTCTTCCGGACTCCCTAATCGCCGGTCTCCGACCTCGTGCTCGGCTCCACGGCAGATCAGAGTCCATGAAGCGTCCATGCCTGCGCTAAAGCGGACAGGACCCATCCTGCCATCCCTACTGCAGAACTTGCGCACTATCACCTCGGCGCAGACCCCGTCTGTTCACCACCCTACTCCTGTCCCCTCTCCACTCTGGTCTCCATCCGAGGTTGTGAGCCCGACCCAGCGGGAAACGGCTGTCGGCTGCTTATTTCCGACACCAGCATGCCGTTTTTGCAACCTCAAGTCACGGGTGACTCGCAGGCTTCCCTTCTGGCCCTGGTCCGTCGTGGTGCTGTTTTCTTTCCTTCTCCTGTCAGTTCGGATCTTATGAAAATCAGACTCAGCTACTATGCTACCGTCATTTTTGCCGGCATCCCTTCTGCCCCTGAATCTGATTAGTACATGTCTCGTGTAAGCCAGTCGAGTGCCACACTCTATTGGAGCCATGGCTGTTAGCGAGAGCATGCCAGATGACAAGCCGGCCCGGACCGAGTCCGTTGCCGACCGGCATCCACCATGCCCAGCCGGAGGGGCCCCCGATCCGGTGGCAACATACGGGATCGACGGGAGCCACGCCGGTGACAGGGAGAAGCCCCTGCCGTCTGATACTAGTGACTATGAGCACGATGAGGGACACGACGACGAGCATGCCGACGAGCACGGTCAAGACACTGCAGCGACCGGCCGAGGACAGGGAGAGCCCCATGGCCCCGGCCTCGCCCTCCAGAAGACGGCCACCAGCCGTCCCCAGAGCCGGTATGCCGCTTCCTTTGCTCACACCGACATCATCCCGCGTGCCCAGCGGAGGGGCCTTCTCAGCCGCTTCGCCGTCGTCCCGGAAGTCGAGAGGCCGTACGAGTACAAAAACGGGACCAAATGGATAATCACGGCTGTCGTGGCCCTGGCCGCCGCTGCCGCCCCCATGGGATCCGGCATCTTTCTCCGTGAGCGCCCCTGCCCCTATCTTCGGTGGATGCAACCCCAGGCCACTAACAGGAGCCTCCAGCCGCCCTGCATTCCATGTCGGCCGAGCTGGACGTCTCGGAGACCGTCACGAACTTCACCATCTCGTTTTACATGCTGGCCATGTCCATATTTCCCCTGTGGTGGTAAGACGGCCCTCCTCTCTCCTCTCTTGGCGAAACACAAACTAACAGACAACTCAAGGTCTTCCTTCTCCGAGACAACGGGCCGGCGGACCGTCTACATCATATCGTTCTCCCTGTCCCTCGTATTCTCCATCCTCAGCGCCGTGAGCGTCAACATCGCGATGCTGATCCCGATGCGCGTGCTCGGCGGCGGCGCTGCCGCGTCCGTCCAAGCCGTCGGAGCCGGAACCATTGCCGACATCTGGGCGCCTGCCGACCGCGGCCGTGCCATGGGCATCTTCTACCTCGGGCCCCTGGTCGGCCCCCTGTGCGCTCCCATCGTGGGCGGCGCTTTGGCCCAGGGCTTCGGCTGGCGCGCAACCATGTGGTTCCTCTCCATCTACGGCGGCATCATGATCCTGCTGCTGATCTTCTGCCTCCCGGAAACCCTCGCCAAACCACCCCCTCCTCCTCCAGCAGCCACAGAACCGAACCCCAACCCTCTGCAGCGCATCTCGACCACCCAGTCCGTCAAGCGCCGCTCCCGCCACACCGCCGCCACGCTCAAGCGCTTCCTGCTCGACCCGCTCTCCGTAATCCTCTACCTCCGCCTCCCGCCGGTTTTTATCACCGTCTACTCAGCCTCGGTCGCCTTCTTCGCGCTCTTCGTGCTGAACATCTCCATCCAAGCCACTTTCTCTTCGCCGCCCTACAACTTCCCGCCCATCCCGCTCGGCGCCTGTTATCTCGCCCCCTCGCTGGGCTACGTCGTCGCGTCGGTGCTCGGGGGGCGCTGGATCGACTACATCATGGCGCGCGAGGCCCGCCGCGCCGAGCGTTTTGATGACCATGGTAATCTCATATTTTTGCCTGAGGACCGTGTGCGCGAGAATATGTGGCTGGCTGCGGTGCTGTATCCCGGCGCGATGGTGTGGTTTGGGTGGACGGCGCAGAAGGGGGTGCATTTCATGGTGCCGAGCGTGGCGAATTTCTTTTTTGGGCTGGGGAGTATGTTGGTTTTCGGGGTGACTACGACCATGTTGACCGAGTTTATGCCGCGGCGTAGCAGCAGCGGGGTGGCGGTGAATAACTTTGTGAGGAACATGTGCTCGTGTGTCGGGAGTGTTATTGCCCAGCCGCTGATCGAGGCAATGGGGGTGGGATGGTTGTGTACTATGGTTGGGTTGCTGGCGTTGGTGACGGGGAATGCGGCGTTGTGGGCGTTGAAGAGGTATGGTGCCAAGTGGAGGGTTGATATGGATCGGAAGTTGAATGAGGGAGGAGTTGGAGGTGGGGAGGAGAGGATGCAGGTCGAGGAGGCGAGGCGTTGAATGAGGGAGAAGTGAGTTTTGTACTCTGGTTGCCATGCGGGTTTATCCCGTCCTGCAAGGGAACAACATGCAGATTACAGGTACGGATAGTACTTGGATATTCTGGACTTGCATCTCCATGGCGTTCCATGGTGGATGTTGTGTGACCCTGGACCTGTCCTCTTTCATCGCTCAACTTGCCCTGGATCGGTATCCCTCTGCTTATTCATGATCTGGTCGGCCTTGGCCAAGAAGACCAGCTCCATGTAAGCCGACATAGTAGTTCTTCGACACCACCATGTCAGCCCTTCCAAGACACTCTCCCGCATGTGGATGCACACCAAGACATCTCGGATCGAGGTTGCCCCCCTCATGGGTCGTCGTACTCGGGACCGCGGCAAGCGGTGCCATTGGCTGAGCACCGGCATGGTGGCTGACACACAAACAGCATCCTCTCGCCAAGGGGTTACATTGAGGGGGTGGGGACCCTTGTCCCTTGTCCACTTGTCCCCTGGCCGGTCCCCTTGTCCCTCATTGCAGACCAGCCCGACGGGACAGCGCAGAACTGCAGCGGTCGGCGAGAGCTGAGGGTCGACGACATGTTTCCCGCGCAGACAAAGACCGGCCTCCACACCTGAGCGCGACGACGACACCTGTCGCTACCCGTGTCGTGTCCTCGCTCTCGGCCCCAACACTCGGCGCGCAACATGGTCGCCTTTGCTCGGGCTGCTGCCGCCATCGTCGGCGGCTGGCTGCTTGCGGGCGCCGCCGCCGCGATTGCGCATGAGCGCTTCGTGGCGATTGAGACGGGCGCCGTCCTCTCGCCGCGCATGTACCGCATGTCGCCGGCGCAGCCGCTGGGGAAACGCCAGGACGGCTGCGATGCCGGATCTCACCCATGTGCGTGTTGCGAATGGCATTGTTCTTTCCTGCGCATTGCGATGTTCCATGCGACACCATCCTGTCGAGCCACAAGACATGCGCTGACATGGTGATGGCACACAGGCAACGAGATTGGACCCGCGGGCGCCAAAATCTGCTGTCCCAACACGCAATAGTACGTCCTCCCTTTCCTATCGCCCAAGTAGCAAACCAAAGAAAGAAGAAAAAAATAAGAAAAAACGACACAACCCCCCTATCACCACCACCAACTAACCCCCCCACAGCTGCATCATCGACCCCTCCAACCCCTCCCAAGCAGGCTGCTGCCACATCGGCTCGACCTGCTCCTCCCCCTGCGCCGAGACCGCCTACCAATGCAACATCACCAGCACCCTGACCACCTCCTCCACCACCACCACCACCCTCATCGCCGCCTGCTGCCCCCGCGTCTGCACCTCCACCTCCATGTTCCAGTGCCCGACCTCCCTCGGCGGCGGCTGCTGCGTGTACGGCGCGTCGTGCGCCGCGGGGAACCAGTGCCTGTCCACCGCGGCGCCGTCCTCGTCGAATACCGTCACGCTGGCGCCGCCGGGGTGCGAGACCGGCCAGGTCTCGTGCGCGAGTACCCTTGGCGGGGGGTGCTGTGCGGCGACCCAGAGCTGTACGCTGATCACCGGCAAGGCGCACTGTGCCGATAATGGGGTCGTGCCGACGGGGAGTGGGGTGAGCGTTGTTAATGCGGACGAGGCGGGTGGGGGGTTGGGAGCCGGGGCGAAGGCTGGGTTGGCGGTTGGGGTGGTGGTTGCCGCGGGGATTGTGATTGGGGGGGCGACGTGGTGGTGTTTGAGGAGGAGGAGGAGGTCGAGGGCCGGGAGTGAGACTACCAGCGGGAGGGTGCATGGGGTTACTGGAAGGGTGCTGGGTGGTGGTGCGGGGTTGGTGTCGCCTATGACCGAGGAGGCGACGTCGGATGGGGTGTCAAGGAGCGGGAGGTTTGGGGCGCAGGATTACTTTGGGTCCGGGCCTGCGCTGGGACCGTACTCGGACACGCCGAGCGCACCGTCGGGGGTGACGACGCCCGGAGTGGAGAGGGGCGGCGTGCCGCTGCAGCCGAACGAGCCCGGGGATATTGCGGTGCCCGTCGAGATTGACTCGCGGCTGACACGGGAGGAGAGGGGGGTGCCGAGTGATTCGGCCACCACCCCCGATGCTGGTGCGGGCCGGTCGCGGTATCAACAGGAGGACGATGGCCAGGAGCGGTTCGAGTTGTATGGATCCGAGGTTGGTTCCCCCGGCTTGCCACCTCCAGAAGCTCGGGAGTTGCCGAGTCCATCCGAGGAACGGCCCGGACAGCATTAAGGGGTATCTGGAGGCTGTGGGAGAGGAGAGGAGGTTGCCAGGTAATATATTTGGGGAGAGGCGGTTGAAACTTCCTTTGTGTATATTTTTTTTTTTTTGATGATCAAGTAATGAAGACGATGATTCACGGACAAATTCATTACCCGACATTTGTGATCGCTTATCGAGTGCAGTCGGGCACGTCTGGGGATGGATGAACAGAGCAATCAGTGGCTTGGACAAATCCAGTCCACGGTACAAACGCATGGCCAAGTTCAACACGCTCAAATTCAGCCGCCTAGCTGCCCAGCGACAATGGTATAAGATCTACACCGCACCCAAGAGAAACGCCGCGCCCTCTATACGCATATCCGCAACAGGATACTCCAATCATACCCCCAAGCCATGCCAGCAGCGAAACACCATGCAATGCGAGCGGTGGACAGCAAGCCTTGCTGCCCGTTTGACGAGAGAAAAAAACAGGGAAAAAAGAAGAAAAATTGGCAAGAGACCAACTCCCTTCCCGGGATTACAATAAAAGCCCCACGAAGGGAGCAAGAATGCAAGAAAAGAAGAAAAAAGAACGCCGCCGATGAATAACAAAATAAAAGACGACGTGCCGAGCCAAGTTTGGCATCCCACGCTCAACTCAACACCCCTCCAAACGGCTTGTACGTATCCAAATCCTTCAACAACTCATCCACCACCCCAGGCAGATAGCGATCAACAAACTGCTTCTTGGCCTCAACGGACAGCGTCACGCCGTCCTCACTCCCAGGCCTCTCGACCTCCCCGCCACCACCAAAAACCTTGGCCAGCTTACTAGGACTTCTTTGCATCACGCCCGGCGCAGCGGCACTCACCCTCGAGTCGGCGCGCGGGATGGAGGGCGTCTCGGGGGTGAGGTAGAAGTAGAGGAACTCGGTCAGGCGGAACTTTACCTCGCGCCCCGTCTCGCGGCTCTTGAAGAGCGAGGTGATGGTCAGGAGCCCGTCGAGCTGTTCGAAGACGCGCACGTTGGCCGGCATGTCGAGGAGGGCGACGACCAGGGTGATGATGGTTGCGGATTGGATCGCGGGGCAGTTGATTGGTTCGAGGAGGTCGAGGAGGAGCTGGGAGGGGGGGGGGCACATGTTAGACTTTTAGCGGTCATGATGGGAGGGGGAGAGATGAAGAGACCTACGTTCATGTGCACGCTCCGGGAAAAGAGGACTTTGCTGGGCGGGTGGAGGAGGAGCACGCCTTGGATGAGATCGAGGGCGTTGACGATGAGGAGGTCGTACTGGCCGTCGCCGCCGCGGACGACTAGAAAGTCGAGAGTGGTGAGCAGGCGCTGGGCGACGTTCCACTCGAAGCCCTCTTGGAGTTTGAAGAACTCGCGGAAGGCCGGGTCGCCCGAGAGGTCGGCAAGCACCTTGCGTGAGGGCTGGTCCCGGTCTCGGTCCCGGTCCCGGCTGTGGTCGACGCTCTGTTTCCTTGGGCTGCTGGGGCCCGAGAGGCAGATCTGCGCCAGTAGGCCCTCCACCTGCTTCAGTCCCTTCTTGATCTTGCCGCCGTCAAAAGACGAGAGGTTGTCGAAGGCGAGGGAGAGGAGGGTCTCCATTGTGACGTTTGTTGTCGAGCGGATGGATCTCGGTCCAGGTTGGATGTTCTCGCAAATGGTTTGGAGCGCTGCTTAGTCTTCGACGCACTCCAATGGATGGGCAACGGCCGATGCGCGGGTCGGAACCAAAAAATGCTCGGATGCAATGTTTGTTGAGTGTTGGAGAAGGTCGCTCGACAAGAATGCGCGGGTGTAAACGGGCAGCGGGCTAGCCGATATTTGTTTGGGGAGATGGCAAGGCGTTGCCGGCGGGTGGCAGAAAAAAACAATGGAAGCACACAAAAAATTCGACGGGTATCACGGATAAGGAAAACTTGAGTCTCAAACAATGCAAAGGGGACTCGAACTTTTTGGATGAACTTGGTCGAGTTCAGGGCCCAGATGACCCAAACCGGCAGGTTTTGGGATTCGATAACGGAGTAAACTGGGGCGATGCCACGGCAACGGGCAGCGATAGCGCCGTCGAGCCCGAGGACCCTGCATGGGCCTAATTAAGTGGGCACCCTCAGACCCGCCCCGGATGTGGGGTTCCATGCTGGGCAGTTCCATTGAGCTTCGAGCTTGCGCTCAGGCACATGCACCACCGGAGCTCATGCAATGGAACAACGGGCACGGTGGTTGGATGCCGCATGTGAACCAGGCATGCACGGGAAGGGGATATCTCCAAGCTTGCAGCTGGCCTGAGCCGCTCTAGCTTTGTGATATTCAGCAGACCTGATTTGACAAGCTGTGGCCAAATCTGAGAATCTCATCAGGCTCTTGATCCAGGCCCTTGGGAATCCAGGCATGGAGAGCCGTGTTCGACAGCAACTTGCAACATGCAATAGCGCAGCGAGCATCTTTCCCAGCTTAAGTCAATGCCGACCCTGGGATCTTATTCCGAGTATGAAGGCCGAGCGGTCCACGGACCCCGTTCAGGACCGCCCTCCGCGGCAGTCCCGGCGTCCAAGGCGTGGCCTGCCTATCACATCTGTCGAGGCGCGTTTGCATCAACCCAAGGCCCGAGTTGGCCTGTCAGGTTCCAGCTTGCTCTCAAGTCCTGCGAAAGACAAACAAGCCTCAAACGGCCGGCGTGTGCCACTGCAGCTGTCCTCCCGGCAGCCCTGCACAAGCCCCACTGGGACGCTGCTACAAGAAGGCCACGGAGGGCAACCTGGAAGACAGTGCTGGTTCCGAGCAACACCAGTTTTGAAAACATCAATCTACCCTATCAAGCAAAACCGTGACTAGCGAGTTTTACGTGTAAGTTTCTTTTTTCTTTGTTTTCTTGCGTGAGAATACGAATATCCGACATGCAGCTAGGCGGCGGGGATGCAGTCTTGAGCCTCTGCCTGCCCCGCACCTTCGGTCCTCTCCCCAACCAAGTCCTACCGGCTCAACACAACAGCCAAGGAAAAGGCCTCCTTCAGAGTCTCAAGCACAAGTGCACAAACCATTGGCAGCTGGCCACGATGGACGGCCTTCGGAGAGACATTCGGCCGTCGCACGACAGTCCTACTCGGTCTTGCGCGTCCTTGACGAGGAGCTAACGTTGACTCGGTGGGTTTAGGGAGCTTGACTTGCTGCCGAGAGCTGAGAACAGAAGCTTTGGCTGGAGCCTGAACCGCATGTCGTCACCTGCATCAGTTCCCGACACGAGACCCCACCGCAGCACCACCACAGCGACCATAAGACCAGATCCAGGTGCCGGACTGCGACACTAGGCGGCCGCTTCCCTCGACAGCCCACATGCTACATTTCCGACGGCCGTCGAAAAAAGACCAGCCGGTCATGGCCACCCAGGCGTCGTCGTCCACCACAACCTCGTCCTCCACCTCGGCCTTCCTGCAATCCCCCGCCGCAATCCCGCCACGCACCTCGTCCACCCACTCCGTCGCAGCAGGCGTGAGCGCAGCAACAGCCGCCGCTCTCTGGAGCGTCCCCGAGACTGACGGACCGTCGACCTCCGCTTCCGCCTCCGCCTCGGCCACCCCGGGCCACAGACGCCAACGGAGCCGCAAGGCCTCGCTCGGCACAAACGCACTGACCTCAACGAGCTTCCCGGCCGCCGCCATGTCGGCCCCGGCGCAGCCCCCGCCCGACCCCAACCGCTTCGCGACCGACGACTTCTTCGTCAACACGCGCCGGCCGTGGTCCGACGAGAAGGACCGGGTGCTCACGGCGCCCTTCGACTACCTCAACGGCCACCCGGGCAAGGACTTCCGCTCCGCCCTGGTCAAGGCCTTTGACGTCTGGCTCGAGGTGCCCACCGAGAGCCTCGACGTCATCACCAACGTGGTTAGCATGCTGCACACGGCCTCGCTGCTGGTCGACGACGTCGAGGATAACAGCCAGCTCCGCCGCGGCTTCCCCGTCGCCCACTCCATCTTCGGCATCCCGCAGACCATCAACTCGTCCAACTACATCTACTTCTGCGCCCTGCAGGAGCTGCAGAAGCTCAAGAACCCCAAGGCCGTCTCCATCTTCGCCGAGGAGCTGCTCAACCTGCACCGCGGGCAGGGCATGGACCTCTTCTGGCGCGACACGCTGACCTGCCCGACCGAGGACGACTACCTCGAGATGGTGGGCAACAAGACGGGCGGCCTGTTCCGCCTGGGCATCAAGCTGATGCAAGCCGAGTCGCGCAGCCTGGTCGACTGCGTGCCGCTCGTCAACACCATCGGCCTCATCTTCCAGATCGCCGACGACTACCACAACCTGTTCAGCAAGGAGTACACGGCCAACAAGGGCATGTGCGAGGACCTGACCGAGGGCAAGTTCAGCTTCCCCGTCATCCACAGCGTGCGCTCGCGGCCCGGGGACATGCAGCTGCTTAACATCCTGAGGCAAAAGACGGAGAACGAGGAGGTCAAGCGCTATGCCGTTGCGTACATGGAGAGCACGGGGAGCTTCGAGTACACGCGGCGCGTGCTGGCCGTGCTGATTGAGCGGGCGAGGCGCATCACGGACGAGATTGACGAGGGGCGGGGCAAGGGCCAGGGGGTGCATCGGATACTGGACCGCATGGTGATCAAGGATTGATCAAACCTGTCTTTTCTTTTTGTCGTTCGTGGAAGGAAATACCCAGTTTTGTCAATTTCGTTCCAGTGCGTATTGTCGTGTTGTCGGGGGTCAATATCTCCAGACACAGGTCATCGAACTGGACAGAGTCAAGCATAAATATAATGATATATCCCCGAGTAATGCGCCACATGAACCACTCAACCAAAAGCACGGCACATCATCTCACTCGCTTCACCATCCTCACCCACCTCCTCCGCCTCCACTGCCCCCTCCTCCCGCCCCCCTCACCCTCCTCCCAACTCACTCCCGGCGTCGCCGCCGGCGTCACCCTCCCCTGCTTCCCATCCCCCTCCAACCCAGCCATCCCTCCCTCCTCGCCAAGCATGCCCAGCGCCCCCGAAAAAGACTCCTCCCTCGGATTCCACATGTCATAAACCCACCTCTCCCCCTCCGTCTCCACCTCCACGCCCGTGATGATCCTCTCCTCCACCCACTCCCGACTCCACAGATCCAGCGCCCACTTCTTCTCGCTCCACGTCCAGCCCGGTGGCGGCGCCACGTCCTCAAAGAAGCGCACGCCCAGCGGGCGGTGGCGGGCCAGGCGCGCGGGGGAGAGCGGGTCGTAGGGCGAGGGGGTGAAGAGCCAGGGCTGCCATTCGCCGTCGGATTCGGACGAGGAGGAGGAGGGGGTCGAGAGGTGTTGGAGTTCGAAGATTTCGACTTCGCGGGTTGGCGGGGCCGTGTCGAGGAGGATGTCGGATGTGAGGAGGGTTTGGAGGGTCGAGGCTGGGGTGAGGTACCAGGGGACTTTGCCGGTGTCGGGAGCGGGTGGTTGTTGCTGTTGCTGTTGTTGGAGGTTGAGGTTAGGGTTCGGGGTGGGGAGGAACTGGAGTTTGGTGTGGTGGATCCAGCGTGCGATGCTTGGGTGGCCCGAGAGAATGGCGGCCCAGCCAGCGAGCAGAGACAGAAGGCGCAGGGGCAGGAGGTGCGCCGCGACGAGCATCAGCAGGAAGCCGGCGGCCAGCAGCACGACGACGGCGGACGAGAGCGCCTCGTCCGAGAAGTTGGTCTTGGGCAGCAGCACGGCGATGACCTTGTCGTGGGCCACGCTGAAGTCTTCCATGACGTTCTGCAGGTCGCCCATGTTGTGGAAGAAGTCGCGCGAGAGCTCCTTGGTCGGCTTGACGGTGCGCGCCGGGGCAAGCGGCGGACCCCGCGGCGAGTAGGTCAGGTTGCGCAGGCGGTCGGCGTCCGGCACCGGGGCGGGGTGGCGGGCCACGAAGGAGGGCACGAGGATGCCAAAGAGAGCGATGGCGAGCGGCAGGGCCAGCAGGAGGTACGGGTCGATGCACACAAAGCTGTAGACGGCGAGGAACGAGACGGTGTGGGTGGGGCGGCGCCAGGCCAGCAGGCGGAAGACGCGGGCCTGAAACTTGAAGACGACGCCGATGCGGGCGTTGAAGCGGCGGAAGTTGGTGGTCATCAGGGGCAGCGAGAAGCCGGGCCGCTCGGCATACGCAGGCATGTCGTCGGTGGTGACGTGCTGGGTCTGGACATCGTCGGTCGGGATGACTTGCGAGACGAGCCTGCGGGCTGCTTTAGTATGTTGCTTCTGCACATCCATCTCGGTCACGGAAGAGCAGCTCACTTTTCCAAGAGCTTGTCCTGGATATTGGCGGCGCGGAAGATGCCACTGCGCAGGCCCCTTGTCTTCTTTGGCGACTCCGGGTCCGGGCTGTCCTCGTGCTGGTCCAGGCCCAAGCCCAGTCCGAGCCCTTGGCCCTCTTGTTCGCCATGGTCGACTTCGTCCTCTTCCGGGATGGTAGAATTGATGGTCGACTCGTCTACAACGCCATGGAGAAAGCTGACTGCATATTCATCCATCTCTGTGATCTCACTCTCTCATCCTCGCATGTCCTGCCCTGTTTTTCGTTCTTCGACGAAGAGCGCTGCGGGACAGTGGGAGCGTGCACCGAGTATTCGGTAGACCTGATATGAGACGACAATGTGGGTCTGGACCGTTGGCGTCAAATCCTGTCCGTCCCCGGTGTCCAAATGGGATTTGTCGTTGATGCGTTTTAGGTGGTCGAGGGTGTCGAGGTGGTCGAGGTTGTCCGTGAATGACGAATGACGCCAACTGCCGGAGCCAGCCGGGGCCGCTAACATGGCGAGCATGGCAGTGTCAACTGGGCTGTCACATGCCAAAACGGTGGGGCTCACTGAATGCCCCAGGGCGGTTCTTCTCTCAACACATGTCTCGGCAGGAAGTGCGGATACAGAATACAGAAGAATACTACTCTCGAGATTTAGGTTGTTCTAGATCGATGCCTTGGATAGTTTCTTCTCGACTTACACAGCACTGCGCTGCAGTTCGGGAGCTTGCGGGAGTATGCAGCGGGCCGCCTGCTGCGCATCCATGTCATCCAAGCCACAGAACTGAGAAATCAACCTTCTTCTTTTTTTCCTGTTCTTTGTTTTTATTTACTTACACAGTAGTTATTCTGTATCTCTTTTTGTTGTTCTCATCTGCAGCCGTGGAAGCGAAATGATGGCGGCCATCTCTCTGAAACCTGCCGCTGATCCAGCCGCCGAGGCGCAGAGCAAGAGCCGCCTCTGCAGCGGAAACAACCGCAGACTCGCTTGCCAATCCCAGGAATATCAAAAGCACCGAGATTGAAAGGCAACTTGCTGCCCTGATGGAGGGCCCGTTCCGAGGGCTGCCGCAGTACCGCAGTGCCGCGATGCATAATGTCATGGAAGACAAGGACGGATGCGGGTTGCTGAGGCGGATTCCCAAACCATCTTATGAGGCCCGTTAAGCAAACAATAACATTGCAGACAAAACAGAACGCACGGTCGAGCCGTCCTGGTTGGCCCCTGGGAATCAACCGTGCATCGAGCGAAATCGAGGGAACATCGAGGCAAAGCCAATGCCCCTTGTTCCAATGTCTCGAATTGATTGAGTGGAAGAGAGTGGATGAGAGTGCAGAGCGTGCAGAACCCGCCGAGCTGGGCTGAAGAACGCAAGGAGGGTCCTCGATTGCTGGAAATTGGCCGTGCCAAGCATTGATGCATCCGCATGCAGGAGAGGGCCCTTTTCGCCAACAACCGTTGGTTCTGCTTCCTTCCAGCTCCCCAGACCACACAGACCCGAGATGCGGGCAGCCGTCCAGCTGCGTGTTGATGTGCTATGCTGGCTTCCATGTTTACGTTGGGCGGCTGAAGATTGACAGAGTGCAGAATACTCACATTCTTGCAGCAACTTAACCTCAACGAGTGAGGGTCTTCTGTAATACTGCAGGTAGCCGTTCGCATCCGTGCAGAACGACAGACTGCAGATTGCAGATTGCAGAACGCAGAATGCAGAACGCAGAATGCCTCCCACATACGAGATCTCCCGTCAGCCGTCTGTGGCAACGGGAATACGGGACAGAGACAGTGCAAAGACGATTGGGCGGCCGGCTGAGGTGGTCTCCTTTCCCATCCCCACTTCCGAATTCAAATTCGAAATGCATCCCCCTGAGCGCTGGCCGCCTGGGGTGTGCCTGTTGGCCTGTTGCCCCGTGAAAAATGCGCTTGTTGAGCGTGAATGCCCGCCTGTGCACGCACCATCGCGTCAAGGAACCGCTGCGCTTGGCTGCGCTGCACTGTGAACGGGTGCCACTAACGTTAGCGGGCAGCATCCTGGACCCACCACGCCCGCTGCCGCTGCCGCTGTCCATCGCCCTGACGCCCGCTCAGCAAAAACATCCTGCACCCAGGAGAGACAACAACCGACCGACCTCCGGCTGGAAGCTGTTCCGTCCCAATTCACGCCCTGCCGGCGACCCGACACCGACAGCCAACTCACGACGCCATTCCCGGCCACACCGCCGCCTTGCTTGCCGTTTTCGACCGGAAAAAAACACTGTCTCGGGCTCGCTCGATTGCTGCATCCTTCTCTCGGAATGAGGTAGCCTTTCCCTCACTCTCAGCTCCTTCACCGGACTGAGTCTCCAACGACGCCGCCCTTTGATTTGGGGTGCTCGAACCGAGATCGACACCGACTTCGCCGGGCCTTCCGTCGCCTTCTCTTGCTGCACCACCCGCCCTTCCCGGTGTGCCCTGTGCCCTCGTTGTTGAGCCTCGCCGGCCTCCGTCCCTCGTCTCGCGCTGCGCGCTGTCCCTTCCTATGAACCGAGAGCGCCTCGTCCCCGCTGGCCCCAGACGGGAAAACCAGTCGCCCCCAAGGTTGTCTCCCCAATTCCCTGGTGCTCGCTCTTGCCAGCACCCCGTAGTGCCCATGTTGCGGCCGGCTCGCTGACTGTGGCTCTTGTTTTGCCATTCAGGAGGTCGCGCACCTCTAGTCCCACCAAGATCGGATCCATCCACCACAACCGGCCCACTCTCGATGCCCCGATGCTCAGCGCCTCGTCCTCCAACAACCATTCCCTATTCTCCTTCGGCGGCCGCAATGGCCTGTCCGAGGACGTGACCGACACCGCCACCTCGTTCGAGTTCCTCCCCTCGGTCAGCTTCGACGACCTGCAGAGCAGCTTGGAGTCCGCCTCGACCGACTTCAAGCTGACCCAGTTCCCGTCTCCCACGGGCCAAGGGACCATCCTGGGCAGCAGCGCGCTCGCAGCACACAACATGGTGGAACGTTCGGATATGACGCGGAACGCCACGAGCAGCCACGTTCCCGTGCAACCGCTCCCTGTCACGCGTTCGCGGACCGGCTCCATCCTGCGCCGCCCGAGCAACTCGAGCAGGCAGCCGAGCCTCACCTCCGCCGCACCCATCAACCCCGGCGTCCCAAATGCCCCGACCGCCCCGGCAGCCATGCGCTCGCGTCGCCAGAACCACTACCCCCCGGTCTCCAACGCCACCATCGTCAAGCCTCCCAGGAAGTCGACCGGAGATGTCGGGCTCGCAGGAGCCGAGTTTGAGCCTCGCAAGCGGCGCCCTAGCGTGGCCTCGCTGTCGGACAGGGCCGGACTAGAATCCTCCGTGCGGTCCTCGGTCGATGGCGGATCCCGCCCCATGGGCGATTTCTTGCGCGCCCATTCCGGCTCCCGGAGCTCCAAGGCGAGATCCGTCCAGCCTCCGCCGCGAGCCAGCCAGTCCATGTTGTCCCCGGACACCAACTCGCTGTCGCTGGACCACGCCCAGATCTCCCTGTCGCTCCCTCGGTCCCCGCGAGCTGCTGCTAAAGCCTCCAACCCAGCCCTTGGGAAACGCATGTCGGTGATGCCCGGGGTGCCGCAGCTTCCCCACGCGACGGGCCTCGGTGCCAGGACCATCAGCCCGACCGACACGAGGCGGTTGAAGCGTCTCTCGCTACATCACACCCAAGGCCAATCCCCGATCCCTCCCGTGTTGCCGAATCCTCCGCCATTATCGGCCGACTTGCGTTCTGCGTCTCGTTCTCCTTCCATGCTCCCTCGGAAGATAACCACCCCTTCCTCCTCGCGGACGACCCCGGATTTACTGAATAGGAAATCGTACAGCTCGGGTCTCTCGGTCACGTCGAGCGCCAGTTTCAACGCCGTGGTTCGGACTTCGGCTGTGCCGCCTCAGCAACGCAACTCCCAGCTGGCCAGCTCGCGGCTGCCCGCCCCGAAGGCTTTGACCCTCCACAACTCGGCGAGTCTTGACGATACCGGAGATGTCCCGCCCGTCCCTGCGATTCCCAAAGCATACGAGTCGCCAAGGGATACACTCGCCGATGCCGGATTTTTGGACAAGAGAAGGTCAACCCTGGCGTTTGACGCCAGCAGCATCCATAGCAATTCGACCGGGAGCGTGACCGGGGTGCTGAACGAACCGCCGCCTGTCAAAATACAGCGCAGGCCCAGCCACCGCAAGTCGGCCAATCCTTCCAAGGTGGACATGGGGACAAAGCCTGTCGCGCCGCAGTCGAAGAAGACGTTGCAGCCGTTGAGGCTGCCCCCCATCACCCTAGGCCCGCTGAGCACCCCGACCGCAGCCAAGATAGCCGCCCTCCAAGAGCAGGGCCTGTCGGATAGGAACCTCTCTCCGCCGCCCGCGAGACAGATCGCAAAGACTCCGACAACTCCCATGACAGCGTCAAAGGGCACTTTCTTCTCTCGGACAAGGCCCGAGGAGAGAACCGATGTCCAGCACCTCAGAAGCAGCAGTTCGGTACACAGGTTCAGGCGCGAGACCCCACCTCCACCCGAGCCGACGAGCTCAGCCGAGGAGTTGTTTACGGCCATCAAGAATGGAAACCAGAGGTCTGGGCCGTCGCCGTTCCTGAGCTCCTCGTTGCCGAAAGGAGGCCACATCGAAGCCGCGTTTTTGAAGCGATCAAAAACAGGAGGCGATTTCAACCTTCCCCTCGACGGGTCCGCAGATGCGCCAATCCACCACACCAAGCCTTCTGGGCCCCGGGCGCCCAAGCCTGCGACTTCCGGTCACGCCAAGTCCCCCCCGCCACTCTCGAGTCCTGACGAGCCCCCGACTCCTTCGTCCATGAGCTCGCTGAGGAGAAAACTGAGCCTGTCATGGAAGCGAAGTGCGTCCAAGAACGGCGGCCAAGTGGTAGGAGAGAAGGGCGACCACAAGACGGCAAAGCACGATTCCATGCCGCCGCCCCGAATTCCGGCGTCGGCAACAATGAACAGCCTCCCCACGGCCAAACCCCCAAGCCCCGCCCCGTCCATAAAGTCGAGCGGAACCGGAACGTATCTGGAGTCGAGAAGGCGGAAGAGCTCGGCTTCAAGCTTGAACGCCATCGTCTCCCAGGAGCCGCGTGGCCGCAGCGATGGCTTGGGCACGGTGAAGAAGGAGTCGACGCTAGGCACGGTTTCCGAGCGCACCACTCTGCCTCACAACTCGTCGGTTGTACAGAAGATCCTGAAGCCCCGCCAGTCCTCGGCTACCCTGCGGCATCACGATGTTTGGACAGCAGATCTCGACAACTACGACTTGATCGCCGAGGAGGAGATGAAGAAGCTCGGGATGCGGCGCAAGGACACGGAACTGGCTGCTCGGACTTTGGATGCGCTTCGGAAGCGCGCGAGCGCAAAGGAGCGTGTCAGCCCCCAGGAGGCCATCCGGATTGCCGTCCTCAACATCTACGAGCGAGGCGAGATTGTGGACTATAAGGACGTCTACTTCTGCGGCACTCAGAACGCGGCCAAGGTCGTTGGCGACCCGCAATCTGACAGCCCCAACTTTGGGTACGACGACGAGCGCGGAGACTACACCATTGTGCCCGGCGATCATCTCTCGTACCGGTACGAAATCATCGACGTGCTTGGAAAGGGAAGTTTCGGCCAGGTGGTCCGCTGCATCGACCACAAGACCGGCGTCCTGGTTGCCGTCAAGATCATCCGCAACAAGAAGCGGTTTCACCAGCAGGCTCTTGTCGAAGTGAACATTCTTCAGAAGCTGCGCGAATGGGTAAGTTCTTCAGTTCGGTGATGATCAGTGGAAGCTAACCGGGTTCTACAGGATCCCCAAAACAAGCACAGCATGGTCAACTTCACTCACAGCTTCTACTTCCGCGGCCACCTCTGCATCTCCACCGAGCTCCTGGACATGAACCTCTACGAGTTCATCAAGTCAAATGCCTTCCGGGGCTTCTCGCTCAAGATGATCCGCAGGTTCACAAAGCAGATGCTCAGCTCCCTTAACCTTCTCAAACAACACAAGGTCATCCACTGCGACCTGAAACCAGAAAACATCCTTCTACGGCATCCTCTACACACCGAGATCAAGGTCATCGACTTTGGCTCCAGCTGTTTCGAAAACGAAAAAGTGTATACCTATATCCAGTCCAGATTTTATCGCTCTCCCGAGGTCATTCTCGGCATGACGTACGGCATGCCCATCGATATGTGGTCTCTGGGCTGCATCCTGGCCGAGCTCTACACGGGCGTGCCCATCTTCCCCGGCGAGAACGAGCAGGAGCAGCTGGCATGCATCATGGAGGTCTTCGGGCCGCCCGAGAAGCACCTGATTGAGAAGTCGACCCGCAAGAAGCTCTTCTTCGACAGCATGGGCAAGCCGCGCCTGACCGTCTCCTCCAAGGGCCGCCGCCGCCGCCCCTCCTCCAAGACCATCCAACAAGTCCTCAAATGCGACGACGAAGCCTTCCTCGACTTCATCGCCCGCTGCCTCCGCTGGGACCCCGATCGCCGCATGAAGCCCGAGGAAGCCATCCGCCACGAATTCATCACCGGCCAAAAGACCTCGGTCCCCATCCCCCGCTCCGCCGTCCGCGACCCCTCCCCCAGCAAACGCATCCACAGCTTCCCGCGGCCCCTCCCCGAACCCCCCGCCGCCGCCAAAACCACCACCTCCCTCCGCAACCGCGACGCCGCCACCGCCGGCTACAGCGTCCACCAGCACCACCACCACGTGCCCATCAAGCCGGGCACCATCCCCTCCTCCACGACAACCACCCGCCGCGTGTCGGGCATGAGCGCGTCCAACTCGGCCGGCGCCCTCCCTGGCGGCGCCAAGCGCACTAGCACCGGCGCCGCGGCAGGGCACGCGCACTTTAATGGCTCTGCTGGCTCGCTGGTTAGTAACAGTAGCTTGCCGAGGGCGTCGGTGAGGAGTGTAAGTGGGAGTATGGGTGGCGGTGTTGGTGCGGGTGTGAAGACGGATCTGGCGGCTGCGGGGGCGACTGCTGCTATGAGTAGAAGGGGTTAGGAAGATGGGGGTTTGTGTGTTTGAGTTGGAAGCTCGGTAATGATGGGGGTGGGTGGTCGGTTTGGTTTGGGAACGGGTATGGATAGAAGGGGGGTGTTTGTGTGTTGCGGCATTGGAGATGGTGAAGATGGGGTTTTGGCACGGATGGGATGCTGGTTTCATGGATGAGAGCCACCTCGAAGACGAAGAAGCAGACGGATGGGACGATGATACCACATTTCTTGTTGCTTGTTGTTGTTGTGGTTGTTGTTTTTGGGAGCCCCGCCGTTCCTTTTTTTATAGCACACTCCCTCCTTTGCATGGCATGGCATTGCGCATACTACATACTGAGTGCTTCTTCACTTGGGGTCTTTTTGTGTGTCGTCGTCTTGTTCTTGGTCGTTCATTTTGGCTTGATGGGGGTTGGGGCTGAAGGCGGGCGGACTCGAGCACCGGATGGAAAGAGGGGGATATTGCTGCTCCTGCTGCTGCTGCTAGACATACACCGTGCTATGGTATGATGACGATACAAATCACGACTACAATTGCAGGCCCCTCTCGGGGTTTAGAGGTACATACCTATTTACACTGCGCTGGTTCTCTTTGGGGCGTCGGGGCTTCAAGCCTGGAGCTGGGTTCTGAGCAGGCAAAGAATGCGGCCAGCGTCTAACAGGGGCTGCCATGAAGAGTTTGAGCTAACAGTATATGAGAGGACAAAGACTTGGGGCTAGGGAGGATAAAGTCGCAAAAGAGGAGGCAGAAGAGAAAGAGAAATGATGAGAAATCTCAGCCTTATTCCCCTGCGTTTGCCGGCAGCCCCTTACTCTTTCTTCTCAATCACTTTTCTGCTTTAGTTTCATGATAACTGCAATGGTTAGAAAACATGTCTATACCATTATGGTCAGTTCTAGGATGAAATAACTGGAGAAACGTAGTCAGATGGAGATGACTTGAATTCCATTATTCGTGAGCTTATGGATGTCGGGAGCTCAGAACAGGAGGACGCTGATCTCAGTCACAGCTCTGGAACTCGGTGTTCGATAATAGAAACTCGGAGCTATAATAATCACAGGTTACCTAGTTGATGTGTCCAACTGCATGCCGGGAACCGTTCCTGAGCGATTTACTCAACCAACCCCCTGTCGGGTTTTTCCCGTCTCCTCTCCGGCCCAACCAACTCTGAATTCTGAACCCAACATCAATCGAAGAGTCGCCCATTCTTTTGAACATACCAGGCACCAGCCGACAGTAATACCATTAGACCATGGAACAAGACAAACTCAAGGTACTCCTCGTCGGAAAAGGAGCGCGCGAACACAGCCTGGCCTGGAAACTGGCCCAGAGCCCATCGGTCGAGCATGTTTACGTTGTTCCTGGTAACGGTGGGACTAGCGATCTCGATAACGTCTCGAACGTCTCTTCTGTCGAGGCGAACGACTATCCAGGCCTGGTACTTTTCGCAAAACACCTCGGAATCGGCCTCGTCGTGGCTGGACCGGACGATGCCGTAGTGGGCGGGATCGAGGGGTTCTTTAGAGATAGTAAGTCATTCTCTCTCTGTATGTACGATTTTCTCGTAGAATGATCGTTGACTCGCGCAAGGCGGCATCCCTTGCTTTGCTCCAACTAAAGAGGCCGCTGAGATTGAGGGATCAAAGGGCTTTTCCAAAGACTTGATGAGAAAGTTCAAGATCCCAACGGCAGACTACCACACCTTCGACAACTACGACGCGGCTCAGCAATATCTGAGCACGGTAGACGCAAACAAGCTGGTAATCAAAGCCGACGGCCTCGCCGCAGGCAAAGGCGTCATCCTCCCCACGAGCCAAGACGAGGCAAGGCAGGCAATCCAAGATATTATGCTCGACAGCAAGTTCGGGCCGGCAGGGAAGTCGGTGGTCATCGAGGAGTTTCTTGAGGGCGACGAGATCAGCATCCTGACGTTCTGCGACGGCAAGACTTTTAAGTCTCTGCCGGCTGGCCAGGACCACAAACGGATCTTTGACGGCCACAAGGGACCAAACACCGGAGGTATGGGTGTCTACGCGCCACTGTCGTTTGTCACGCCTGCCCATATGCAGGAATTCGACGACACTATCATCCAGCCGACTCTCGACGGACTCCGCGCAGAAGGTGAGCTAGAATACTCTACTCAAAGCGAGACACCCGTGGCTGGTTACCACCAGACTAACACGACACTCCAGGCCGACCCTTCAAGGGCATGCTCTTCACAGGCATCATGATGACAGTCGACGGGCCGCGTGTTCTCGAGTACAACGCGCGGTTTGGAGATCCCGAGACGCAAACGATGATGATGCTCCTGGCGCCGGACTGCGACCTTGCCGCCATCCTACTTGCGTGCTGCACAGAGAGACTCGAGGATGTGTCTGTTTCAGTCCTCCCTGGATTTGCATGCAACGTCGTCGTTGCGGCTGGCGGGTACCCTAACGCGTACCCGAAAGGGGACGTCATTACTCTGGCTCCGTGCCCTAGGGGTTAGTTCTTCCGACCTCGTTTTGCCGTAGCCGCTTTGTGCAGTTCGAGCTAATACCCCGTCCACTAGGGGTGCAAATATTCCATGCCGGGACTGAAAGAAACGGTATTGACGAGCTCAAGACCGCCGGCGGTCGGGTCCTCAGCGTGGCTGCCTACGGGACGAGCCTTGAAGAAGCAGTTGCTCTAGCATACGAAGGGGTGAAGAGCGTCCAGTTTGATGGCATGTTCTACAGGAGGGATATTGCTTCAAGGTGCGTGCCTGTTGGGTCTTTTCCAACGTCGGCGAGAGGTTCAGCTAATTACTCGAGTTTGAGCAGGGATCTTCGTGGCCATTGATGTCGATGCTTTCAAGGCCGGCGTGTTACGGCAGGCCCTCAACAGTGTTGGGGCGGTTGGGTTGAGACGGCAGGACAAGGAACGTGGGTCCAGCGAGGGAAGCTGGCTGCTGGAAGATGAGAGCAGGTCCAGCGTTTTTACCTCAGTGTGTCATGCTTCTCAGCGCGCCCAATTATGGCCACGAGTTAAGTCTTTCCCCTTCTCGTTGGGTTACTGTGATGGGCGACCCTCCGCGCAAGGTCAGCCCTCGAGGGAGAAAAGGTGGCTACTGGGGATGGGAGCAAATCCGAGCGTATGCCTAGTTGTGCCATGCCTCTCAGCACACCGAGAAGGCCAGGGGTTGCTTTCCTGGTCACTGCATTATTGTGGCGGACGGACGCTCTGCACGTAGTCGGCTTTCGAGGGCCGCGTAGGGCCCTCCTCCGAGGAGATGCTGGTGTTTATGTCCCTTTCGGCTTGGCAGATAATGTGTATGCCCGGCCAAGGAGGTTCGGATTCTTGGCTCCCCACCTAGGAGAACGGTGGATGCACAGAAGAGGTAATGGGCCTTGGAAGGGGGGATCCTCAAGGATTCGAGTCTCCCGTCTCGCGTCATCTCGTGCCGTTCCGCCCGAGAGGGATGCTTCCCCCCATACTGCTCCAACAGGCAGGTAACGATGGGTACTGGTACTTTCCCAAGACGAACGGTGGTGAGACAAAACCGTGGGGTGTAGGTAGAGTATGAGAAGAAGAGTCATCGAGTATGCCTTCGGTGAAGTAGCAGTGTGGTTCCTTGCCGCCCTCAGGTTGAGTTGTACGTCAAGGCAGCGATCATGTGCCTGGCCTCAGGTATGGTATAACGAAAGGTCTATGACAATCTGCGGAACAGAAGCCATCCGGGAAAACAGCGTTATGGGCCCAGGGAAGGTGGTCACCTGAACACAAACTCAACGTCTCCTCTCCTATAGATAGACCAGGCGGTCGGGTTTGTAACCGAGCACACCGTGGGGTCTGCATTTGAGCAGAACCACTTCAGCTGTGTCTTCCCAGCCACATGCATGCTGTCGGGTTGAAAACAGGGCCCACTCCGTCCCGTCCCGGCGCCGAGCGGCATCGGAGGGCACAGCGAAACCATCACTCTCGGGGTCAGTCTCTGTTTTCCACATTGCAAGCCAAGCGCATCTTGGACTCGTCCTCTCCTCCTGAAACACGGTGATCCCGATTTCGGTAGGGAGACGGGAAAGCGGAGGACCGTGGGGGCAGAACCTGGGGGCTACCTCCGCCCTACGTCGGCGGCCCAGCGGTCCTCACACGTTGTGCGCAGACGATCCGTGCCGCAGGTTGAAGGGAGCCTTCCGGGAAAACATGGGTTTCGATCTGCCGTGCTCGTGTCGTCCGAACGGCGCAATTCAGGTAACGGCATGGGATCCCTTGCCGTTCGCGAGCGGTTGAACTGGCCACGTTTATTGTTGTTGCCCGACGGCGCAGAACGGGAGAAGAAAGGGTTGCAAATCCATGAATAGCATGGAAAGAATGCAAACGAAGCGTTCCGCGGTGCATCGCCATATTCCTTGTGACCAGAAGGAAGGGAACTGAGCAAGCTGAACTGAAGATGGGGGCTCACGATCGTGGCTTGGGGATTGTGGAACATAAGACGGCCCCGGGCAGGATCCCGCTGAAGCTTGTTCCGAGGACGTGGTCCCGTATGTCATGGATTGGTGTTGCACAGATCGATATTTGGGAACTTGGGGGCACGGCGGTGACACAGCGCGCCCGGCGACAACACGGAAAGGGACACCAATTGCCTGTTCCGATTCGGTCAACGAGCCAATCCAGCCTGGCCCAAATTGCTTTCCCATCTACCTATCTGCCTCCCACGTCGTCTGCAGAGCAGCTGCACGCGGCGGCGGAGAACAGAGAATCTGGTCGACGGTGAAGAGCGTTCAAGACACTCCGGAGTCGATGTAGACGAGAATGTGTCACGGATCGGGTGACCGAGGCAGAGGAGGCTGAGCTTGGAGCACCGGGCAACGACAGACACAGTTCCGGTTCAATTCCCAGTTTCCCTGGGCGGGAATCATCTGGCAGGTTCCGGGTTTCCAGCGATTCTCTCAACGGTTTCGACAACCTGGAATCGTGACGTGCTTTCCGTCCAACGGTTGACGGGCGAGGCTGCTGCCTGCTGGGGTTGAGTGCATGCCTGATTGGTGCGGCCGGCATGCCTAGAAGACAGTCATCGAGGCGTGTCATGTGCCCCGCCGTGTGTGCCCGCAAACCCGCAAACACCGCGCGGTCTCACTTCAAGGTTTTTGTGTTTCTGTCGGAGCTCGTCAACATTGCTTTCCTTGGAACCCCCCCGCTTCTTTTCCCCCACTCCGAGTCTCTCCGCCGGCGACTCCGTGGTCAACGGTCCCGGGTTTTGACGGAAGCCTTCGATTCGCCACGATTCCGATCCGATGAACGAGCTGGTGGGAGCTGTGGCTGGCCGACCAGTGACAGTCAGCCATCGGCGAGGCTGTGCTGGAAGCTACCAAGTAGCTCGATGTTTGGTCGGCCGTGGTTGGTCCACCTCCAGGGCTGCTGCAAGCCCTGCTGCGGTGCAGGCATTGATGCAGGCATTGGACCGGCCTGGGAGCCCAAGCGATTGGCTGGCTCCCGAGACATTGGCATGTTTCTCGGTTCCCCGCATCCCTGCAGCATCCCACACAGCATCTCCGCTCAATCAGCCACAGCAGCGGGCCCTGGACTGAGGAGCAGACTGAGGAGGGATGGAGAGAAGAGACCCAGCCCTCACGTCACTCCGTTCAAGTCCCTTGTCCGCGAGAGAGGCTGCGTGAATATCCCGTGAGGCAGATCGCAAGGCTCAATCTCATGCGAAACCACGCTGACTGCAATGATACAGGACGCTCTCCGCCGAGCTCGAGTCCGTCTGGGTCCCGCCCAGCGCCGGTATTGGTGACCGGACGCCGTCGCCGACTCGGTCCTCGTGGTCAGCTCTCGGCAGAGACCGGGGCAGCATTCGTGTTAGCAACTTCACCAAACCTGCAACGAAGAAGCCACCAACGAGTCCACACCTACACAGCACGACACCTTCCCGCTTTTCTTGGCAGCCTGGAGGAAGTCTGCCAGACCCATCACCAAGTGCCGGAAGCCTAGACCGGATGGGACGCACAGGGTTACGCGCGAAATTACCGGTAATGTTACAATTCCAGACCCAAGCGCCGATCCCAGATCGGTAAGGCTGTCCCAATCAGACGGTCCTGGAGGGCAGCCACCGGCGATCCTGGCCATGCAATTCCCTCTTTTCGCATTGGCCACGATTGGGTGAGGTACGGCACCCTCGCGGTTTCTCGACAACGGGCTTGAGCAAGATGGATCGAGAGACGACTGCATTAGTTCAATGAGCTATCTTGACGAGATATCCACTGTCTGGCTTTCGAGGATCTCCCGCCGTGGATACCACTTTTCAGGGTTTCCGGGTGGGCCGTGACGGGATGCCGTGGGCCTCGGCTCCGGGGACCGTACTGCACCCAATGATGGTTTCACAAAGCATCCAAACCCGCCGTGGCTGTCAAGCCGGTGCCGTGAGTCCAACGGGCTTCCGTCCGGCCCCGCCTGGTGTCAGGCTGTCAGCAGAGGCCGCCGTCTGATTCACAAGCCAGGCACTCCTTGGCGATGTCAAACTAAGCAGAGCGCCGCCCAATCAGCCACCGATCTTCATCCGTCGTCTGATGTCTTGGCGATGGCTCCAGTGGCTTGCCAACCCCATACCCTGGGGCGTGCCTGGACCATGGCCGGATCGTGGGCCATCGGAAACAACCAACAACCAACAACCGTGCATGCCTGAAGGCCAAAACGGCGGCCTGCTTAAAACAAACGTCGATGCACCGATCAGATCAGAAGTTCGTTATCACAAGCCCCACACACTTGACGCTCGCTGTTCGTCCCGGGGGTGCATTACCCTGTCCTCCACGCCCCGGACGGGATGGTGGGGGGTGGTTCGTCGGTGTGCTCGGATCGGTGAACAAGACCCGCGCCACATCGCGGGCCGCTTGGTGGTTCAGCAGACAGAGCGGTTGCTAAGTATGGCGGAAATGGGTGGCAGGCTTAAGACCGCGCCCCATCGCTGAAGAGAGAAACGCCAGCAACGTGCAGCAAATCAGGGAATTGCCCAACTCATGAAGGTCCAAACCCGGAGAACTAGCGGGGCCACCAGACTCCTGTAAGCACGCCGGCCGCTGCTCTCCACAATGGGGCAATTGGCAGAATCGCTCCACGGCTGCCTCTTCAGGACGTGATGGGACGAAGATTTCTGCCCGCCGCGGCACTGGTTCAACCAACAGTCCGCCCACGACACCTTTGGGCCCAGAATTCAGAGCATACCGAAAATCGCCAGGCAATTTGTCCGGCAGTGCGACGCGACATCAACTTGTGACACCTGGCAGCGGCAGGATGTTGACCCGACCACCTTCTGACGAGTCCCGAGATTCCAGCGCCGGTCAAGTCTTCGCTCAATCACGAGCATCCCGCAGTGGTTTCCACGGCTTGCGAACACACCAAACTGCGTGTGCACCCAGGCGTCTTGACGTCAGCGAAGACCCCTGTGCCATTTGCCAATTCCAGAAGCGGCCAAACGGTGAGATGGCACGCCTGGGGGGCACATGATTCGGCCATTTCCACGTCTTGGTCTCTCTCTTTGTTAGTCACGCCGCCGCTGCGGACGGCCGCGGGTTGCCCTCCAGTCAGATCGCCTCGTTCCGTTTGGACGGGTTTGGCGTCCGCCTCGGGGCATTGCGGCGTTTGGCACCACGACCCTAGGACCTGATTTTTAGGGCGACTCCTTTGGGGGGCATGCTCTGGGACGACGTGCGCAGCACACCCCCAGGACAGGACCCCGCCGGGGGGTCCCTTGTCGGCTCCCGTTAGGACCGGGCGTCCTAGCCCTCTCGCATGCCTAGCTCTCGGTTTGCATCTCCACCCATCCCAGCGTCGTGCGCAACTGCGAAGCAAGCAACCTGCACCTAAATCGGAACCTGCAAGCTGCCGCATGGGAGTTCTGTTCCTGCTTCCCAGGCGGGCGGCCCACACACCCTCCCAGCTGCGCCTTGGCATCCCACCAGGACGCCAAAGGACACACCAGAAGCCGCGTACAGTACAGTACCGGGTACCGGTTCAAGCCTCAAGGCCCTCCTCCATCAGTCCCTCCTAGTCGTCCCTGCGCCCTCTTTTGGGACTGCACCTTGTGCATTAGCCTGCATGGCCGCAGATGATGCCCCAGTCATCAGTCACTCCCGGGTTACCTGGGACCTCACTCGATCTGCAGGGTGCGGTCCCCTGGCGTCACTGCTGCCTTCACGCCGCAACGTCTCCCAGCCAGTCCCGCTCAGATGACGCTCCGAGACCTTCGCGGGATCGTGGGGCCTATAAGGCTCCCATGATGCCCTCTTCGGTCTGTTGACTGATGAGTCGACACCTCAGCCTTTCATTGACAGGTGCAGTGCCTGATTACTCATTTTCTCTTTTCGTCTTGCTTCCTTGCTGTTCGCTTCAACCCCGTTTCTGCGGTTTTGCTCTGCCCCCTTCTGGGTTGCTTCCCTGCGGTGTTGCCTGAACCGTTTTGCTCATATTTATCTTCTCCTCTCGCTCGCTTGTGCACATCTTTCCTACTAGTCAGTCACAGACTTGCACATCACGAGTCCAATTTCAGTTCATCAGATCACATCTCGCCCCTTCCTCCCGCGCGTCATCACAAGCTTAGGAGGACTCGCAACCCGGCGTCACATCTCGCACGCCACATCGTCAACAAACCGCTGTTGCCTTCTGCCCGCCGCCACAGGCAACAGCTGAACCAATTCGGATACAGCACATCCCACACCAAGAGATTCACCATGTGCTACCAACTGGTCGAGCTCTACTCGGCCTGCCGCTGCCTCTACTACCAACACGCGGTTGACCGATGTGCGGCATACGGCAGGCCAGGGCATGGCATCCAGAGAAAGACGATACTGGTTGGGTATGCCTGCAGCGAGCACACATCACACTCTCACGGATACGACTACTCAACATACTCGACACACTACTCGGACTCGGGTTACCACTCGGGGAGGTCAGCCAGGAGCTCCAAGGGCCACCACCGGTGATGCGTACTGTCTTCGATGATGGGCTGCTACGCTCGGCATTCACCGCCACTGGGACGCTTCTCATTCGGGGACTGGGTGGCCTACCTCTACTCGTTTCGAGTGAGGCCCTCGGCGCTGGCCCAGCCCCCGTCCCAGCTATCCTACCTCTTGGTGGGCCACGACCGCTTGATCTCGACATCGGTACCTCCTGCCATGTGTTGACTCGCGGTCGTGGCCAAACGCCACACCCTCTCTCGACGAATGCCACACCGGACTTGGGCACGCAGCTATGTCATTGAAGACGGGAACTTGAGTCAAGACGAAGGAGGTATGGGCCTCAGAGGCAAGCAATTGGGGCCGAGCACACAACGG
>OUNM010053937.1_pt1 | contig 37667 bp, 36 predicted proteins | sample 1769961 | NCBI WGS metagenome assembly OUNM01 (sample SAMEA3914820, study PRJEB12502) | metagenome | biome: forest; material: soil | place: USA | collected 2012-03-12 | depth 0.3 m | reverse complement strand
CGGCCCACATGTCACTCGGTCGCCACTCCATATAGGGAAACGGACCGCCGCCGTGCGGGATGAAAACGGTGGGGAGGCGGTCGGCCATGGCAAATCTCTCTTATGGATAGGCCTCGGCTTCAATGTCGAGGTCGATATCGTCGCCGACAAAGGGCTCGAGCTTCGACAGACCGAACGCCTTGCGGCTGACGTGGGCGGTGGCGGAAAACCCGACGCCCGTCTTGAACAGCGCCGGATTGAACGCCTTCTTGTTGAAGGTAACGCTCAGGACAACGCTTTGCGTGACGCCGTGCACAGTCAGGTCGCCGGTGACATTGGCTGTGTTTTCGCCGGTGACCTCGACTTTGGTGGAGGTAAAGGTCGCCGTCGGGAACTTGTCGGCGTCGAAATAGTCGGGGCCCTTCAGGTCCTTGTCGAAGTCGGGCAGGCCGGTGGTCAGCGCCGATATGGGCAGGGTCGCCGTAATCGTGCTGTTGGCCGGCTGGTCGGTGTCGAGCACAAGAGTGCCGGTGGCGCCGATGACCTTGCCCGACGGATGCGACATGCCGAAATGCGGATAAAAGAAGGTCGCCGAACTGTGCGTCGGCTCCAGCTTGTATGTATCCGCGGCGACGGCCTGTCCGGCCGGAATCACCGTCAGGACGAACAAGGCGGGCAGGATCGGCTTCCACATGGTCGGGCTCCGGAAAAGGGGGATCGGCGTCGATCCCCCTCTATACCCGATTATTGCTTGAGGGTTTCAGCCTCGATGTAAAGATCGACCTGGTCGCTGACGGCGGGGACGTAGTTGCCCATGCCGAAATCGCTGCGCTTGATCGTCGCCGTGGCCGTGAAGCCGGCGTCTTCCTTCTTCATCATCGGATGGACATCGAGCTTGTTGAGCTTGACGTCCAGCGTCACCGGCTTGGTCACGCCGTGGATCGTCAGGTCGCCCGTCACCTTGGCCGTGTCCTTGCCAGTCACTACGACCTTGGTCGACTTGAAGGTCGCGGTCGGGAACTTGGCGGCGTCGAAGAAGTCCGGCGACTTCAGGTGGGTGTCGAGTCCCGGAACGCCGGTATTGACGCCGGCGATGTCGAAGCTGACCTCGACCGAGCTCTTCGACGGATCGGCCTTGTCGAGATTGACGGTGCCGACGGCATTCATGAACTTGCCGGTCGGGTGCGAGAAACCGAAGTGCGTGTACTGGAAGGTGACCGAGCTGTGGTTCGGGTCGATCTTGTAGGCGTCGGCGGCGAAGGCGGAGGCGCTGGCGAACAGCGCGAAGGCCGAGACAGCGATGAGGGATTTGAAGATCGGTTTCATGGGGCGGATCCTGTGGAGCTCACGGTAAATACGGCGTCAGCCGGTATTGGTTTCCGGCGTCACAATCGTAACAATAAGAGTTGCGGTTACAGGTTTCAAGAGGGCAGGTGTTTCGAAGACGTAAAAATCTTGCAAGGCGCTTTCATACCGGCCCTTACAAACCGTAACCGTGACCCTTATCTATCGGCTACCGCGCGACACACGCCGGTCCAAGATCAAGAGAGGGTCTCATGTCCCAGGACACCATCACCAAGTTCGACATGTATCAGGCCGCCATTCCGGCCAGCGTCCGCGTCCTTACCAACCTCCGCGCCATCATCGAAAAGGCCGAGTCCTGGGCCGCCGAGAAAAATGTCGACCAGGCCGTCGTGCTGAATGCGCGCCTGGCGCTCGACATGTTCCCCTTCGTCCGCCAGGTCCAGATCGCCACCGACACCGCCAAGGGCATCGCCGCGCGCCTGTCGGGCACCGAGGTCCCCAGCTACGAAGACAACGAAGCGACCTTCGAAGAGCTCTATGCCCGCATCGACAAGACGCTGGCCTTCGTCAAGTCGATCAGGCCCGAGCAGTTCGACGGCGCCGAAACGCGCGAAATTGTCCTTACCTTCCGCGGCAACTCGACCCATTTCACGGGCCTGACCTTCCTGACGACGCGCGCCCTGCCGAACCTGTTCTTCCACACGACGGCGGCCTACGCGATCCTGCGTCATTCGGGCGTGCCGGTCGGCAAGGCCGATTTCCTGGGTCCGCAGGGCTAAAACGTCCTGATATCGAACCGTTCCAGCTCGGCCAGGTAGTCTTCGAGCGTTATCAGGCCGACGCAAGGTCCAGCCCCGGCAGCGATGCCGGGGCTTTTTTCATGGAGCCGCTTGGCCAAAAGGATCGCCGGCACGCACGGGATCTGCGGCCCATCGCCCGAGCCGGCCACGATCGCCCAGCGAACGCGTTTCGGCTGGCCGTCGTGGTCCAACCCCGTCAGATCGACAAACATGCCGCCGACATCGCTGCCCAGGACGTCGAAAATATTGCTGATGGCCAGCATTGGCCCGGCCATCGCCTTGAGGTTCAGCGGCAGGCCCAGCCGCACGCCCCACGACAGGGCCCACAGCCCGAAATGCAACGCGCCGACCTCTAGCCCGGCGCCGAAGCGAATATCCTTCAGGCCATAGGCTTGCGGCAGAAGGTCGAGGTCGGGAATGTCGCAATTGGCCAGCCAGCGCCTACCCATGCCGGGCAGTGTCATGCGCCGCAGGTCCTGCCAGCCGTAAGGATCGGGATGTCCGGCGAAGGGTTTCATCCGTCGGCCGGTATAGCTCAATATGCCCAGTGTGGTGGCAAGGCCCCGTTCGGCCTTCTGGCCCGGCGCGATACCGAAATCCATCGCGTCGATCTGCGAAAATTGCGCCTTGAAATGCTCGACGACGGCCGACGACAGACCGGGCACGGTGCTGGCGCCGCTGACGGCCGTGACACCGGCGGCGCGCGCTTCGGCGTCCAGCGCGCGAAAGCCGGTGACGAAATCGCGGCCGTCGGCCAGGTCGACATAGGGGACGCCGGCGGCGATGCAGGCGCGCGCCACGTCGTAATCGGCGCCCTGGAAGGGGCCGCAGGTATGGACGACGACCGACGGCTTTTCGCGCCGGAGCGTGGCGGCGAAATCCCGGTGGATGTCGATGGCGGCGCCGCGCGCATCGGGTAATTCGGCCGCCAACGCCTTCGCCTTCGACAGGTTGCGACCCGCAATGACCAAGGGTACGCCGTGGCGGCTGAGCGCCATGGCGATGCGCTTGCCGAAATTGCCGTAGCCGCCGAGGATCAGGACCTCACGCATCGTCCATCTCCTGGCGCACCACGGTAAATTCGCCGGTATAGCCGTAGGTCATGGCCGGGCCGAACAGACCGCCCGTCGTGCCCATCGCCATGCGGAACGCGCGTTCGCCGCTGGCCTCTTCCCAGGCATGGCCACGGCCGAGCAGAGCCTCGCCGACCCACGGCAGCGGGATGTCGAGGCCGAACAGGCTCAGCAGGTAGCCCTTGTGTTCAAGCCGAACCTTGCCGTCGTCGAAGTGATAGGTGCACCGCCAGCCCACGCCGCAGCGCATATATTCGACGACTTCATGGCCGTGCTTCGGCACCAGGCGCGAGCGGAAGCAGAAGGGTTGGCGTCCCGGGAAATCGAACCAGCGCTCGAAGATAAAAGCGTTGGATTGCGGCTCGCTGATGAAATGCACCGTGCACGGAATATTTTCGCCGTCGCGCGGCGTCAGCATGCCCACGGCTCCGAACAGCGGCGCGAAGACGCGCATCATCGCACCCATGCGCACTGATAAGGTCCCTTCGACGGTGATGCGGTCCCGGCAGAAGGGCCGGTTGGCATAATGCAGCTTCAGGGCCGGTGGCATGGCGGCCCACTGGTCGCCGAAAACGGGCGCGAAGGTCGCTTCGGTCATATCGGCTGGCGCCCCAGCAGCTTCAGGACGCCGTGACGCGCCGCCTTCATGACGGGATAGGCCAAGCCGACCATCGTCCGGTTGCGGAACATCAGGGCATTGAGACGATTGAGCACGCCGTTGTCCGAGCCGAGCATAGCCAGCAGGTGCAAGGCGTCCGCGCCGTGATATAGCCGTCCGCCGAAGCTGGCGACGATCCCTTCGTTGAGATCGAGGCCGTGCTCGGCGATCTCGCGCGTCAGAGCCGTGTCGCCCGCCGTGCGGGCATCGACCACGACGAGTTCGCCGGCCGATTTGCGCAAGCGATACATCCGCGCCGTCGCCGAGCAGAACGGGCAGTCGCCGTCATAGACGAGCCAAAGCGATGAAGGCGAAGGATTGCTCATGTCCATTCAAACAGTTACCACTAACTCCTATCACGAAGCGGGGCGGGGGCAATGGCCTATCTGATCGTCAAATGGCTGCATATCCTGTCCTCGACCGTGCTGTTCGGCACCGGCATAGGCAGCGCCTTCTGGATGTTCGTGGCCAATCGATCGCGCAATCTTCCGGCCATCGTTTTCGCCTGCCGCACCGTCGTTCTGGCCGACTGGCTGTTCACCACGCCGGCGGTGATCTTCCAGCCCCTGTCCGGGCTATACATGGTCCACGCCGCCGGTATCCAGATGAGCGCGCCGTGGCTTATCGCCGCATTGATCCTCTATGTCTTTGCCGGCCTGTGTTGGCTGCCCGTGGTGTGGATCCAGATCAGGATGAAGCGCCTGGCCGAAGCCGCACTTGGCGACAATCAGCCTTTACCCGCGCTTTACTGGACCTATGACAGGTGGTGGATAGGGCTGGGCTGCCTGGCCTTCCCGGCGGTCGTGGCGATTTTCTGGCTGATGGTCTTCATGCCGGGTTGAACGCCGCGCCCGCCCGCCTATCTCTCCATGACGCTGTGAGAGAGGCCGATCATGATTACGCTGTACACCTGGGGTACGCCCAACGGCCGCAAGGCCACCATCATGCTGGAGGAACTGGGCGTCGACTATCGCATCCACCCGGTCAATATCGGCAAGGATGAGCAGTTCGATCCCGCATACCTCAAGATTTCGCCGAACAACAAGATCCCGGCCATCGTCGACGAGGACGCCGACGGCGGGCCGCTGCCGCTGTTCGAATCGGGTGCCATCCTCATCTATCTGGCCGACAAGTACGGCCGCTTCCTGCCGACGTCGGGCGCCAACCGCTACAGCTCGCTGCAATGGCTGATGTGGCAGATGGGCGGCTTGGGGCCCATGTTCGGGCAACTGGGCTGGTTCACGCTATCGGCGCCGGAACCGACGCCGCTGGCGCAAGACCGCTACCGCAAGGAGGCCGACCGCCTGCTCGGCGTGCTCGACAAGCGCCTGTCGGAATCGGCGCACGTCGGGTACGACGACTATTCGATCGCCGATATCGCCATCTATCCGTGGATCGCCCAATACCGGGTGCGGGTGAAGGATGAGATCGAGCCGCTGCTGCAAAAGCGCCCGTTCGTGCTGGCGTGGCTCGACAGCATCGGTCAGCGTCCGGCGGTACAGAAGGGCATGTTGCTGCCCTGACTAGGGGCCGTCCGGCGTGGCCAGGCGCAGATAGCCCGCGTTGCGGTCGTAGGCGTCGTTATCGGCGCGTTGCTGTTGTGAGGGCAGGGCGTCGGTCTTGCCGTCGATGACCTTGGTCTGTTGGGGCTTCGCCTTGATCTTGCCCTTGCGCTTCGTGGCGGGGGCAACGATCTCGACCAGCCGCCAGTGTCCGTGGTCCATGGTTACGGTGGCGGGCATCTTGCGCAGCACCTTGCCTTCATAGCGTCCGCATTCCGCCGCCAATGAGACCGGCCCTGTCCATTTTACGGGTGTGCAGGCTTCGCCACCGAAGCTGACGATCGTTTGGTGACCTGGGCTGAACCAGTCGGTAATGTGCAGAGTTCCGTCCGTTGTCGCCTCGGTGTCCGCGGCCGCCAGATACTGTCCGGATGGTGAGACGAGGGGCTTGTCGCTTATCCAGACAATCCGGCCATTGTGATCGACGATAACAGCGTCGTCGTCCTCGCCACTGTCCTGATAGACGACCGGCAAGATCTGTTTGCCGCCCTTGCCGTCGCCGACAACGATCGTCCCGGCATAGGTCCAGATGCTGCAGGTGTTGTAGCCTTCGCAGTACAGATTGCGCTGGTCGGTGAAGCGCGCCGCCGGTTGGCTATCGATGCGAATGGTCAGGACGTCGCCCTGACGCGCGGCGACAGCAGACTCAGATTTCAGACGGGGCGCTTCATTCTGGCGTTCGGTGTTCAGGCGGGCCGGATCGCCGGGGTCGGCACTGGCCGTGTCCGATGCCGAGGGGGAAGTGGCCGCAGCCACGGCCGATGCCGAAGCATCGCCCTCATGCGGAAAGAAGGCGCCGTCGACCACGCCCGGACCATCGGCTTGTCCCTGAGCGTTGTCGGGTTCGGGTTTGCGGTCGCCGCACCCCGAAAGACTTATCAGCGCCGTCAACGCGACGCATAAACGCAACAGCTTCATCGTGCCCGTCCCAGTTTCACGATTCGTTTACCATCCTTTGCGGCTTTCCGGAATGCGCGGGCGTAAGGAAGGTTCGGTCGTGACGTGGCGAGCACAGGTTACGCGGGGTCGGGCTTTTTGGCGTCCTTGCGCCGGACGTAAAGCAGCTTGTGTACCTTGGCGACCACGACCCCGTCTGCGTCGATAATGTCGGCGTCGTATTCGGGCTCGTACTTGCCGCGGGCGTCGGTCTCGGCCCTGACGCGGGCGATCTCGGCCGGCGGGATATGGAAAACGGCGCGCACGGTGGAGCGCCCGGGCTTCAGAAACTGGATCGAGGCGGCCTTGTCCCAGACGATGTAGCCATCTCCCAGTTGCGTCATCATGATCGCCACGAAGAACGGATCGCACATCATGTAGAGCGAGCCGCCGAACGCCGTGCCGAAGACGTTCTTGTTCCACCAGCGGTGTCTTAGCTCGACCGTGATGGTGTGGAAGCTTTCGTCGGTTTCGACGACGCGTATGCCGGCGCCGATCATCGGCGGATAGAAGTTGATCAGCTTGAAACGGTCGGCCCTGCCCATCGCGGTCTCCTTCGGAAGTCGTTCTACATGAATGCCGCAAAGGAAAGACAAGAGGGCAGAGGTGTGGCATGTAACTTTTGTTGGGCCCCTTCGTATTTATGCTAAGGTCCGGGCAATCAGGGAGACGGCTTATGGGCGAGAGTGCGACAGGAGCAGCTGGTCTGGCGGCGCCGAAAGACGACCGCGAAAGCGTCTATCCCCTGTGGCTCCGGCTGATGCACTGGGCCAATGCGACCGCCGTCATCATCCTGATTCTCAGCGGCTGGCGCATCTACGACGCCACACACTTCATGTTCGGTTTCAAGATCCCGCCGCAATATACGCTGGGCGGATGGCTGGGCGGCGCCTTGCAGTGGCATTTCGCCCTGATGTGGCTCTTCATGGGCAACGCCGTGGTCTATCTGGCCGTCCATATCTTCAACGGCCGGTTCAAAAGGCAGTTCCTGCCGCTGACGCCGAAATTGGTCCTGGCCGACCTGAAGTCTTTCCTGGGCGGGCATCTCAGCCACGCCGACATCCGGCAATATAACGCCGTGCAGAAGGCCGCCTACCTCTTCGCCATGGCCGATATCGTCGTGCTGATCCTGTCGGGCCTGGTCTTGTGGAAGTCGGTGCAGCTGCCGTGGCTGCGCGAACTGCTCGGCGGCTACGAATTGGCCCGCCGCATCCACTTCTGGGCGATGAGCCTGATGGTCGGCTTTATCGGTGTGCACGTGGTGATGGCGGTGCTTGTGCCGCGCACCATCCGCGCCATGATCTGGGGGCGCTGACATGGACGACGATATCCAAAAGGACAAGGACGCGATCCTGAAAGAAGCCAACGGCCTGCTGAAGGACCCGGCGCGCCGGCGCCTGCTCGGCAATGTGCTGACGCTGGGCGGCCTGTCGCTGGCCACGGGCGTGGCGCTGAAGAACTACGGCTCGGTCAAGGAGATGCTGACGCGAGTGTCGCACTTCAACGACGGCGCGCAAGGGCTGATTTTCCATCCGTCGAGCCGCGCGCCGGTCTATACCGAGGCCGACATCACCAATCCGTTCCCGTTCAACGCCTTCTACCGTATGGCCCAGGCGCCGGTCGTCGATCCGGCGACCTACAGGCTGGAGCTGTCCGGCAAGATCGCCGACAAGCGGCCGTGGACGCTTCCCATGTTGCAGGCCCTGCCGCAGACCTCGCAGATCACGCGCCATATCTGCGTCGAGGGCTGGAGCGCCATCGGCAAGTGGGGCGGGGTGCGTTTTTCGGACTTCCTCAAGCGCATCGGCGCCGACACGACGTGCAAATATATCGGCTTCAAGTGCGCCGACGGATATTACACCTCGATCGACATGCCGACGGCGCTGCACGACCAGACGCTGCTGACCCTGACCTTCCGCGACCATGTGCTGCCGGCGTGGTACGGCTTTCCGATGAAGCTGCGCATGCCGACCAAGCTGGGATACAAGAACCCCAAGCACATCATGGAAATCTATGTGACCAACGTCTTCCCGGGCGGCTACTGGGAAGACAAGGGCTATAACTGGTTCGGCGGAAGCTAAGTAGCCCCCTCTACCCCTTTGGGGTCCGGCACGGGCCGTCCCGCCCTCCCCATTTTCAATGGGGAGGAGATTTCGATCGCGTTTCTCCTCCCTACGCGAAGCGTGGGGAGGAGAAACGCGAAGCGGTGGATGGGTATCTTCCTTAAGCCATCAAATCCACGAACCCAGCATTCAATACGCTGGCCGCATCGTCCGGCGCGATCGACAACAAAAGCCCGCGCTGCCCGGCATTGATATAGACGCTGTCGAACAATTGCGCCGTCTCGTCGATCGCGGTCGGAACTATCTTCTTCTGGCCGAAAGGCGAGATGCCGCCGACCTTGAAGCCGGTCAGGCGCTCGGCGTCCGGCACCTTCATCATCTGCGCTGACTTGCCGCCGAAATGCGCCGCCAGCTTCTTCATGCTGACCTCACCGTCGGACGGCACGACCACGCAGACCGGCTTGCCGTCGAGCTCGGCCATAAGCGTCTTGAAGGTCTGCGACGGATCGACGCCCAGGGCTTCGGCCGCTTGCAAGCCCACGCGCGGTGCGTCCGGGTCGTAGTCGTAGGGATGCAGATCGAAGCCGATACCGGCTTTGGCGAGGAAGGCCGTGGCGGGAGTGGTCTTGGACATGGCGTCTTGCTATAGCCAGCGCAAATCAAACGCAACAGGGGACCGCCTTCATGTCGACCATCACCTTGATCGGACCGGGCGCCATCGGCTTAAGCGTCGCCTCTGGGCTGATGGAGGCGGGGCACGACGTGACCTTCGTGGCGCGCCAGTCCTTCGAAACGCTCGAAATCACGCGGCCGGACGGTGAGGTGCGGCGCTATCCGGCGCGCGTCGTCGCGGCGGTGGACGCGGGCAAGTCGGACTGGGTCTTCCTGTGCGTCAAGACCTACCAGGTTGCAGGGGCCGCCGAAGCCCTGAAGGCGGCCGTCGGTCCCGACACCAAAGTGGCGGTCATCCAGAACGGTGTCGAACACCGCGAAAACGTCGCGCCCTACCTCGATCCGGCGGTCCCGGTCGTGCCCGTCGTCATCGACCTGCCGGCCGCGCGCGCCGCGCCCGGCCGGGCCGGCTTCCGCAATCCTTCCCTGGCCTATGTCGAGGACAGCGAAGCGGGGCGGGCGTTTCGGGACCTGTTCGCCGGAACATTCCTCGATGTCACGGCGACACCGGACCTGGTTTCGCGCATGTGGCGGAAACTGTGCATCAATGCGCCGGGTGCGGTCCTGTGCCTGACGGGCAGGCCGATGGGCGTCTTTCATGAGCCGGGCATCGCCGGCATTGCGCGCGCCATTCTCGCCGAATGCGTTGCGGTCGGCCGCGCCGCCGGCGCTGAGTTCGACGGTTCGGTCGTCGAGGACCAGATGGCGGCCTTCATGAATGCCGGCCCCGGCGACGGCAACTCGATGTTCGATGATTTCCGCGCCGGCCGCCCGATGGAATGGGACGCGCGAAACGGCGTCATCGTGCGGAAAGGCAGGCTTTACGGCGTGCCCACCCCGGTCGGCGACCTGATCACGCCGATATTGCGGGCTCAGAACAGTCAGCGATAAAGCCGTCGACCTCGGCCTCGGTCGTCGAGAAGCTGGTGACCAGACGGTAGGCGTCCGGCCCCGAATTCGGCCAGGGGTAGAAGCGGTGGCCGCGTGCGAACAAACGGTCGGCCATCGCCTTTGGAAGGGTGACGAAGAGCTCGTTGGCCTCGACGGGATGGAGCAGGCCGGTCCCTGGCAAGGTCGCAAGGCCGGTACGCAGGCGCCGGGCCATGGCGTTGGCATGGCGGCCGAGGTCGATCCACAGATTGTTGTCGAGCAGGGCCTGGAGCTGCGCCGAAACGTAGCGCGCCTTCGACGGCAATTGCCCGCCGCGCTTGTGGACGTAGGCGAAATCTTCGATCAGCGCCGGATTGAAGATCACCGCGGCCTCGGCCAGCATGGCGCCGTTCTTGGTGCCGCCGAAGCTCAATATGTCGACACCGGCCTCAGACGTGACCTCGGCCGGGTGGCAGTTCAGGTGCGCCACGGCGTTGGCGATGCGCGCCCCGTCCATGTGCACGAACAGGCCGTGCCTGTGCGCGACGTCCGACAGGGCACGGACCTCGGCGGGCGTATAGACGGTGCCGAGCTCGGTCGCATTGGTCAGGCTGAGCGCGCGGGGCCTGGAGGTATGCGGGGCGTGGTCGAGCGTCTTTTCGATCAGGTCCGCGATGCCTTCGGGCGAAAGCTTGCCGTGGGCGCCGTCGAGCCCGACCAGCTTGCCGCCGGTAAAGAACTCCGGCAAACCGCATTCGTCGTTGTTGATGTGCGCCTGACGGTGACACAGCACGGATTCGTATGGCCGGATCATGCGCGCCAGGGCCAGGCCGTTGCACGCCGAACCGTTGAACACCGGAAAGACGGTCAGCTCCGGACACCGGAACACCGACCGGAACGTATCGCGCAGTCTCAAAGTCACCGGATCGTTGCCGTAGGCCGGCATGGCGCCGTCATTGACCTCGTGGAGCGCCTTCATCACGGCAGGGTGGACGGGGGCGGTGTTGTCGCTTGCGAAATGAGCCATGTCGATACGTCTGAAACCGAAAAAGTGTCGATATGTCTCTTAAGGCGGTGCGACGCGCAGGAAAAGACGCAATTGCACACCGGCGGAAACCATCGTCCGGCGTTAATGCGAAACACAGTTATGCCCGTCCAAGGTTTTCGTGAAATCTTTAAATCTAAACGGGGCGCAATCACAGGCAATTCCGTTTTTGTGTGCAATGCGGCATGGGATATTAAGATAAATAAATGCCGAATTAAGACCTTTCCTCAGTGAAAAGCCGTGAAGAGAAGACCGCCGTCAGTTTACCGAGTTTTATACTTATGCTGATACATCCGGAGGCATGAAGACCGTCCGTGTGCCTCTGATCATCCTTCTGCCATGTCTGTTGGCAGCGCCCCATGCCGGCGCCGGCAGCCTTGGCGTGACCGTCACCGACGCGGGCGGCAAGCCCGTTCCGTCGGCCGTCGTTACCTACGATCCGGCCTCAGGGGGCGCGGCAAATGACAGGTCGAGCGACAAGTCCGGCGCCTATGTCATGGCGCAGAGGGGCATTAAATTCGCACCCTACGTCCTGGCCGTGCCCGTCGGCGCCACCGTCGACTTCCCGAACCAGGACCGCGTCAACCACCACGTCTATTCGTTCTCGCCGGTCCAGCCGTTCCAGTTTCCGCTCTACGGCCCGGGCAAGAAGCGGTCCTTGCGCTTCGACCACCCCGGCACGGTGGCGCTGGCCTGCAACATCCACGATTCGATGACCGCCTATGTTCGCGTCGTCGACGAACCCTATTTCGCCACGACCGACGAACACGGCCGCGTGACGCTGGATGTTCCAGCGGGCTCGGGCACGCTCAGCGTCTGGCAGCCGCAACTCGACGCGCCCGAACATTCGGTGTCGCGTAAACTCACCCTGTCCGCTGGACCCGCCCAGCAAACCTTCGGCGTCAAGCTGAAGGGCGAAGCCCTGCCGTCCGGCGGGGCGTACTAGAGTAAAAAGATTTTCATGGCTTTCAAACGCTTGAGCACAAAACTGGCGGTGATGTACGGCGGGCTGTTCTCCCTGGCCCTGCTGCTGATCGCCTGTGCCTGCTACGTGGCGGTCATCAGTTACGCGCGCGCCTCGGTTCAGCAAGAGCTGCAGGCCAATGCGCAGGTGTTCAAGCGCATCTGGACACTCAATTCCGACAGCTTGCAGACCAATGCCGGCCTGCTGTCGCGCGACTTCGGCTTCCGCCAGGCGCTGGCGACACACGACATGGCGACGGTCGAATCGGCCTTCACCAATCTCCAGTCGCGTCTGCGGGCGCAGAACGGCGTCATTCTCGACGCCGGTGGCGTGCCGATGATCGGCGACAAGGGCAGTTTCGGCCAGGCGGCGGCGCAATCGCTGCGCGGCGACGACGGCCTGATGCCCCTGTCGGGTATCGTCTCGGTCGACGGCCATCCCTTCCAGACCGTGGCGGCGCCCGTCATGGCGCCCGACCGCCTGGGCTGGGTCGTCTTCGGATCGCGCCTCGATGCCGCCGAAATGCAAAATATGCAGACCCTGTCGGCCTTGCCGATCCAGGCGGCGGTGCTGATGCAGACGCGCGGCGGCCTGTGGCAGGGCCCGGCCGAACAGACGCGCGACTTCAAGACCGACAGTTTGAGCTTCTTCATCGACCAAAGCCTGGCGACGCGTTCGGCCAGCATGGTCGACAGCCGCAAGGGTTCGTTGATCGCGGTCGCCACGCCCTTGCCGGCGCTCGACGGGCAGCAAAAGAGCGTATTGCTCCTGACCTACCCTCTGAGCCAGGCGCTCAAGACCTATCGTACCCTGCTGACGGTGCTGTTGGGCATCGGCGTCCTGGGTCTGGGGTTCGTCGTCGTGGCGTCGCTCTATCTATCGCGGTCGCTGGTGCGCCCGATCCAGGCGCTCAAAGACGCTGCCTTCACCCTCAAGGAAGGCCGCTCCAGCCAGGTCGAGGTCAAGTCCGACGACGAAATGGCGGATCTTGCCCGCGCCTTCAACGCCATGGCCATCTCGATCGAAGACCGCGAGCGCGACATTACGCGCCTGGCCAAGACCGATACCGCCACCGACCTGCCGAACCGCTCGGCCTTCGAAGACTATGTCAGCGCCCTGCGCGACCGCGCCGATGAGGACATGGTCGTCATCGCCATCGGCATCGAGCGTTTCGCCCATATCCGCGCCGTGTGGGGCGTCACCTATGCCCATACCCTGGTGTCGCGCCTGCAATCGGTGCTGACGGGCATTTTCGAGCGCGCCTATATCGCGCGCCTGTCGGCCGATACGCTGGGCCTGACGCTCAACGGCTGCGCGCCCGAACAGGCCCTGCCGCTGGCGCGTGCGATCCTGGCGCGCCTGTCGAAGCGCATCAAAGTCACCGACGATCAAAGCCTCGACGTCGGCGTGACGCTCGGCGTCTACCATATCGGCGCGGCGCATCCGACCGCCGACGAGATGATCGAACGCTCGCTGATCGCGCTCGACCAGGCGCGCGCCGCCAAGACGTCGATCGTCGTCTTCGACGCCCGCATCTATTCCGAACTGGCCGACAACCTTCTGCTCACCGACCAGCTCTACGCCGCGCTTCAGCAGAAGCATATGCAGGTCTATTACCAGCCCAAGTTCAGCTACCGCGAAGGCCGTATCGGTTCGGCCGAAGCCCTGGTGCGCTGGCAGCACCCGGAACGCGGCTTCGTCTCGCCGCAGCGCTTCGTGCGCATCGCCGAAGAGACCGGATGTATCCGCGACCTGACGCTCCAGGTCCTGAAAACCTGCCTGCACGACCAGAAGCGCCTGAAGGACCAGGGCATCGACCTGGATATCAGCATCAACTATTCCGGCCGCCTGTTGTCGGACGAGCAGTTCAACGCCCAGACCCTGGCGCTGTGCGACCAGGCGGTGGGGCGGATCTGCCTGGAAATCACCGAAACCGCGGTCATCGAGGACCCGGCGATCGGCCTGGCGGCGATCAACACCTTCGTGTCGCACGGCATCGAAATCTCGATCGACGATTTCGGCACCGGCCTGTCGTCGCTGGCCTATCTCAAGCAGATCCCGGCGCACGAACTCAAGATCGACCGCTCGTTCATCATGGAGATCGAAAGCGGCCAGCGCGACGCGCTGCTGGTGCGTTCGACGATCGAAATGGCGCACGGCCTGGGCATGAAGGTCACGGCCGAAGGCGTCGAAACCGGCACCGCCTTTACGCTGTTGCAGGCCATGGGCTGCGATATCGCGCAAGGCTACGGCATTGCGCGCCCCATGGCGTTCGACCTGCTGGTGCCCTTCCTGGAAGACTTCGCCCGCAAGGACGAGCCGGTGCCCGGCGCGGCCCTGCCCAAAACACGGAAGGCCGTGGGATGATCCGAGCCGCGTTGCTGGCTGCCCTCTGTACAGTGAGCGTAGTTGGCGGCACGGCCCGGGCTGAAACCCAGCTGGTCTCGCCCGAAAACCTGTCGGCCTGGATCGATGTCCGCGCGGTTTCGGCCAACGGTGAGCCGTCGTGGCGCACCCCCGACGGCAATTTCGGCAAGCTGCGCTACGGTCACGAGACGAAGGTCGATATGGCGCAAGCCGCGATCAACTGGAAGCCGCGGCTGAGCGACACGGTCACAGCATACGTCCTGGCACAATATACGCCGGGCAGTCTGACGGACTTTGGTGTCTCCGAGGCCTTTGTCAGGTGGAAGCCGGTGCCGAAATCCGACCTGCGTTGGGGTCTGCGCTTCGGCCAGATGTTCCCGCCGGTCTCGATGGAGCACGACGGGCCGGGCTGGTCGGTGTCGCGCACCCTGACACCGTCGGCCATCAACAGCTGGATCGGCGAGGAGGTCCTGGTCGACGGACTTGAACTCAACGTCCACAAGCATATCGCCGGCCAGGAATTCGGCCTGACCGGCGCCGTTTTCACCGGCAACGACACGGCGGGCACGATCCTCAGCTGGCGGGGCTGGGCGCTGCACGACGTGGCGTCGGATCGCGATTCGCGTTTGCCTTTGCCGTCGGGCGCCAATCAGGGCTGGTACAAGTTATTGGGCGATTATCAGGCCGCGTTCACCGAGCCGATGGCTGAGGTGGACGACCGCATAGGCGACTATCTGCGCCTGGACTGGCGGCCGCCGGCGCCGGTGGCCTTCAATCTTGAATTCTACGCCAATCACGCCGACCCGCAGGCGGTCCGCCACAATCAATGGGGCTGGGACACCAGCTTCTGGAACCTGGGTGTCCAGGCCAAACCCGCGGCGCATACGGAAATCCTGGCGCAATACATGAAGGGCAAGACCGGCATGGGCTGGCAGGTCGGCAACGGCCTGTGGGCGATCGATACGCGTTACGATTCAGCCTATCTGCTGGCTTCGCAGGCGCTTGACAATGGTGCGAAGCTGACGGGGCGCGTGGACTATTTCGCGGTCAAGGACCTGTCGAAGCGTTCGGTCGACGACAATACCGACAAGGGCTACGCCGCGACAGTGGCCTATATGCGCCCGGTCAGCCGGCACCTCGATCTGGCCGTCGAGGCGATGAACGTGCAAAGCAACCACCCGGCGCGTACGACGCACGCCCTGGCGGCGCAGCAGACCCAGACCCAGCTCCAGATCGCCCTGAAACTGCATATGTAGTAGAGCAGGCGCAGCGGAAATTGTGCCGTTTTTCCGAGCTAGTTGATAATTATTCTCATTGTCATAATTGCGCCGCGATGCTAAGGCGCTTCCATGTCCTTGTTTTCCAATCTCGGCCCCAATTTCTGGCGCATGCAACTGCGGCAGTGGCACTGGATCAGCTCGGCCCTGTGCCTTTGCGGCCTGTTGTTGTTCGCCGCCACGGGCTTTACGCTCAACCACGCCGCCACACTGGAGGCGAAGCCGCACACGGTGCACGTCGAAAAGACCCTGCCGGCGGCGGCCGTAACGGCACTTGGCGACGCGCACGATAAGCAGCCGGTGCCGCGCGCCGTCGCCCTGGCGGTCAAGCAGGCGGTGGGCGTCGACATTTCCGGCCGTTCCGCCGACGTTTCGGACGAAGAGATCTTCGTCGATCTGGCGACGCCCGGTGTCGACGCCTCGGTCACGCTCGGCCGCGACGGCAGCGTGGTCTTTGAGCGTACCACGCGCGGCACGATCGCCGTGCTCAACGACCTGCACAAGGGGCGCCATGCCGGCCCCGTCTGGTCGCTCTTCATCGACATCCTGGCGCTGGCCTGCGTGGTCTTCGCCGTCACCGGCCTGGGCCTGCTGTGGCTCTATTCGCGCAATCGACGCATCACCTGGCCGCTGGTCGCAGCCGGGTTGGCCGCCCCCCTGATCCTCTATCTCATCTTCGTCCATGCGTAAGGAGCGTCCGATCATGACATCGAAAACCCAAGCCACCCTGACCCAAGTCGCCTGGGGCGGCGCCCTGATCGCCACGGCTTCGGTTTCAGCCGGGGCGGCGTCTGCCGGGCAGCTGACCGTCGACATCCAGGTGCCGCAACAGGCGGTTGCCGAATATCACAAGCCCTATCTGGCCGGCTGGATCGAGGACGGCACCGGCCAGGTCAAGGGCACGGTCTTCGTCTGGTACGACGTCAAGAAGCGCGACGGCGGCGGGCTGAAATACCTCAAGGAAATGCGCACCTGGTGGCGCAAGGCGGGGCGCGACATGACCTTGCCCGTCGACGGCGTCACCGGCGCCACGCGCGCGCCCGGGCGTCAGACCATCACGGCGGATGCCGCGGTGAAAGCCTTGCCGGCGGGCCAGTACAGCCTGGTCGTCGAAGCGTCGCGCGAAGCAGGGGGCCATGACCTGGTCAAGCTGCCGTTCGCCTATTCGCCGGCCAAGCCCGTCACCGTGTCCGGCAAGGGCGACGGCGAACTGGGTGACGTCCGCGTGACCTACAAGCCCTGACGTAAAAGAAACTGCAAATCATTCGCAGAATCTGTTTGCGAATGATTTGCAATAATGCTACCGCACATCTGTCGTAAAGCGGTGAGAGGCTGACATGAAACGAACCCTGGCATATGTGGCCCTGGCGGCGGGGCTGATGAGCGCTCCGGCGGCTGAGGCGCATCGCGGCTGGCTTCTGCCGTCGGCCGTGCAGGTCGAAGGCAATTCGCCGTGGGTAACGGTCGATGCCGCCATGTCCGAGACCCTGTTCCTGTTCGATTCCTTCCCCTTGCGCTTCGACACCGCTACCGTGACCGGCCCCGACGGCAAGGTCACGCCGGTCGACAAGCCCAATGTCGGGCATCTGCGTACGACCTTCGAGATCCAGCTTGCGCAGCCCGGCACCTATCGCATCACCGCCGCCAGTGCGGCCGTCATGGGCAGCTATACGCTGAACGGCGAGACCAAGCGTTTCCGCGGCAGCGAAGCGGATATTCCCGCCGGCGCCGGCGATGTAAAGCTTACCCGCATGTCGAGCCGTTTCGATACATTCGTCACGGCCGGCAAGGGCAATGACACCGCGCTGCAACCGACAGGCAAGGGACTGGAAATGGTGCCCGTTACGCACCCCAGCGACCTCGTCGCCGATACCCCCGCCCGGTTCCGCTTCCTGCTTGACGGCAAGCCGTTGTCCGGGCTGAAGGTCGCGGTCGTCCCGGGCGGCGCGCGCTATCGTAATGCGCTGAAGGACGTGGCGGCGACCACCGATGTAAACGGCCTGATTACCGTGCAGTGGCCCATGGCCGGCCCGTACCTGATCGTCGCCAGCTATCCGCCGCGCGCCGAAGGCGGAGAGGGCGCAGAAGGCAAGATGAGCAGCGACAAGCCTGGGGCCGGCGACCCGCCCGCCCGCCGCGAGTCCTATTCCGCCACCGTGGATGTTTTACCGAACTGAGGAGCCGTTTTTCGCCCTCGCTTTTTTTTGAATTGAGAATGCAATTGCTTCGCATTCTTTAAAGATCCGGGAACACGGATCGCCGAAAGGATTGACCGATGACCTCTATTCGCAGCCGAAAGCACACCGCCGGACGCTATCTTGCCGCCCTCTCCCTGGCTGGCATCGCCGTATCGGGCGTGGCGCATGCCGCCGCCGATGCCGACGACAGCGACCACGACCACGTGACGGTGACCGGGCACCACGACAAGTATCGCGAAGAGAAGGTGTCGTCGCCCAAGAAGACCGAGGCCCTGCTGGATACGCCGCAGACCGTCAGCGTCATAAGCAAGGAACTCTTAAGCGAACAGAACGCCACGACCTTGACCGACGCCCTGCGCAATACGCCGGGCATCACCATGCAGCTCGGCGAAAACGGCTCGACCTCGGCCGGCGATACCTTCCAGCTGCGTGGCTTCGCGGCGCAGAGCTCGATCTATCTCGACGGCATCCGCGACCTTGGAGCGGTATCGCGCGACGTCTTCAATATCGAGCAGATCGAGGTCGCCAAGGGTCCGGCGGGCAGCGAAGGCGGCCGCGGCGCCTCGGCCGGCTATATCAACCTCGTATCGAAGCGTCCCTTCCTCGAAAATCGCAATCAGGCTGGCATTTCGGCCTATTCCGACGGCGGCCTGCGTGGAACGCTCGATTCGAACGTGCGCGTCGGCCAGACCTCGGCCTTCCGTCTGAACCTGATGGACCAGGACGTCGACGTGCCGGGCCGCGACTACGTCAAGAATTCGGGCTATGGCATTGCCCCGGCCTACGGCCTGGGACTGGGGACGTCGACGCGCGTCTTTCTGCTGGGCCAGGTCATGCATCAGGACAGCGTACCCGACGGCGGTCTGCCCGTGGTCGGCCTGCCGGGCTATCACAGCAACGCCGTGCAGCCCACGCCGGCGGTCATATCGAACGCGCAGTTGGCGCTCAACAACGCCGCCCTGTCGGCGGCCCCGCGCGTCGACAGCCGTAACTTCTACGGCAGTCCGGGCGACGACGAAAAGGTCGACGCGGCCATGGCGACGTCGATCATCGAGCACGATTTCGCCGGCGGCGTCCGCTTGACCAATACGACGCGTTACGGCCAGACCAGCATGGATCGCGTCCTGACCGGCGTCAACGCCACCAATGTCACGGCGGCGGCCTTCAACCCGGCGGATCCCGCGACCTGGACCGTGGCGCGTACGCGCCAGCGCGTCGATCAGGACAACAAGATCCTGTCCAACGCTGCGAACCTGACGACCAGCTTCGACACCGGGGCCTGGACCCACGACCTGTCGGCGGGCCTGGAGCTGACCTACGAAGAGCAGCGCTCGGTGACCTACGGCACGACGGGTCTGACCATTCCGGCGGCCAATCTCTATCATCCCAATGTCAACGACGCCCTGCCGATGCCGGTCGCCACGGGCGCAATCAGCGACGGCGACACGATGACGGTCGCAGGCTACGTCTTCGATACCGTCAAGCACGGCCCCTGGCTGTTGAGCGCAGGCCTGCGCCTCGACAACTATACCCTGCATACCAACAATACGGCGGCAACGGGCGCCACGGCGGCCATTCCGCTCAGGGACAGCCGCACCATCGCCAGTTGGAACGTCGGCGCCGTCTACAAGCCGCGCAGGAACGGCAGCGTCTATATCTCTTATGCGACGTCTTTGACGCCCCCGGGTGGCAGCAATTTCCAGCTGTCGGCGACCGCGGGCAATCTGGCCAATTCGGCACTCGATCCGACCGAAACCGACAATTTCGAAGTCGGCACCAAGTGGGACCTGTTCCAAGACCGTCTGTCGCTGACCGCGGCCTGGTATAGTACCCAGGCGAAGAACGAACTGAGCCAGGCCGATCCGATCGACCCTACCCTGTTCGTGCAGTTCGGCAAGCGCGAGGTCAGCGGCATCGAACTGGGCGCCGTCGGCCAGCTGTCGCCCAGGTGGACGCTCTCGGCGGGCCTGCAGACTCTGCATACCGAGATCAAGCAGGGTTCGACCGGCAATACCAGCACCGGTGCCGCGGCGCGCTGGTCGCCGGACCTGACCGCCACGGTCTGGAGCACGTGGAAGGTCACCAGGCGCCTGACGCTCGGCGCCGGCGCGGCCTATACCTCGGACCAACTGCTGGTCGTCAATCCGGCGACTGACATGTCGACCTATAACGGCCTGCCGAAGATCCCGTCCTCGGTCGTCGCCAACGCGATGGCCAGCTACGACCTGTCGCGCCGCGTCGAGCTGCAGCTCAACATCTACAACCTGTTCGACGAAGACTATATCAAGTCGCTCAATAACGGCGGTTCTCGCGTGACGCTCGGCCAGCCGCTGTCGGCGACCCTGACGGCGCACCTTCGCTTCTAGGACGTCATCAAAGCCGGAAGGGCAGGGTCCGACCTTGCTATGCTTTTTGCCTGGTCGCGATGTTTATGCCAAAAGCCGATAACAGGTTTTGGCACGTCGCCTGGGCGCGGGCGCCGCTTTAAGGAGTCGCTCTCATGATGCTGCATATTCCCGAGGTCCTCGGTCGCGCCGACGTCGCCGATATCCGGGCGGTGCTGGCCGGCGCGCAATGGACCGACGGGCGCCATACCACGGGCGGCCAGGCGGCGGCCCAGAAACGAAACTACCAGTTGCCGGTGCTGGCGCCGGAAGCCCAAGCGCTGGCGGATCGGGTGCGCGCCGCGCTTCTGGCCCATCCGCTGTTCCAGTCGGCCGCCCTGCCGCACTCCGTGCTGACGCCGCGCTTTAACGCCTATGAGGACGGCGGCTATTTCGGCAATCACGTCGACGGCGCGATCCAGGCCGATCCCGTCACGGCCGCGAAAGTGCGCACCGATGTATCCGCCACCGTCTTCCTCAACGATCCGGAGGATTACGACGGTGGCGAGCTGGTGATCGAGGACACCTATGGGGCGCACGAGGTCAAGCTCAGCGCCGGCGATGCGATTCTCTATCCCGCGACCAGTGTGCACCGCGTCGAGCCCGTGACGCGCGGCATGCGCCTGGCGGCCTTTACCTGGACGCAGAGCCTAGTTCGCGATGGCGTGCGCCGCCAGATGTTGTTCGACCTCGACATGACGATTTTGAAGCTGCGGGGAAGGGAAGGGGACAGCGAAGAGGTCGTGGCCTTGACCAGTCACTATCACAACCTGATTCGGCAGTGGGCCGACCTTTGACGCGGCGCAAAACAAAAGAGCCGGGAATGAGATGGATGAAATCCATAATCACGTCCCGGCTCTTTGGGCTTTGTGTTACGTCTGGCAGGTAACGGAATGACTATAGCGGCCGGCGCCTAAGGGCAAAATCTGGAATCGCGACCGGGTTATAAGGAAGGCGTAAGGGCAGAAGTGATTCGTCCGGAGGTCGAGCAGGGCGGGGGCGATTCGCGGCGCGCTCCGTGGTTGACCACCGGGCATCGGAAGTCCTGGATTCAATCGCTCAATAGGGATTGCGGCGCATAGGGTGGGATTGGCTCCGCTTTGCTCCGCCGAAACCTTCGCTGCGCTTCGGATTTGACGCGCCGCGCTTTACGCGGCTTGCCCTTCGGGCGCCTTCGGCGTCGCTCGCCCTTTCGGGTCTCGCCAAACCCGCTTTATGCCATGGGTTCAAGTTCCCAGCCTCGAAGCCATCAAAAAACCGGCCCTTTTTGGGGCCGGTTTTTTGATGGCGGAGAGGGTGGGATTCGAACCCACGATAGAGTTGCCCCTATGCCGCATTTCGAGTGCGGTGCTTTCGACCACTCAGCCACCTCTCCGTTATCAGAAGCGTTTTGTCATGCCCGAAAACCGGGCAAGGGGTCGTAAGAGGGCGTGTACCTACTCAGACCGTCGCCGCTGTGCAAGCCCTTTTGTGACTTTTATGGTTTTTTTATTCGACTTTTTGGCGTGGGCATGGATTTTTTACGGCGTGGGAAGGCCTAAATGCGGCGATGTGATGGCAAAATTCGTCAGCGTGTCTTTCAGGTGTCAGGTGTCGCTAAAGCGGAGAATAATGTCCACATTTTTAACCAAAGGCGTATTTGGGTGCTTTGCAAAAGGGCTTCCTGACGCTATGAAAGCCTGTACCTTATGTGTAGTCGTTAATTCCGGCTGCGCGTTTGATGGCCAAGAGAGGGCAATAACATGAAACTCAACTTGCTGGCGGGCGTCGCGCTTGCCGCAATGGCTGTGGCGACCGCCGCTGCGGCTGAACAACCGACGGGTTGGTACGGCGCTATCGACGCCGGCTACAACTCCCTGGACGCGTGGAAGGCCCGCTCGACCGGCAACATGCCGGACGGTGGTCCGTTCGTCTACGACGTCTCGACCAAGGAAGACTGGGCTGGTTTTGCCCGCCTCGGCTATCGCTATAGCCCCAACTGGCGTGTCGAGTTCGAGGGCGGCTACCGTCCCGGCGACGTCGACTCGGCCGTTGGCTTCCCGCGCACCTATCCGGGCATTGCCAACGCGATCCCGACCGCGCTCTGCACCCCGGGCCTGATCCGTACGGCTTCGACGCCCTGCGGCGGCCCCAAGGGCTCGCTCAGCCAGTCGTCGCTGTTCGTCAACCTGATCTATGACATCCTGCCGGAATCGTCGTTCCATCCGTTCATCGGCGCCGGTGTCGGTCTGGATCACGTCCGCGCCAAGATGATCGGTCAATATTCGACCAACCCGGCCGGCCGTATCGACCACCTGACGATCCGCGGCAGCGACACCGTCGCCGCTTATCAGCTGCTGGCCGGCATGGCCTGGGCTGTTTCGGATCGCCTGAGCGTCGACCTGACCTACCGTTATACCGGTGCGGAAAAGGCTTCGTTTGACACGATCTCGAACAACGGCGTTTCGCCGTCGCCCTGGCAACCGGGCACCTTCTCGGGCAAGCTGAGCGACCAAACCGTGTCGATCGGTCTGCGCTGGGCCTTCGGTCACGAGGCGCCTCCGCCGCCTCCGCCCCCGCCGCCTCCGCCCCCGCCGCCTCCTCCGCCCCCGCCGCCGCCTCCCCCGCCGCCGCCGCCGCCGGAGCCGGTGAAGTACGAGGCCCGCGAATTCATCGTTTACTTTGAATTCGACAAGTCGGACCTCACCAGCGACGCTCAGGCGGTTGTCCAGGCTGCGGCCGACTACTCCAAGGCTGGTAACGCTGCCCGCATCGTGGTCGTCGGTCACACCGACACCTCGGGTTCGGCCGCTTACAACATCAAGCTGTCGGAACGCCGCGCCAAGACCGTCGCTGACGCCCTCGCGGGCCAAGGTGTCGATGGTTCGAAGCTGGCGGTCGACTGGAAGGGCGAGTCCCAACCGGCAGTCGCTACCGGCGACGGCGTGAAGGAACCGCTGAACCGTCGTTCGACGATCGACATCACGTTCTAAGTCTTAGAACACTGTCAAATGCAGAAGCCCGGCCTGTCTCAGGCCGGGCTTTTCATTTGTAACCATATGTTTCGCACCGCAGCAAAACGTGTTGATTGGGCGCGAATTTTTTATTTGAACCCGGTTTTTTTCGACGCGCCGGTATCGATTTCAAAAATTTTCAATGAAGCCAAATATGGGCGCGCGTCCGCGGCACAGGCCTACATATGGTGTGTCATTAACGAAAAGCCGCTTCTGAAACGACACGAATATGCCGCAAATGGCCTTTTCCGGTGTGACAATAAGGCAGCATTCTGTTGCTGATGTGACCAATGTCACAAAAGCGTAGCACTTTTCGCTCAAAAAAAAGGTCAAAACCTTCTAAAGGATTAATTACTCAATCCTGCTGAAAAGCCCCGCAGCCTCGCGAAAGCCCGGCTCGATCGCAATGCGTGACCATTGCGAGGGGGTGGTTTTGTGTCTTTAGTTTGATCGGAGAGGGATACTCCCCCATGACGAAATTCTTCAAGTACGGTGCCGCGGCTTCCGCTTTGGCGCTTCTGGCCGCCGGCGCGGTCCACGCCCAGGAAACGACGGGTGGCATTAAGGGCACCGTGACGAATGAGCAGGGGGCACCTGTCGCCGGCGCCAAGGTGACGATCGTACACGTCCCCACGGGCGTGACGCAGACGGTCACCACCGACTCGACCGGCTACTACATGGCCACCCAGCTGTCCGTCGGTGGCCCTTACCACCTGACGGTCAAGGCCGGCGGCATCACCACCGAAACCGACGTCGCCTATGTCGGCATCGGTGAACCGACCCAGTCGGACGTCGTCCTGAAGGCCGGCACCGCCTCGACGACCGAAGTCGTCGTCAAGGGCCGCCGCAGCGTCGCCGTCGCCGGCCGCACGAAGGTCGGCGCCGAGGAAATCGAGCAAACCCCGACCCTCACCAACGACATCCGCGACTATGCGCTGAAGTCGCCGTCGGCCTATATGGACCCGACCAACTCGAACGCCTTGTCGTTGGGCGGCCTCAATAACCGCACCAACGCCATCCTGGTTGACGGCGTTCGTCTCGGCGACGACTTTGGCCTCAACGCCAACGGCCTGCCGACGCAGCGCACGCCGCTGTCGACCGACTCGATCGAATCGGTCAACGTCGATACCGCGCCGTACGACGTCCAGTACTCGTTCTTCCAAGGCGGTATCGTCAACTACGTCACCAAGTCGGGTGGCAACGAATTCCACGGTGGCTTCAAGTACGAAAAGACCGACAACAGCATGCGCGGCAAGAAATTTGTCGTGCAGGACGATGTGACCGGCGCCGACGTGACCAAGAATGTCACCGGCAATTTCTCGGAAAAGACCTATAACGCCTACCTGTCGGGCCCGATCATCAAGGATCGCCTGTTCTTCTTCGGCCTGTACGAAAAGTTCGAAGGCACGCAGCCCGCGCTCAACGGCCCGTCGGACTCGACGGCCCCCAGCCAGGTTCCGGGTGTCACGCAGGCCCAGGTCGATCAGATTCGCAACGACCTGAAGACCCTCTACAACTACGACCCGCTCGACTGGAAAGCCGACTCGATCCCGTACACCAACGAGATCAAGCAACTGAAGCTGACCTGGGTCATCAACGACAACCACCGCGCCAACTTCTTCTATGTCGACACCAAGGGCCAGACCGTCAACGAAACCGGCAGCTCGGCTTCGGGCCACGCCCTGGCGCTATTGTCGAAGTGGTACACGCTGGAATCGGACCTGAAGGTCTACAAGGGCCAGCTGCTGTCGCGGTGGTCGGAAAATCTGACGACCGAAGTCAATATCGCGCGCAAGGAAGTGGTCAACATTTCCAACCCGCTTGGCGGCGACAAGTTCGCGCAATTCACCATTCGCCTGCCCACCCCTGTCGGTCTGACCGGTTCGCAACCGACCGTGCTGCTGGGGCCGGACATTTCGCGCCAGGCCAACGTCCTGACCAACAATGTCGACCACTACGACTTCAAAGCTAAGTACCGTTGGAACACGCATAACTTCACCTTCGGCGCCGAATATGAAAAGGTCGATGTCTTCAACCTGTTCGTCCAGAACGCCACCGGTCAGTATCTGTTCAACTCGATCGCCGACCTGGAAGCCAAGAAGGCCCTTTCGGTTACCTACGCCAACGCGGCTTCGAACAACAAGACCGACGGCGCCGCGTCGTTCTCCTATGCGACCAACACCCTGTACGCCCAGGACGAATGGCGCGTCACGCCGCGCCTGACCGTGACGGCCGGCCTGCGCTACGACGGCTATACCTCGAAGGACCTGCCGGCGGCCAATTCGTCCTTCCAGACGAACTATGGCTACACCAACGCCAAGGGCCTCGATGGCCTGAGCCTGATCCAGCCACGCCTGGCCTTCAACTGGCGTCCGGCGATCGACAGCACGCTGATCGTTTACGGTTCGTGGGGTCTGTTCCAGGGCGGCAACCCGAACGTCTGGATTTCGAACAGCTATACCAATACCGGCAACCTGCTGGGCTCGGTCACCTGTTCGCGCACCACCGTCACGGCAACGACGAACTGCAACAACGGCACGGGCAATGTTGCCACGCCAGGCGCGCTCGACAATATCGACGGCTTCAATGTCAGCTCGACGCTGAAGTCCCTGAACACGGCCTCGGCCAATGCCGGCACGGGCAACACCAACGCCATCGATCCGAACTTCAAGCTGCCGGCCATCGGCAAGGCGACGCTCGGTATCCAAAAGACCTTCGACCTCGGCAGCCTCGGCGACAACTACAAGCTCAACGTCGAATACACCTCTGCCAAGTACCGCGCTTCTGTCTATTGGCAGGACCTGTACATGGAGAAGGCTCAGACCGGCACGGCGCCGGACGGTCGTCCGACCTTCTACGCCACGACGGTCAACGGTGTCGCGCGCGCCAACCGTACCGACGTCGTCTTCAAGTCGATCCCGATGGGCGACTCGAAGGAACTTAACTTCGCGCTGTCGAAGGCGTGGAATGAAGGCCTGGCCAAGGGCCTGACCATGGACCTGAGCGCGTCGTTCACCAAGGCGAACGACCTCAACTCGGGTACCTCGTCGGTTGCGACCTCGAGCTACCGTCAGACGATCGTGTCGAACCCGAACCACCCGCAACTGGCGACGTCGAACTATCAGATCGACACCATCGCCAAGGCGTTCATCGGCTACAGCCACAAGTTCTGGGGCGACAACCGCACCTCGATCCGTCTAAACACCACGTTCCGCACGGGTCAGCGTTACAGCTTCACCTTCGACGAGCCCTCGGCAACCTCGGCCTCGAACGGTATGTACGGCATGAACGGTCTCTACACCGGCACCGACAACCAGCTGTTCTACGTGCCGAAGGCCGACTCGTCGGGCAATGTCACTGCGACCTCTGATCCGCTCGTCCATTACTTCGTCAACAACGCCGACCACACCAAGGACTTCAATGTCGCGGCGTTCAACGACCTCCTGCAGAAGACCGGCCTGATCAAGTACGCGGGTACTATCGCGCCGCGCAACGGCTTCAAGTCGCCGAACTTCCTGTTCAGCAACGTCCGCATCATGCAGGAACTGCCGTCCTTCCCGAATGGCACGAAGCTTGAATTGTACCTGGACATCCAGAACGTCGGCAACATGATCAACGACGAGTGGGGCACGCTGGGTCAGTACAGCTTCCCGTACAACCGCAACATCGTCCAGGCGATGAACTGCCAGGCGGCCGCTCAGCCGACCGAAACTCCCAACCCGACCGGCGGTGCGTGTCAGGCTACGGGTAACTTCTACCAGTACAACAGCTTCACTCCGGGTGCGAAGAGCTACACCTTCGGCAGCTCGGTCTACCAATACAAGGTCGGCATCAAGTACAAGTTCTGATCCCGATTTCCGATCTGAAACAGCGGCCCCCGGTGCGAACCGGGGGCCGTTTTTCTTTGTCCGGGATGTGGATTTTTTGCGCACAAAAAGAGCAGGGCATGGTCAAACCAAAAGGGGGGTGTTAAGAGGCGGCAACAGCAAAAACCTTTTCGCCAGGACCAGTTATGACCCGTATCGTGCCCGCGGAATGGGAGGCCCATCAGGCGATGTGGCTCGGTTTCCCCAGTCACGCCAACCTTTGGCAGGAAGACCTTATTCCGGCACAGGCCGAGGTCGCTGCGCTGGCGCGCGTCCTGGCAGAGATGGGCGACGAGCACGTCAAGCTGATGGTCATGGGCGATGCGGCGCGTGAAGCCGCCCGGCAGCTTTTGTCCGATGTCGCCCGCGTCGAGATCGTGGACGGCCGATTCGGCGATATCTGGTTCCGCGACACCGGCCCCATCTATGTCGCTGACGATCCCGACAACGACGATCTGCACCAGGCGCGACCGATCAGCTTCCGCAACAACGGCTGGGGCGGCAAGTACCACCTGAAGCACGACGACGAGGTCGCGGCCCAGATCGCCGCCGCCGACGGTTTCCCGACCGATGTCGAAGACTTTATCCTGGAAGGCGGCGCGCTCGACCACGACGGCCACGGCACGGCGCTGACGACGCGGCAGTGCCTGTTGAACCCCAACCGCAATCCCGGCTGGACGCAGTCTCTGGCCGAACAGGCCCTCTTCCAGGCGCTGGGCGTGCGCAAGGTCATTTGGCTCGACGACGGGCTGGTCAACGACCATACCGACGGTCACGTCGACAACCTGGCGCGCTTCGTGGCGCCCGGCGTCGTCGCCTGTCCGGTGGCGCTGGGGGCCGACGATGCCAATGCCCACGTCTACGACCACACGGCGCGTCTGCTCAGCAACCAGACCGACGCCCGCGGCCAACCGCTGCAGGTCGTGCGCATTCCGTCGCCCGGCCGTTTTACGGATGAGGACGGCGAGATCGTTCCGGCCTCGCACATGAACTTCCTGATCGCCAACGACTGCGTCGTCGTGCCGATGTACAAGGACCGCGCCGGCGAGCTGGCGGTCGAGGCGCTGCAAAGCCTGTTTCCGGAACGCAACGTCGTCGGCCTGTCGTCGAAGGCGATTCTGACCGGCGGCGGCAGTTTTCACTGTATCAGCCAGCAGGTGCCATTGATTAAGGCGTAGTCACCGCCTATGTGGGGGCCCATCGCCTTGAACCCAGGACAAAGTCTATGACCCGTACGGTGAAGGTCGCCGCGCTGCAGACCGCCTATGGCCCCGACATGGCCACGAACATCGCCCGCACCGAAGCCCTGGTGCGCGAAGCCGCTGCGGCCGGCGCGCAGATCATCCTGCCGTCCGAGCTGTTCCAGGGCGAATATTTCTGCGTATCACAGGAAGAAAAGTGGTTCGCCACGGCATATCCCTGGCGCTCGCATCCAGCCGTTCTGGCCATGCAGCAGCTGGCGCGCGAGCTCGACGTCGTCATCCCGACCTCGATCTACGAATCGGAAGGCCCGCACTATTTCAACAGCCTGGTCGTCGTCGACGCCGGAGGCGAGCTTTTGGGCGTCTATCGCAAGAGCCACATTCCCGACGGTCCCGGTTACCAGGAAAAATACTATTTCCGTCCGGGCGATACCGGCTTCAAGGTGTGGGACACGAAATACGCCCGCATCGGCGTCGGCATCTGCTGGGACCAGTGGTATCCGGAAGCGGCGCGCGCCATGGCGTTGCAAGGCGCCGAGATCCTGTTCTACCCGACCGCCATCGGCTCGGAGCCGCACGATTCGTCGCTCGATACGGCGGCGCCGTGGCAGCGCGTCATGCAGGGCCACGCGGTTGCCAATGTCATTCCGGTCGTGGCGTCGAACCGCATCGGCACCGAAAGCCTGGTCAGCCCGCAGAACGGCCAGGGCCAGACCTTCTACGGTCACAGCTTCGTCGCCAATCACCGCGGTGACCTGGTGGAATCGTTCCGTGCCGACGAAGAGGGCGTGCTGGTGGCGGAATTCGATCTCGACTTCCTGAAAACGCACCGCGCCGCCTGGGGCTTCTTCCGCGACCGCCGGCCCGAGCTTTATGCGCCGCTGGCCGGTCCGCGCCCCGCTTAAATAAACCGCGCGATCACCATCGCCACGAGGCACAACGCCAACAGGCCACCTGATATGCGATAGGCGCCGGCCATGCGTTTGCGAAGGCCGGCTTCGTCACCGCCGGCCTTCAGCTTGCGTATAGATCCGCCGACGACGGCCCCTTGAATGCCCGCGGCGACGAAGGCGCATAACACGCCGAATGCCAGGACCATTTCGTAGGGGCCGAACCCACCCGTGTGGAGTGCGCTCCACAAATACCCACCCGTCAGCGTGGCGACCAGCGCGGCCATCATCTGGCGCGGGAACAGCATTTCCGCCCCCATGCCGCCGGATCGCGCCAAATTCATCGAGGATCCCGCCCAGAACATAGCCGCCAGGGCGTGGAGCCCGATCGCGACGATGATAAGAATTTGCGTGAGATTCGACATTGCGGCAGTCTCCGGATATGGAATTGACTTTACACGCTGTTCACTGAAATATAGATATACAGCCTGTAAACTGAAAGGCAAGCAAAAAAGTGTGCCCCTCCGAGTCCCGTCCGCCTGAATCCCGGTCGTATGTCAGCGCCAAGCGCGAGGCGGCTGTGGCTGAGACACGGCGGCTGGTCGTCGACGCGGCCAACCGTCTGCTGGAGGGCGGGCCGGCGCAGGTGTCGATGGAGGCTGTCGCCAAGGCGGCAGGCGTTACGCGACTGACGGTCTATAAGCAGTTCGGCTCGCGGCGTGGGCTGCTTGAGGCTGTATTCGATGAAAACGGCCGGCGCTGGGGCATACATCGTATGGCCGACGCCATGCAGCAAGGCGACCCGCGCGCCGGTATCGCCCAGGCGATTTCGCTGCTCTGCGAATTCTGGGGCAGCCATCCGTCGTTCGCGGGCCTGCACGACGCGGCGGCGGCCGATCCGGAATTCGCCGAGGCCTTGGCGACGCGCAACGAGCGGCGGCGCATGGTGTTCAATACCCTGTTGCAACGGATGGGCGGTCATGCGTCGGCGCAGCGCGACTGCGCGGACGTCGTCTTCGGCTTGACGGGCATGCCGATGTTCCGCACCCTGTCGGCGACGCGGACGCCCTCCGAAGTGGCGGAAGCCATGAAGACAGCGGTGTTCGCGGTTATCGACGGCTATGGACTGGGAGCGCCCGGAAACGGCCACGGTTCAAGTCCATCCTCGACCTAGGGAGAAGGTCCATGCACGTTCGTCTTGCTGTTTTGTCCGCTTTCGCACTGTTGCCGGGATGCACGACGCCGGGACCGGCCCAGGCCGTGGCTGCCGAATGCCGGGTCGCCGTCGACCTGGCCGGCGAGATGCAGGCCGATAACGTCAACCCGCGCGCGGGCGGTGCAGACTGCAAGGCGGCGTTTGCCGCGGCCGGCGTTCCGATGCTGGGTTTGAAGAAGCCTATGGACAAGGACGTGCCCGGCCTGACGCACGAGATCCAGTTCAAGACGATTACGTTTAGCGATGCCGGCCACGCAAAGGTGACCTTGGACTACGCTTGCAATGTCTGGTGCGGCCACGGTGAAGAGATCATCGCCGAACGCCGCAACGGCCGGTGGGAGATCGCCAGCCGCAAGCAAACCTGGGTATCGTAAGCAAGGTTTTGCCACGGATTTACACGGATAGGCCGCTTCGCGGCGACACGGATAATGCGTTAAAGTCTGAAATGTTGGCGCTCAGCCAGCAATGCGCTGCACGCGAAGCGCAAGATAGCCAGACTCAAATGCTACGGCCGGAATTATCGTTATGAAATCCGTGTCGCCGCGAAGCGGCCTATCCGTGATATCCGTGGCCAATTAATCCTTGGCTGCCACCAGCGCCTCAGCCTCGGCCTTGCTCAAAATCCGCCATTCTCCCGGCTTTAAAGCCCCCAGCGTCAGGTCGCCCATTCGTGAGCGGTGCAGCTTTTCGACGTGGTTGCCGACGGCGGCGAACATACGCCGCACCTGGTGATAGCGGCCCTCGTGGAGAATCAGCTCGGCAGACTTTTCGCCGGTCTGCGTCATCTCGGCGGGCTTGAGCGGCGTCGTCTCGCTCTCCAGCATCATCGAACCTGACGCAAAAATCGCCGCCTCGTGGCCTTCCAGGGGGCGCGCCAGTTCGGCCTGATAGACCTTGGGCACCTGATTGCGCGGCGAGATGATGCGGTGAAGATAGTCGCCGTCGTCGGTGAACAGCAACAATCCGGTCGTATCCGAGTCCAGCCGCCCGATGGTCGACAGGGCGGGCTTGCGCTCGGAAAACCGCGCCGGCAGCAGTTCATAGACCAGTTGCCCGCGATCGCGCGTCGAACAGACATAGCCCGCCGGTTTGTTGAGCATCAGGACGACGCCGAAATCGGGGTCGAGCGGCCTGCCCTTGTAGCGAATATCGGCGTGGGCGATCGTCGTGTCGTCATCAATCGTTTCGCCTGTGGCGTCGGAAAACGCGCCCATGCGCAGGAGCTTCTGCACCTCCTTGCGGCTGCCGTAGCCGAGATTGGCGAGATGCTTGACCAGCTTCATTTCTTCACCGCCCAGAACACCTTGTAGGCGCCGGTTTCGGTAAGGACGGTCACCGTTTTGAACACGCTTTTCAGCGTGTCCTCGTAGGGCAGGTGGCGGTTGGCGACCATCAGGAAGACGCCACCGCGCTTCAACGCTGCCGCCGCCGTTTTGATAAAGGCCTGCCCCAGTTCATGGCGGTCGGCGCGATCGGTATGGAAGGGCGGGTTGCTTATAATGACGTCATATGGAGTATCGTCGTCGCCATCGACGCCCTTGATCACGTCGGACCAGTAGCCCGACGCCCTGGTTCCGAATTCCGCCAGGTTCAGGCGCGCCACATCAAGCGCGCGCTGTTCGGCCTCAAAAAGATCGATATGGGTGACTTTGGCGCATCTGGTCAGGACTTCCTTCGACAGGTAGCCGGAGCCCGCACCGAGGTCGGCGACGCGGCCTGAAAGATCGTTCGGCATCTGCTCGATCAGCAGCCTTGATCCGGCGTCGATGCGATCCCAGGAAAACAGGCCGGGGCGGCTGATAAAGCCGCCTATATCGCACGGGGCGTCGGCGGCGATCCACGCATCCAGCAATTCGCGATCGACCTTCGCCTTATCGATACGGCTCCAGAAAGCGCGGCACTTGTGCTTCGAAAGGCTGTCGACGCCACCGGTCAGCGCCGCCAGTTCGCCTTCCAGCGTCTTGGCGCCTTCGGTGTTCGACGCCGCCGCCAGCACGATGCCGCCGTCGTGCGTCGACATGACGGCGCGCGCCAGCAGGGCACGGTTTTCGTCGCGCTGGCGCTGCGGCAGGACCAGGGTCAGGCCGTAGGTGTTCTTGTCGTCGCCGCGCAAGGCAAAGCTGGCGCGGCGCAACGTCTCGACGGCGGGCTTGAAGGTCTGCTCGCACACCAGCCGGTCGCGCGGCGCGTCGCTGAGCGCGTGGCCATAGCGCGCGCGGAGAAAAAGGGCAGGGCTATCGGGCCAAGAGATGCGGCCCTCGGCGATCGGCAGCAGCAACGTATCTAAAACGGGATCGGTCATCGCCGGGCTATGCCACAGCCATCTATAGTCTGTAAATCCGCGCTTCCCAACCGCGCAACGGTTCGGCGCCGTTTGTGGGCGCCGGATAGTTGCCCATGACGATATTGCCCGGCGGAAAATTCATGGGGAATTGAAATGTCTGGTCGCCGGCATCGAAGTTCAGCAGGATCAGGAAGTCTTCGGCTTCTGTCGTCCGCCGATAGGCGAACAGCCTGGGGTGATCGGGCATCAGGTCGAGATAGTCGCCGTAAACCAGCGCCGTATGGGTGCGGCGCAAATGGATCAGGTCGGCATACCAGGCGTAGATCGAGCCTTCGCCCAGGTTTTCGGCATTGATCTCGGACGTGTTCGGATTGACGGCGAGCCACGGCGTGCCCGTGGTGAAGCCGCCGTGGGCGCCGGCAGTCCACTGCATCGGCGTGCGCGCATGATCGCGGCTCAAACGGTTCTGGTTGGCCAGGAAATCGCTGACGCTGTATTCGCCGTTTTCGACCTCGTCGCGGTACGCGTTGCGCGCCCATATATCGTCGAATTGCGAAATGTCGCTGAACGGAAAGTTCGTCATTCCCAGCTCGTCACCCTGGTAGATGAAAGGTGTGCCCTTCATCGTCAGCAACAAGGTCGCCATGACCTTGGCGGATTTTACCCGCCACTGCGAACTGTCGTCGCCATAACGCGACACGATGCGTGGATTGTCGTGGTTGGAGAAGAAGACCGCCGGCCAGCAATGACGATCCAGCTGCTTTTCCTGGCGGCCGAAAACGGCCTTGAGATCGGGCAGCTTCCACGGCACCCATCGGCCGTCTGCGCCGCGGTCGACCTCGACGGCGCCGAACTGAAAGACCATGTCGAGCTCGCCGCGCCGTTCGTCGATGAAGTCCGGCACCTGCTGCGGCGTGACGCCGAAGGCTTCGCCGACCGTCATGGTGTCGTAGGGCGACAGGGCCTCGCGCCGCATTTCCTGGAGGAATTCATGAACGCGCGGGCCATTGGCGTAGACGAACTGCGGCTTGGCGACGTGCTGCTCCGGAAGGTCTAAAAATTCCTGATCCTTGGAAATGAATGGGATCACGTCCATGCGGAACCCGTCGACACCCTTGTCGAGCCAGAAGCGCATCAGGGCATAGACCTCGTTACGCACCGCAGGATTTTCCCAGTTGAGATCGGGCTGTTTCGGGTCGAACAGGTGGAGATAGTAGTCGCCGGTCGTCGCATCCTTCGTCCAGGCCGGACCGCCGAAGATCGACGTCCAGTCGTTCGGCGGACCGCCGTCCTTTCCGGAATGCCAGATGTAATAGTCACGGGTGTCGCTGTCGCGCGCCCTTCGGCTGTCGACGAACCAGGCGTGTTCATCGCTGGTATGGTTGACCACAAGGTCGACGATCAGGCGAATGCCGAGCGCGTGCGCCTCGGTCAGCACGGCGTCGAAGTCGTCGATCGTGCCGAATTCGGCCATCACCTTGCGATAGTCGCGGATGTCATAGCCGTTGTCGGCATTGGGCGAATCGAAATGCGGGCTCAGCCAGATGACGTCGACCCCCAGTCCCTTGATATGGGGCAGTTTCCGCCGCAGGCCTTCCAGGTCGCCGACGCCGTCGCCATTGCTGTCGTAGAAGGACCGCGGATAGATCTGATAGACCACCGCCTCCTTCCACCAGCGGCGATGATAACCATTGATCACGTCGTCCATGTCGTACCTGTGCGTTGCGCCGACGTTGAGCCTAAACCCTTCGTACGCCGAAAGGGAGGGCCAAGATCGGTGCGATTCCCTCTTGCACGCGCTTGTGAAAATACGCATATAGGCCGTGAGGCGGCCGGGCGAAGGCCTCGCCAACCTGGTCAGGGCCGGAAGGCAGCAGCCACAACGAATTCACCTTCGGGTCGGTCGCCTCACCTTCTCTCGCTCAAATGCTAGCTAAGGCTCGCAACACGAGTTGCGGCGCGCAGTCGCGCTTGCCGGCTTCAAGCGAAGCCGGAGTTTCTCCAGCTCCATATTCTGACCCGTCTGCGCTGCCCTGTGAGTCTTTGACTCTAATTGCTGACGTCCCGCGGAAAAGCCCCTATATAGGCAAGCATGGCCGATACCCCCGATCATGACGACGCCTTCGCTTCCGATGACGCGGACGCGTTCGAACGCGACGATTTGACCGCCGATATCTTCGGCGCGCCTGTCCCTGCGGCGCCCAAGGCCCCGGCGTTGACCACCGAAAAAGCCGAAGCCTATACCGTGCTGGCGCGCAAGTACCGCCCGCGCACCTTCGAGGACCTGATCGGCCAGGAGGCCATGGTCCGCACCCTGACCAACGCCTTTGCGTCGAACCGCATCGCCCACGCCTTCATGCTGACCGGCGTGCGCGGCGTCGGCAAGACGACGACGGCCCGCCTGCTGGCGCGCGCGCTCGACTACGACAGCGATACGGTCCACCAGCCCAGCGTCGACCTCAAGGTCATGGGCCGGCACTGCCAGGCGATTATCGAGGGCCGCCATATCGACGTGCTGGAACTCGACGCCGCCTCGCGCACGGGCGTCGACGCCATGCGCGAACTTCTGGAATCGGTCCGTTACGCGCCCGTCGAAGCGCGCTACAAGGTCTACGTCATCGACGAAGTCCATATGCTGTCGACGGGCGCCTTCAACGCGCTCTTGAAGACGCTGGAAGAGCCGCCGCCCCACGCCAAGTTCATCTTCGCCACCACCGAAATCCGCAAGGTGCCGGTCACCATCCTGTCGCGCTGCCAGCGCTTCGACCTGCGTCGCGTCGAGCCCGAGACGCTGATCCCGCACCTCGAAAAGATCTGCGGCCTGGAAGGCGTGCGCATCGACGCCGATGCCCTGGCCCTGATCGCGCGCGCCGCCGAAGGCTCGGTGCGCGACAGTCTCTCCCTGCTCGACCAGGCCCTGGTCCAGGGCAATGCGGGCGAAACCGTCGGCGCCGAATCGGTGCGCGACATGCTGGGCCTGGCCGACCGCTCGGCCACCCTGTCGCTGTTCGAAAACATCATTTCGGGCCAGATGAGCGAAGCGCTGCTGGCTTTCCGCACCCTCTACGGCTACGGCGCCGACCCGTCGCAGATCATGGGCGACCTGCTCGAATACTGCCACGCCACCTCCGTCGCCAAGGTGCTGGGCGCCGATGCCACGCGCCTGCCCAAGGCCCAGGCCATGCGCGTGACCGCACTCGGCGCGCAACTGTCGGCCGGCACCCTGTCGCGGTTGTGGACCCTGATGCTCAAGGCGTTCGAGGAACTGCGCCGTGCGCCGGACGCCTGCGCGGCGTTCGAGATGGCGTTGGTACGGATGTGCTACACCTCGGAACTGCCCGGGCCGGAACTGCTGCTCAAGCGCCTGCAGTCGGGTGAACCGCTGTTGCAGGGGGCGGGGCAGATGGCCGGCGCACCGCAAGGCACGCAAATGCGGGGCGCAACCATGCTCAAGCCCGCGCCTCAGGCCGTGGCCATGCCCAATCCGCAGAGCTTCGACGAGGTCCTGCAACTGATCGAAAAGAAGCGCGACATCTCGCTGCGCGTCGACGTCGAACGCTATGTCCGCCTGGTGTCGTTCATGCCGGGCGCCATTACGTTCGAGCCGGCGCCCAATGCGCCGATCGACCTGGTGCGAAAATTATCTCTGAAGCTCAAGGAATGGACGGGGCAGCGCTGGCTGATCGCCACCCAGGGCGGCGGCGGGGCCGAGACCATCTATGAGCGCGACCAGCGCGAAGTCTCCGCCATGCGGTCGCGCATCACTTCGCACCCCTTCGTCAAGGGGCTGCTCGATACCTTTCCCGGCGCGGAAATCACCTCGATCCGCCCGAAACTCAAGGTCCAGGACACCGGCGTGACCACGGCGCCGCCCGAGGACGACGACACCGATAGCGAACAAGGACAAGAGTGATGGATTTTCAGGCGTTGATGAAGCAGGCCCAGCAGGTCCAGCAGAAGTTTACCGAAGCCCAGACGAAGATGCACGAAAGTGTCGTGTCGGGCGCGTCGGGCGCAGGCCTGGTCTCGCTCGAGCTCAAGGGCACGGGCGAAATGCTGACGCTCAAGATCGACAACAGCCTGCTGACCGAAGGCGATTCCGAAGTCCTGGCCGACCTGGTCATGGCGGCGCACAAGGACGCGCAGAAGAAGCTGGAAGCGCTCAACGAACAACTGATGGCCGAAGCCGCGGGCCCGCTGGGCGCCGGCGGCGGCCTGCCCAAGATGCCGAAGTTCTTCTAAGGTCGATATGGCCGGAGCCGGTCCCGAAATCGAGCGCCTGATGGCGCTGCTGTCCAAGCTGCCGGGGCTCGGCCCCCGGTCGGCAAGGCGTGCGGCGCTGGCGTTGTTGAAGCGGCGCGAGCAATTGCTGCTGCCGCTGACGGCGGCCATGCAGGACGCGGCCGACAAGGTGACCTCGTGCCGCATCTGCGGCTCGCTGGCGACGCAGAATCCCTGTTCGATCTGCTCCGATCCCGGCCGCGACCGCACGATGATCTGCGTCGTCGAGGAAGACAGTGCGCTGTGGGCCATGGAGCGCGTCGGCGCCTTCTCCGGCCGGTATCACGTGCTCGGTGGATTGTTGTCGGCGCTGGAAGGCGTGCGTCCCGAGGATCTGCGCATCGACGGCCTGGTCGAGCGCGTCCGCTCAGGCGAGATCGATGAGATCGTCATGGCGCTGCCCGCGACCGTCGAAGGCCAGACGACGGCGCACTATATCGCCGACCGGCTGAAGGGCATGGGCAATGCCGTGTCGGTGACGCACCTTGCGCGCGGTGTCCCCGTCGGCGGCGATCTCGATTGGCTGGACGACAATACGATTGCCCACGCGTTCAAGAGCCGGCGCTAAACGCTTTCTTGCATCTCCCCATCGCTGAGCGACGGGGAGGTACAAGAAGGTTCAGCCCTTGGCGGCTTCCGCCTCGCGCCTGTCGCGGTTCCGCATCAGGAAATAGACGATCAGACAGCCGATAAAACGGCTGATTATGGCGGCCAGGAACGACCACGGATTGAAGATGCCGGGGATCGACTGGCTGGCGATGGCCAGGAAGACGGCCGCGTCG
>OUNM010015079.1_pt1 | contig 37690 bp, 41 predicted proteins | sample 1769961 | NCBI WGS metagenome assembly OUNM01 (sample SAMEA3914820, study PRJEB12502) | metagenome | biome: forest; material: soil | place: USA | collected 2012-03-12 | depth 0.3 m | reverse complement strand
GTGGGATTCGAACCCACGGTGAGCTTGCACCCACAACGGTTTTCGAGACCGTCCCAATCGACCACTCTGGCACCTCTCCGCGAGATCGCTGACGGGCCGCAGGAGGCGCCGTCATGGTCGTGAGGCGCGGCCATTAGCGACACTTTACTCGCTTGCCAAGCGCTGATCGCTTGCCTCTGTCGATCAGCACCCTAGATAGAGTCTATGGATAACAGCCCCGAGTTCATCAGCCACACTCCGGCGACGCCCGACGCCCTGATGTCGGCGCCCAGCGTGGTCCATGCCCGCTTCTCCGTGGGCGATGTTGTGCGTCACCGGCTACTCGATTTCCGCGGAGTCGTGTTCGATATCGACCCCGTCTTCGCCAACACCGAGGAATGGTACGAGGCGATTCCCGAAAGCATCCGCCCCGCTAAGGACCAGCCCTTCTACCACCTGCTCGCCGAAAACGCCGAGTCGAGCTACGTAGCCTATGTCAGCCAGCAGAATTTGGTGGCCGACCGCAGCGAGGAGCCGGTGGAGCATCCCGCGCTCGACGGCCTATTCGATGGCTTCACCGAAGGCCGCTACACGCTACGCCGCGAGCATCGCCACTGAGCGTCATCACACCGTCTCTTTTCATTGACAGTTGAGGCCGAATCCCCTAGCGAGCCGGCTTTCCGCGCGGGGCCGTGGGGCTACCCGTCCCATTCCGCGCGTCAGGTCTAGACTTAAAGAGAGAGCCATGTTCGCTATCGTGCGCACGGGCGGCAAGCAGTATCGCGTCGCCGCCGGAGACAAGATCGTCGTCGAAAAGCTCGCTGGCGAGGCCGGCGAGACCGTGTCGCTCACCGATGTGCTGTTCGCCGGAGAGAACGGTGAAGCCAAGGCGACCGATGGCCTCTCGGTCTCGGCCAAGATCATTGCGCAGGCGCGCGGTGAGAAGGTGATCGTTTTCAAGAAGCGTCGCCGCCACAACTATCGTCGCCGCAACGGCCATCGTCAGTACCACACGATCCTCGAGATCCTGTCGGTCGGCGGTTCGGCCGCGAAGACGAAGAAGGCCAAGGCCGACGCCCCGGCGGCGGAAGCCTGAGCGTAGCGAAGGAGTAGAGAGCAATGGCACATAAGAAAGCAGGCGGCTCCTCGCGCAACGGTCGCGATTCGGCCGGCCGTCGTCTCGGCGTGAAGAAGTTCGGTGGCCAGGAAGTCATCGGCGGCAACATCATTATCCGCCAGCGCGGCACCAAGGTGTACCCGGGCCGCAACGTCGGCATCGGCAAGGATCACACCCTGTTCGCGCTGACCGAGGGCCGTGTGGTGTTCCACGACGGTAAGCTCGGCCGCAAATACGTATCGGTCGACGCGCTCGCGCAGGCCGCTGAGTAAGGTCGGACGATCATGAGGATCGTCCGCAGGGGCGATCCCGGGTTCCGCGCTGACGTGGAACCAAGAGGGAGACGGGTCGCCCCGTCTCCCTTTCTTTTTGTCTCCCCGCTGAAATTTTCTGTCGTCAGCCCGTAACCTCCAGCGCGTACCGGCGTTGTGGGCGGCGGGGTGCGGAGAGGCAAAAAGAGACACCGCCATGTTTGCACGGACTGAACGGCTGCTGCTGCGGCCGGGCTGGGGCGAGGACGCCCCTGCCCTCCTAAATGCGATCGCCGACGAGGCGATCGTCGACAAGCTGCCGGGAACACCCTGGCCCTATCGCGCGGAGGACGCCGAAGCCTTCTTGCTGCGCGATCGCGGGCCGGACGAGTTGCCGGAGCTTCTGATCTATGTGCGCACGCACGGCGCTCCGAAACTTGTCGGCGGCATCTCGCTGCGCGAGGATGGCGATGCAGGCGCAGAGCTCGACTATTGGATCGCGCGCGCCTGCTGGGGCCTCGGCTTCGCCACCGAGGCGGGGCGAGCCGTGATCGGCATGGCTCACGACGGCCTGCGGTTGAAGTCGTTGCGGTCCGGCCATTTCCCGGACAATCCCGCCTCTGGCCGGGTGCTCGAAAAGCTCGGATTCGTGCCCACCGGCGAGATCGAGAAGCGCTGGAGCACTGTGCGCGGCGAAGACGTCGACTGCATCATGTACGCGCACGCCGCCTGAAGGCCGAACGCCGCATTCGCCCCCGTCAGAAAACCGCCGCCCCGATTGGGGTGGCGGTCAGGCGGGCAGTGATTCGAGCGTGCGCTCGGCCTGGTCGATCAGCGCGCGGTCGTCGCGCTTCCACGGATGGAAACCCGGCAGAAAATAGGCCGCCCACGCCGACGCGATCACGCGCGCGATACCGGGCTTTCCCAAAGCGACCCAGGCGAGTCGCGCCCATGCCCGTGGTCCGGCGATGCCATCCTGCGCCAGCAGGTCGAGGATGCCCCGCGTGCGGTCGACCAGGAAGTTGCGGGTCACCAGCAGCATGACACGGGACTTCACCGTCCACCGCAGCCTGCGCGGCCAATCGCGGGTGGCGTGCATCCAGGTGTCATAGGCGACGCCCTTGTGCTCAATCTCCTCAATTGCGTGCCAGCGCCATAGCGCCGCCGATTCGGGATCGGCGCCGGCCAGATGGCGTGGGTCAGCCAGCAGCGCGTGCGCGAGGATCGCGGTGAAGTGCTCCAGCGCCATCGTCGCAGCAAGGCTGACGATCGGCGGCTTGGTTGCGAGGAAGGCAAGGCGCTTCTCGACCCGCGCCTCCAGCCACGACACGTCGTAGCCCGCCTCCGTCACGCGACGATTGAAGGCGAGATGCTCGCGACTGTGCGTCACCTCCTGCTTGGTGAACGCCTGGATTTCGGCAGCGAGCCGATCGTCGGCGCCATCGCGGAAACGCCGCACCGAGTCGATGAAAAGCGCCTCACCGCGTGGGAAGGTGACGGAGAGCGCATTATAGATCGCGGTCTGTACCGGGTCGCCACCCATCCACCAGCGGACGGGTGCATCGCCCCGGCCGAACCGCCGGTCACGTGGGGTGATGACAAGATCGCTCGGCGTGCTCACGGGCATCAGGCATCTCCTTGAACCTCGGCGAGGCTATGGTTAACTTACATTGATGTCAATAAAGCGACGCATGTCCCCCGAAGCCAGCCGCGACGCCGCGCTGGAAGCCGCGCGCGCACTTCTGCTCGAAGCCGGCCCGCAGGCGGTGACACTGAAGGCGGTCGGCGCGCGCATCGGCCGTACCCACGGCAATCTCCTCCATCATTTCGGATCAGCAGCGGGACTCCAGACCGCTCTGGCCGAGCGCATGGCGGATGCGATCACAACCCGCATCGCGGAGGCCGTCGTCGCTGCGCGCCGCGGCGATGTCGAACCGCGCACCATCGTCGACCTCGTCTTCGATGCCTATGACCGCGAAGGCGGCGCCGCGCTGGCGAGTTGGGCGATCCTCAATGGCCATCGCGACGTGCTTGCCCCGGTGCTGACGGCGACGCATCGGCTGATCGACCAGCTCAGCCCAAGCGAAGGGCGCCCTTTGAAAGCTATCGCACTGATGCTCGCGCTCACCGCCCTCGGTGACGCGCTGATGGGCGAGCCCATGGCGGCCGAACTCGGCCTGCCCCGCGACATCACGCGCGAGCTCGCTACTCGGCAGCTGCTTCCCTTCGCAGGGGTGGCGGACCGGAGCGAAAAAGGCTAAGGGCGCCCCCTTTGTTCATGGATATGTCGCCATCCCGGAGATGAGCCGGGATTCCTTCGCGCTCCGCCGACGGAGCGCGGAAGAGATGCCGGATTTGATCGGCATGGCGCGAGAGAAGATATCAAGATGCACTTTCTCGATCAGGCCAAGATCTTCATCCGTTCCGGCGCCGGTGGCCCGGGCGCGGTCTCGTTCCGGCGCGAGAAGTTCATCGAATATGGCGGACCCGACGGCGGCAATGGCGGAAAGGGCGGCGATATCATTTTCGAGGCGGTGCCCGGCCTGAACACGCTCATCGACTTCCGCTACACCCAGCATTTCCGGGCGCCACGCGGCAAGGGCGGCTCGGGATCGAACCGTACCGGTGCGGGCGGCGGCGATCTCGTCATCCGCGTGCCGGTGGGCACACAGCTGCTCGACGAGGATCGCGAAACGGTGCTCGCGGACTTCACCGTCCCCGGCCAGCGTCAAGTGTTCCTGCGCGGCGGCGACGGCGGGCGCGGCAATCTGACCTACAAGACCTCCACCAACCGCGCCCCGCGCCAGCACGGGCCAGGCTGGCCGGGCGAGGAGATGTGGGTGTGGCTGCGGCTCAAGCTGTTGGCCGATGCCGGCCTCGTCGGCCTGCCCAACGCCGGCAAATCGACCTTCATCAATGCCGTCACCAACGCAAAGGCCAAGGTGGGTGACTATCCCTTCACCACGATCCGTCCGCAGCTGGGCGTCGTCAGCCATCGGGACCGCGAGTTCGTGGTGGCCGACATCCCCGGCCTGATCGAAGGCGCCGCCGACGGCGCCGGTATCGGTGACCGCTTCCTCGGCCATATCGAGCGGTGCCGCGTGCTGCTGCACCTCGTCGACGCGACTGGTGAAGACCCCATCGACGCCTATCGCATCGTGCGCGAGGAACTCATCGCCTATGGTGCCGGCCTCGACGACAAGATCGAGGTGCTTGCGCTCAACAAGGTCGACACCCTCGATGAAGAGATGCGCACCGAGATGCTCGCCGCGCTTGAAGAAGAAAGCGGCGTCACCCCCCTCGCCCTCTCGGGTGCCACCGGCGAAGGGCTCAATATCGTGCTCGATCGGTTGGTCGAGGCGATAGGCCCCGTCGGCGGCGCGTCTGCCGAGAGCGTCCAATCGGGCGAGGCGAGCGAAGAGAAGCCTTGGTCCCCATTGTGACCGCGCACGGTTGCGCTTAAGCGGGCGCTTCCTTCCCTCGTTTTCGCTGGCATCCGCCCTTCGATGACTCGCGCCGATCGTTTCGCCCCCGCTCATTGCCCCCGGCTGGTCGTCAAGATCGGCTCGGCGCTGCTGGTCGACCCTGCCGGCCAGGTCCGGCGGGACTGGCTGGCGGGCGTCGTGGCGGACCTTGCCGCCGCCCATACGGCCGGCCAGCGGATCATCATCGTCTCCTCGGGCGCGATCGCGCTCGGCGCGCGCCGGCTTGGCCTACCGGGCGGCGGGCGCGCCAGCCTAGAGGATGCGCAGGCTGCCGCCGCGACCGGCCAGATCGCGCTGTCGCATTGCTGGGCGGAGCTACTGGGCAACCATGGCCTCACCGCCGCGCAGATGCTGGTCACGCTTGATGATCTCGAGGATCGCCGCCGCTATCTGAACGCTAGTGCCACCTTCAACAGGCTGCTGGCGTTGGGCGTGGTCCCGGTGGTCAACGAGAACGACACGGTCGCCACCGAGGAAATCCGCTTTGGAGACAATGACCGGCTCGCTGCGCGCGTGGCGCAAGCCTCCGGTGCCGGCGGCGTGATCCTGCTCTCCGACGTCGACGGCCTCTACACCGCCAATCCGCAGCGCGATCCCACTGCGACGCTGATCGAGGAGGTAGCGGCGCTCAACGAAGCGGTGATGGCGATGGCCGATACCGGCTCGGCCTCAGGAATGGGATCGGGCGGCATGGTCGCCAAGCTCCAGGCGGCGAAGATCGCGCATGCGGCGGGCGCACATCTCGCAATCGTCAGTGGCCGGCGCGAGCATCCGCTGGCCAGTTTCGCCGCCGACGGACGCGGCACCATCTTCCCGGCAACGGGCGGTAGCGGCGCACGCAAAGCATGGCTCGCCGGGCGGCTGACTGCGCATGGTCGCATCCTGATCGACGCTGGCGCAGCCACGGCGCTCGCGGGAGGCGCCAGCCTGTTGCCAGCCGGCGCCAAGGGCATCGAGGGCAGCTTTTCGCGCGGCGACGTGATCGATATCGCAGGCCCAGACGGTCGCGCCATCGCGCGCGGACTGGCCGAATATGACGCGGACGAGGCGCGCCTGATCGCCGGCCGGCGCAGCGCCGAACTCGCGGAGTTGCTGGGCTATGCCCCGCGTGCCGCGCTGGTCCACCGCGACCACCTGGTCCTGCTGTGAGGAACCGCTTCCGCACGCTCGCCATCACCGGCGGAACCGGCTTCGTCGGCCGTCACCTGATCGACGCGGCGTTGGCACAGGGTCATCTGGTGCGCGCACTAACCCGCTCGCCCCGCCCTCCCCGCGACGGCGTGCAGTGGATCTATGGATCGCTCGAGAAACCGCTGGCGCTCGCGCAGCTCGTGGCCGGCGCGGATGCAGTGATCCACGTTGCCGGGACGATCAATGCCCCCGATCGAGCCGGCTTCGCGCTCGGCAATGTCGAGGGCACGCTCGCGATAATCGACGCCGCGCGCGCCGCCGGCATCCGCCGCTTCATCCACGTCTCCTCGCTGGCCGCGCGCGAGCCCAAGCTCAGCGACTATGGCTGGTCCAAGGCGCGCTCCGAGATCATCGTCGCCGCCTCCGCACTCGACTGGACGATCGTACGGCCGCCCGCCGTGTTCGGGCCCGGCGACCGCGAGATGCTCGAGCTGTTCCGCGCCGCCCGGCGTGGCATCGTGCCGTTGCCGCCCGGCGGCCGCCTGTCGGTGATCGCCGCGCAGGATCTGGTCCGCCTGTTGCTCGCCATCCTCCCCGACGACGATGTTAGCCAGGCCGCGATCTACGAACCCGACGACGGCAAGCGCGACGGCTGGACACACGGCGAATTCGCGCAGGCGATCGGCCACGCCGTCGGCCGCCGGGTGCGCCCACAGCCTGTTCCCGCTTGGGCGCTGCGTGCGGGCGCCAGGCTCGACACCATGCTCCGCGGCGAGAACGCCAAGCTGACCGTCGACCGGGTGCGCTACTTCCTGCACGACAATTGGGTGGTGAATCCCGATTTCCGGCCGCCCGCGCATCTGTGGCGGCCGCAGCTCACCACCATCGACGGCCTCGCTATCGCCGCCGAAAGCTATCGCGAGGAAGGTCTGCTCGGCTGAAGCGTCGGCGACCACAAACGTGCCCCGTTGCCGCCGCAATCGCTTGGCAAGCAACCCCGGCCGAGACTAAGGATCTGACCCCATGACCAACCGCGCCGAGACCTTTACCAAGGTGGAGGAGCTGATCGCTCCCTTCAACAAGAAGGGCATTGCGCTCAGCGAGACCACCCGCTTCGCCCAGGATCTGGAATGGGACAGCCTCACCGTCATGGATTTCGTGGCGGCGATCGAGGATGAGTTCGACATCATCATCACGATGAACATGCAGGCCGAGATCGAGACGATCGGCCAGCTCGTCGACGCCGTCGAGACGCTAAAGGCCAAGGCATGACCGACGCCGGCCTCCTGCCCGAGGACAAGCCCGTGGACGCGCTGGTCTCGCCCTCCGCCCCCGATCTGCTCGCCAAGTTCGACGGACTGATAGCCGAGCGCGAGGCGCTGCTTTCGACCGGCGTGCGTGATCCCTTTGCCATCGTGATGGACAAGGTGCTCTCCCCCACCGAGGCGATCATCCAGGGGAAGCCGACCATCCTCCTCGGCACCTACAATTATATGGGCATGACCTTCGATCCGGACGTCGTGGCGGCCGGCAAGAAGGCGCTCGACGAATTCGGCTCTGGCACGACCGGCAGCCGCGTCCTCAACGGCACCTATCAGGGGCACAAGGAAGTCGAGGACGCGCTGAAGGAGTTCTACGGGACGGACCACGCGATGGTCTTCTCGACGGGCTACCAGGCCAATCTCGGCATGATCTCGACGCTCGCCGGCAAGGGCGACTACATCATACTTGACGCCGACAGCCATGCCTCGATCTATGACGGCTGCTGGCTCGGCAATGCCGAGATCGTGCGCTTCCGCCACAACTCGGTCGAAGATCTCGACAAGCGCCTCGGCCGCCTGCCCAAGGAAGCCGGCAAGCTGGTGGTGTTGGAAGGCGTCTATTCGATGCTCGGTGACATTGCACCGCTCAAGGCGATGGTCGCGGTCGCCAAGAAGCATGGCGCAATGATCCTGTGCGACGAGGCCCATGGCATGGGCTTCTTCGGCGAGAACGGCCGCGGCGTGTTCGAGGAAGCCGGCGTCTCTGACGACATCGACTTCGTCGTCGGCACTTTCTCCAAGTCCGTCGGCACGGTCGGCGGATTCTGCGTGTCGAACCACCCAAAGTTCGAAGTGCTGCGTCTCGTCTGCCGCCCCTACGTCTTCACCGCCTCGCTGCCGCCGTCGGTAGTGGCGACCGCCGCCACCTCGATCCGCAAGCTGATGCACGCCGCCGACAAGCGCGAGCATCTCTGGAAGAACAGCCGTCGGCTCCACAAGGGCCTGCGCGATCTGGGCTTCCAGCTCGGCACCGAGGACGCGCAATCCGCGATTATCGCCGTGATCCTCCCCGATCAGGAGCAGGCGGTCGGCATGTGGGCGACGCTGCTTGAGCTCGGCCTTTACGTGAACATGGCTCGCCCGCCCGCGACGCCCGCGGGAACCTTCTTGGTGCGTTGTTCGCTTTGCGCAGAGCATCGTGACGAACAGGTCGGTCAGATCATCGAAATGTTCGCTCAAGCCGGTCGACGGGTAGGCTGCATCGCCTAACTGAACGGCCCGGGTCGCCCTTGCGCGGTTCGGGCCTTCCCCCGCAGCGATTCCGGGCCTAAAATCAAAACATGGGCTTGGGGGAAACCGAACGCGTCGAGCGGGCGCATGTAGGCGGCGACGCCATGGACGATAGCGGTGCCGAGACGCACCGCTGGCTCACGCCACTCAACATCGCCGTGCTCGTCGCAGCGCTGCTGGCGGCCTCGCTCATCATCGGGCTAATTGTTCAGGTCAATCTCTCCAACCATCAGCGCGACCGCACGCTGGATATGGAACGCCACAGCTACGACGTGCTGCTGGTCGCGCGTTCGGTCGATGCATCAATGGCGCGCGCCGAGGCCTCGCTGGGCCGCTTCGCAACCAGCGCCGACCGCGGCATGGGCACCAGCTACTATAACGAGTGGCTCCAGGCCGGCTCCCAGATCAATCAGCTGGTCGACATGGTCGGCCGCGATCCGGAAGAGACTGCGCTCGTCCACCAGCTGCGCACGCTTTACGAAGCCCGCGGGCAGGAACTGGGGCTCACCGCCACGCGCGCCTATTATCGCCAGGGCTGGCCTGCGCTGCTGCTGTTCAACAATGCCGGCCACTCCAAGCTTATCGCCCAAATCAACAGGACGCTGAGCGCGATTGCCGATCATGAGCGTGCGGTTCTCCAACACCGTTACGACCAGTCGGATGCCGCCGCGGACCAGGCCAACCATCTCGCCAAGCTGCTGTCGGTGACGGGCGTGCTGCTCGTCATGGCCGCAAGCATCCTCGCCTGGCTCGCCTGGAACGCGATCATCACCCAGCGCCGCGCCCGCGACGAGGCCGAAGCCGCCGACGATCGCGCCGCCTGGCTCGAGCACGCCGTCGCCGAACGCACCCGCGCGCTCAGCGACGCCAATGATCGCCTCCACCGCGAGATGAGCGAGCGCGCGACCGCAGAGGCGCAGCTGCGGCAGATGCAGAAAATGGAAGCGGTCGGCCAGCTTACCGGTGGCATCGCGCACGACTTCAACAACATGCTCGCCGTCGTAGTCGGCGGTCTCGATCTCGCCAAGCGGCGGCTGGAGACCGAGGCCGAGGAGGTCGCGCGCCATATCGATAATGCAATGGAAGGCGCGAATCGCGCCGCTGCGCTCACCCGCCGCCTGCTCGGCTTCGCGCGCGCGGAGCCGCTTCTGCCCGAGGCTGTGGATCCTCGAGAGCTGATCGCCGGCATGTCCGAGCTGATCGACCGCACGCTGGGCGAGCGCGTGGTGATCGAGACGCATCTCGCCGAGGACGTCTGGCCGGTATGGGTCGATCCGCTCCAGCTCGAGAATGCGATCCTCAATCTCGCCGTCAACGCGCGCGACGCGATGGACGGCGCCGGTCGTCTGGATATCCGGGTCGATAACTGCCAGTTACGAGATGGCGAAGTCGGCCAAGCGGCCGCTGGCGACTATCTTCGCATCGCTGTCGCCGACACCGGCTGCGGTATGACACCCGAGGTGCAGGAGCGCGTGTTCGAGCCCTTCTTCACCACCAAGCCGGTCGGCAAGGGCACGGGACTTGGCCTCAGCCAGATCTTCGGCTTCGTGCGCCAATCCTCGGGTGACGTTGCCATCCGCTCCGCGCCCGGAGAGGGTACTACCGTCTCGCTCTATTTGCCGCGCGGCCGCAAGACGACGGAGGCGACACCGGCCCGACAGCCCGTGCGTGTGGCAGCCGAACCCCACCCCCTGCCCGTCCGCGCCCGCCAACCCACCGCCGAGACCGGCGAGCCCGTGTTGGTGGTCGAGGACGACCCCCGTGTCCGTGTCGCGACCATCGCCTCGATCGAGGAGCTCGGCTATCTGCCCATCGGCTGCGCCAGCGGCGAAGAGGCGCTGAGCTTGCTCGAAGGACGCCACGACATCCGCCTGATGATCACCGACGTGGTGATGCCGGGTATGACCGGCCCCGAACTCGGCGCGGCCGTACGACGGCGCCATCCCCATATCGCGATCCTCTTCGTCACCGGCTATGCCGGCGAGGCGGGCGAGGGCGAGCTTCAGGGGCAGGCGGTGCTGCGCAAACCCTTCACGGTCACCGCGCTCGAGCGAGCGATCGGCGACGCTTTGGTCACCGCACCGCTCCTCGGGCGAGGAGCCGCGGCAGCAGAGTGATCGCGCCGAGGATCGGCCAGCGGCGCTGCCAAGGCCGTATGCGGATCGCAGTGCCGGCATGGCGGTTGATCTTCCAGGCGAGATAATCGAGCCCACCGGCGAAGGTGGCGCTGGCCTTGGCGAGCCGTAGCAGCGTCAGCATCTTGCCGCGCCGCTGGGTCCGCCGCCATCCGCGGAGCGCCGTATCGCGGCCGAGTCGGGCCGGCGTAAGCGTCCTCGCCCGTTCCAGTGCCGACGCCGTAAAGCGACGATAGCGCTCGGGATCGGCATCGACGATGCTGCCGGAGCGCGTCTTGCGCTCGGCGCGGAGTTCGGCGGCATAGGTGAGCGCGAATGCAGCCCGCCACAGATCGAGCGGATCCGCGGGCTCCGCCTCCAGTGTCGGCAAGGTGCGGGCCAGTAGCGTGGGCGCTGCCCTAGCGATCGCCGCCACCGCCACTTCCCTCGCGACATCGTCCGCCGTCCAAGCCAGCCGTGCAGGCTGGGCGAAGCGCGCCCAGACCGAGGGGTTGTCGGCATCCGGCCCGCACAACCTTGCGAAGTCGGCTTCGCTCAGCACGGCGTATTTGGCGGCGAGGCCGTCCGCCTCGAACGGAAAGACGTTGGGCGGCACCAGCCGGTTGGCGCGCGCCAGCCAGCTGTCGCCATAGGCCGCGCGATAATCCGACACGATTAAGTAGAAATCGAGCATCAGCCCGTCGAGCTGGCTCTCGCGCAGGCAGGAGCCGTAAAACAGCACCACCCTCGCCGATCCCGGATAACGCGCGGCGAGAGCCGCCGCGAGCGCTGCGGCGCGTGCCTCGATTGGCTCGGCCAGTTCGGCCGCGACGAGATGGCGAAGGGCGTCGCTCATCGGCCGGACGCCGTATTGGCCCGGCTCACGCCGCCAGGCTGAGGAAGGGAACCGGCGCGGTCGGGGTCAGCACGATCGCACCACCGTCCCGGGACTCGAACAGCTCTCCATCGAGGATCACGCTGGAACGCTCGCCCTCGATGCGGATCTCGTCGCCTCGCTCAATATGCACGCCGCTCATCCGGTTGCGGCCGAGCCGCCCGAAGATGCTGGCAATCGTCGCGCCTACCAGCGACCCCGGCCGCTGCTCCACCAGCATAAGCTGGAGCGCGCCGGCGCTTTCGCCCTGCGCCTGCCGCCATCCGAGTAACAGCCGATGCAGCGTGGTGACAATTAGCAGCGCGAACGTGCCGGTCAGCACGCCCTGCTTCAGCACCGACACTGAGACGGGCTTTGGCTTGGGCGGCAGGAAATGTGCACGAATGCCGAAGATCATCGAGAACAGCAGCGCCAGCGCCGTAATCACATGGCTGAGACTGTTGGGCAGGCCCAGCGGATAGATCTTGTTACGGCAATAGAGCATCGAATCAGCCAGCCCCGCGCCGCCGAGGAACATCCCCAGCACCGGCCGCCCGACGTTCGCCTCGCCATGGGACAGCGCAATCAGCTCCCGCGCCACGATGTGTGGCGCGAGATCGGTGCGGGCGATCTCCATGATGCGCTCCAGCGCCACCAGCGGATCGCCGACCGCGCCGAGATCGAGTGCGATCAGGTTGGTCTTGCCATTGGGCAGCACCGCGACCGGCGGCGGAGTCGTGCCGAAATGGTCACCATGATAGAGCTCGGTCAGCGTCGCCTGGACGGTGCCGTCGCCGCCGTTAATGACGAGAATCTTCGGCCGCACCCGCGCGATCGTACGCAGCGCGTCACCAATCTGCTCCACTTCCTCCACCTCATAGTGGAAGATGTCGCGATGTTCCGCGCAAAAGGCCCGGATGCGCGGAAGCAGCGACCGGTTACCGGTCGACTGGGGATTAGAAAGAAGGGCCACACGCGCCATCAGCTTGCTGCCTCAACCGGGCGGAAGGAGCCGCCCGCCAGATAATTGAGCGTGATCGGAACCATCTTCACGCCACGGCCGACTTCAACCGCGACCTCATCCGGCGACGGCTTGCGCTTCAGCATCAGGTCGAACAGCGACAGGTGCGGATTGCCGGACATGCCGCCACCATCCGTCTTGCCCGTCTTGCCCGTGCCGTCGATGTCGTGGCGCACAGACACAGCATAGCGGCCGGGCGCCGGCACGGGCAGGCACACGTCGAGCGGCCCAGAGGCTGGCACCTTCACCTCGATGCGCTTCAAATAGGTGCCCTTGTCGAAATAATGCTCGGGATCACCGCCATAGGACTGGACGCGCACGATACCGGTGCGACTCTTGAAGCCAACGATATGCACCAGCATCGCCGGTTCGCCCACGTCGCACGCCTGCGCAAACGGCCCACTCGGCTGGGCATGCCCTCCCGCTGGCAGCGCCATCGCGGCGCCGAACGCCAGGGCAACGGCAACAACCCGCACTTTGGACATGACCTCGCATCTCCCGGAAGCTATAGGCTCGTCGGCTGAGAGCGGCGGGATCACAGATCCTGCCTCCTCATCACCTCTGTTAGATCGGTCGCAATTGCGGCCGGAAAATGGTCATGAGGCGTCCAAACCTTGAGATTTCTGACGCTGAACGATCGCTATCTCGCACGGCTGATCGCGGTGCCCTTGGTCGCGACCCTGGTACTCGCGGCCATGCTGCTGCTGCTCGACAAGATGCTCCGCCTGTTTGATTTCGTCGTGCGCGAGGGCGGCCCGGTGAGCGTCGTGTGGCAAATGCTTGCCAACACGATCCCGGAATATATGTCGCTCGGCATACCGATCGGATTGATGCTGGGCACGTTGCTCGCCTTCCGCAAGCTGGCGCTCTCCTCCGAGCTGGACGTGATGCGCGCGCTGGGTGTCAGCTACGGTCGGCTGCTGCGCGTTCCTTATCTCTATGCGCTCGGGCTGGCGTTCGTGAACCTCCTGATCGTCGGCTTCGTCCAGCCCTACTCGCATTATGCCTATGAGGGGCTGCGCTACGAGCTGCGTTCGGGTGCCCTAGGCGCTTCGATCAAGGTCGGAGAGTTCACTAAGCTGGGCAAAAAGGAAACGCTCCGCATCGAACGCAGCCAGAATGGCGGACGCGACCTGTCAGGCATCTTCGTCCATGCCGAGGGTCAGGATGGCAAGACCTTCGCAGTGACAGCCGAGCACGGCACCTTTCTGGCCACCGACGATCCCGACACAATCATCTTTCGCCTGCACAACGGCGTGCTGGTGAACAATGCGCCAAGCTTCAAGACTCCCCGCGTGCTTTCCTTCTCCAGCCACGACCTGCCGGTCGAGCTGCCCAAGGTCGACAGTTTCCGCCATCGCGGCGGGATCAACGAAGAGCTGACAGTGCCTGAGCTGGTCCGTTCCGGCCACAGCGGCAAGGCGACCAAGCAGGAGCGCGCCCAGAGCCGCGCAGAGTTCCATTTCCGCATGGTGGAAGTGGCGATCATGTTCCTGCTGCCGCTGCTATCGGTGGCGCTCGCAGTGCCGCCAAAGCGCTCCTCGTCGGCACTCGGCGTGTTCCTGTCGATCGTGATGATCGTCACCTACCACAAGATCAACCAGTACGCCGCCGCCGTCGCGTCGCTGGGCAAAGTCAATCCCATCCTGGCGCTGTGGCTGCCCTTCGCGCTGTTCTCGCTGCTGATCTGGTGGATGTATCACACCCTCGCGCACAAGCCGGGTGGACAGCCGATCGGCGCTCTCGAACGCGGCGCCGCCAAGCTCGCCAAGGCGGTGAAGCGCTGGACAAGCTTCGGCCGGCGCCGTGAGCAGGTACCCGCATGACATCTCCAGAATTCCAGTTTTTCCCGTCCAGGACACTTTCCTGGTACATGGCCAAGTCCTTCCTGATCCGCTCTGCGGCGGTCCTGGCGGCGCTGGTGATCGTGCTTCAGACGCTCGATCTGCTCGGAGAGTCGGGTGACATCCTCGCCTATCCCGGCAATGGCGACGCGGCGCTCTGGCACTATGTGTCGTTGCGCCTGCCACAGATCATCGCACGTTTCCTGCCCTTCTCGGTGCTGCTCGGCACGCTGATCACGCTCGTCACGCTCAATCAGAACAGCGAAGTGATCGCGATGAAGGCGGGGGGCGTCTCGGCGCACCAGATCCTCGCGCCCCTGGTGCTGACCAGCCTTGGGATCGCCGCCCTCTCCTTCTCGTTCAACGAGCGCATCGTCACGCGCGCCACGGCGACGCTCAACGCCTGGCAGGACGTCAATTACGGGCCCCTCCCCAGGGGCCACGGCGCCCCGACCAACATCTGGGTGCGCGACGGCGACGACATCGTGCACGCCGAACAGGTGATCGGCCATGGCAAGAACGTCCGGCTCAGCGGCGTCACCGTCTATGACCGCGATGGCGGCGAATTGCGGCGCATCTTCAAGGCACCTTCTGCACAGGTGAAGGCCGGCCCCGGCGGCCACATCGCGGGCTGGACCGCACCCAATGTCACCATGTTCGATGTCGTCTCGGGCAACGAACTCAACATGGCGCGCTACGATTTCGGCGCGCACATCACGCCCGAGCAGTTCACCCTCGCCGACGTGACCGCCGATGAGCGCTCGCTCACTGATCTCGGCTCGGCCATCGACGATCTCCAGGCTGCGGGCCGTCCGACCGGTCCCTTGGAAACCGGATGGTGGCACAAGCTGTCCGGCCCGCTCTCCTCGTTGTTGATGCCACTGCTGGCCGGCGTGGCGGCGTTCGGCCTCGCCCGTTCGGGTGCGCTGTTCTTGCGCGCGGTGATGGGCATGGCGCTCGGCTTTGCCTACTTCGTGGCCGACAATTTCGCAGTCGCGATGGGCAATCTCGGCGCCTATCCACCCTTCCTTGCGGCTTGGGCTCCGTTTCTGCTGTTCTTCCTCATCGGCGAAACGGTGCTGATCCGCACCGAGGAGTAAGGCTGCCCCGCCCCATCGCCGCCCCAAAGGTGCCGCATTGCCGCGGCAGAGAGCCAGGATGATCGAGGGGTGAACCGCCCATAATCGAGGACGAGTGAGTATCGTGACTACCCCAGCCATCCGCCGCAAAGGCTTCTGGTCGCAGTCGCATCATCTGGACAGGATGACGCTGAAGGAACTGGTGGTCGCCTATCTCCAATATCCGGCGATCATCATCTATCTCGGCCTCGCCGCTCTCTCTATCGGCGTCTGGTTCTATCAACCCGCACCGATCGGCGGCTCGCTGGTGTCGATCGTCGCGGCCGTGCTGTTCTTCCCGATTGTGTGGTATTTCCTGCACCGTTGGGTGCTCCACTCGCAGTGGATGTGGAAGGTGAGCTGGCTCGCCGGGACCTGGAAGCGAATCCATTACGACCACCATCAGGATCCCAACCATTTGGAGGTGCTGTTCGGCTCGCCGATCAATGTCGTGCCGACGGTGGCGATCTCGACGATCCCGTTGGGCTACTGGATCGCCGGCCCCGGCGGCGCAGCAGCCGCCTTTGCGACCGGGCTAATCCAGACCTGCGTCAACGAATTCTTCCACTGCATCCAGCATCTCTCCTACAAGCCCAAGAACAAGTGGCTGGCGCACATCAAGCAGCGCCATATGGAGCATCATTTCCACGACGAGACGGGCAATTTCGGTATCACCAATTATTGGTGGGATCATCTGGGCGGCACCTATTATGCCGGCGCCTCGGCCCGCAAGAAGAGCCCGACCGTCTTCAACCTGGGCTACACCGACGAGGTCGCCGAGATGTATCCGAAAGTGCGCGAGCTCTCTGGCGGCATTGTCGCGACCGACAAGCTGCGTCAGCGCAACAAGGCCGCCTGAACAAAGCGCCTAGACACGCGCCCGCCACGGCCTAAGGCTCCGTCCCGTCAATACAGAGGGATGGACGAGGAAATGGCGGGCGCGATCAGCATTATCGAGGCGAAAACCAAGGCCGAGAAGAAGCGCTACGTTGATCTCGCCTTCCGCCTGAATGCCGACGATCCCGCCTGGGTCCCGCCGCTCAAGGCCGAGGTCATGGGGCTGATCACGCCGGGCGAGAACCCTTGGTTTGGCCACGGCCACGGCAGCTTCTTCCTGGCCGTGCGTGACGGCCGGGACGTCGGCCGGATCTCCGCCCAAATCGACCATCTCTGGGTCGACATGCCCGAGAGCCAGGGCGGCGGCAAAGCCACCGGCAACTGGGGCATGTTCGAGGCCGAGGATGCCGAGGTGGGAGCGGCGCTCATCGCCCACGCCGAACAATGGCTGCGCCGCGAGGGCATGAACCGCTCGGTCGGCCCGATCTCCATATCGATCTGGGACGAGCCCGGCCTTCTGGTTAAGGGCCATGACCATTCCCCGACCGTGATGATGGGGCACAACAAGGCGATCTACGAAAGCTGGATCGAGGCGGCGGGCTACAAGGGGATCAAGGATCTCCACACCTACGACCTCGATATCAGCAAGCCCTTCCCGCCACTGATCCAGCGCATCGTCGCGTCGGGCGAGCGCAACCCACGCATCACCGTCCGCAAAGTCGACAAGAGCCGCTTCGACGAGGAGGCAGCGCTGGTTCTGTCTATCCTCAACGATGCTTGGTCGGGCAACTGGGGCTTCGTACCGCTGACCGACGCGGAGATCGCCTATGCCGGCAAGAAGCTGAAGCCGATCGTCTTCAACGAATTGCTGCGTATCGCCGAAGTAGAGGGCGAGCCGGTGGCCTTCATGCTAACGCTGCCGGACCTCAACGAGATGCAGAAGGATCTGAACGGCAGGCTCTTCCCGTTCGGTTTCATCAAGCTGCTGTGGCGTCTGAATGGCGGCTTCTCTGGTCGCCCGAGGATCAAGACGATCCGCGTACCGCTGATGGGCGTGAAGAAGAAACTGCAGGCGACCCGCCTCGCCTCTCAACTTGCCTTCATGATGATCGAATATATCCGCCACGATTCGAACACCATTTTCGGCGCGACGCGTGGCGAGATCGGCTGGATCCTCGAGGACAATCAAGGGATGGTCTCGATCGCGCAAGCGATCGAAAGCAATATCAACCGCGTCTATCGGATCTACGAAAAGACGCTCTGAGCGGCTTACTTGTCGACGCTGTAGGCGGGGATCGTCGACGCCATCGGGGCGGTGCGCACCTGCAGAGCGATCCCGCCGGCGACCAACAGCAGTACGCCGACCGCCGCCAGCGCGAAGGGGTGCCCGTTCCCGATCCTCGCCAGCGGCCAGAAGGCCGCTGCGAGGACAGGCAGCAACGCCACCATCGCCTGCGGCAGTGGTCCGCCGATGCCGAGAAAGGCAAGATGCGCGAGCGGCACGAGCGGGACCGAGACCATTGCCGCTGCCACTCCTGTTAAACCCCAGCCCCATAGATGGCGGAAAGCGGGATCGGTCCACGCCACGAGCGATGCTGCGATCGCCAGCACCAGCGCGGGCCAGGCGAGGATCCACGCCGCCATCGGCGCCTTCGCCTGAATCGCTATGGCGACCAGCAGCAACAACCCAATGGCCCCGATCCAGCCGCCCCACCGCCGTACGCCGAAGGTAGGCGCGAACCAGCCTGCCACCATCGCCACCACGGCGCATGTTAGGATCAGCACCTGCGGACCACCTTGCGCCCATCCGAATATTGCAAGCAGCAGCGCCGGTACCAGCCCGGCCACCCGTTGCCGGAAACGGCGGAGCATGAAGAAGCCGAGGAGCCCGGCCAGGCTCACCAGCGCCGCCTGCGCCTCCAGTTCGGGCAGCTTGGCCAGCCGGTCATAATAATTGGAATGAGCGCTGCCGGAGAGAAGGTTGAAAGCGGTGAGCGCCAGCACCGCGTGCGCCACCAGCCAGAGCTGCGCGACCATTCCCTGAAGCACCTCGACCGGCTTCACACGGTCCATCAGCGCGGCGCCCCACCAGGCGGCGCCGAGTGCGAGCACCGCAGCCAGCAGGATCCACCAGCCCGTTCCCGCCGCATAATGCATCAGGCCATGCCCGGCGACATCGAAGAAAACAGCGTCGGGAGCCCTGCCGGGAAGTGTCTGGGAAAAAGCGAGGGTAGAGACGATCCCCAGCGCCTGATTGCCCAGATCCTGAAGGGCGCGAGGATCGAGCCTGTCCACCGTCGCGCGCGGCGAATGATAATATTGGGCACGTCCCATGATCGCGAAGTTGAAACCCGGCAGTCCCTTTTTGCGCACTGGCGTGAAATCGGTGTCGTTGGGCATCAGCCGATAAGCCAGCACCGCCATAGAATTGGCGACCGGCCGCCCCTCATTGCGACCCAGCAGGGACACCATGGCGCCATTTCCGGCGCCCGTTTCGAACATCGTGGCCCGGCCCCCGGCGCCCCGCGCCTCGAGGTTCACTACGACGCCGACATGTTGGGCGAGCGCATCCGAGGGCCAAAACGCTCGCGCGCCGGAAAGGCCGATCTCCTCGCCATCGGTGAACAGCACGACGATGTCGCGCGTCGGCACGCCGCGCGCCTTGATCGCGCGCAGCGTTTCCAGGATCGCCGCAATACCCGCGCTGTCGTCTCCGCTGCCGGGCGAGCCCCAAACCGTGTCGTAATGTGCCATCACCGCGACGGCCGGCAGCGCATGATCCCGCCCGGGCAGGACGCCCACCACATCCACCATCTCGCCCGCCACGCCAGCGTCGCCGGTCCAGCGACGCAGGGTCGCTATGCCCTCGGGATCGATGAGATAGCGCCGCTCCTCGGGGCCCAGCCCTAGCGCGTGCAGGCGATCGGCCAGATAGGCGCGCACCCGCCCATTGTCGGCGCTGGTCGTGGGATGAGGGCGAATGGCGATCGCGTGAATGTCCGCCATCGCGCGTTCCGCTGAAAAAGTCGTTGCTGGCGCCGAAGCCGGCTGGACTGCGGGCGGCGTCGCCGCGTGGATTCCGATCAACAACGTCGCGAGGATCGCCGCCAGCAACGCCACGATCCGTGCCCAGCCCATACCATCCCCCGGCCCTGCGCGCGCCAGCGCGCTATTGTCCGCCATGCCGGTCAGCGCAGCTCAATCCAGGTCGGCGCGTGATCGGAGGCCTTCTCCTGCCCCCGCACCGCCCTGTCGACATTGGCATCGGTCAACCGGTCAGCGGCTTGCGGGCTCATCAGCAGATGGTCGATGCGGAAACCCGCATCGCGCGCCCAAGCGCCGGCCTGATAATCCCAAAAAGTATACATTTTCACGGGCTCGGGATGGCGCGCGCGGATCGCGTCGGTCCAGCCCTGATGGAGCAGTCCGCGAAAGGCGGCGCGACTTTCGGGTTGCATCAGCGCGTCGTTCGCCATCGCACGGACCGAGAAGGTATCGATGTCGGTCGGAATGACGTTGTAGTCGCCAGCCAACACCACCGGCCGCTCCTCGGCCAGCAGTCCGCGTGCATGATCCTGCAGTCGCGCCATCCAGGCGAGCTTGTAGTCAAACTTCGGGCCGGGCTGTGGATTGCCGTTGGGCAGGTAGATTGAGGCGACGACGATGCCGTCCACCTCGGCCTCGATATAACGGCTGTGGGTGTCGTCCGGATCGCCCGGAAGCCCGCGCCGCCGCTCGACGGGCTGGCCGCCACGCGCGAGCACGGCGACGCCGTTGAACCCCTTCTGGCCATGCCACACGGCGCCATAACCGGCCTCGTGAATGGCCTGGAGGGGGAATTTGTCGTCGTCCGCCTTCAGCTCCTGAAGACAGGCAACGTCCGGCTTCGCCTCGTCGAGCCATTCGAGCAGGCGCGGCAACCGCGCATTGATTCCGTTGACGTTGAAAGTAGCGATACGCATTGAGCCGGTTCTAGCCGGCTCGTGCCGCCACCGAAAGGGTCAGATCGAGAAGCTCGAGCCGCAACCGCAACCGGACGCTGCCTGCGGATTTTCAACGCGGAAAGCCGCTCCGCCCAACGATTCTACATAATCGACCTGCGCGCCTCGCACGAGATCAAGGCTCACCGGATCAACCACGAGCGTCACGCCGTCGCGCTCCGCGAGGATATCGTCCGACGCCACCGCGTCGGCGAGCCCGAAGACATATTGGAAGCCGGCACAGCCACCGCCGTCCACCGACAGGCGCAGCATCGCGGGCTTGCCCTGCTTGGCGGCGATCGCGGCCACGCGCGCAGCGGCGGCAGCAGTCAGGTCGATAGCGGTCTGGTCGGTCATGATATGGAGATAGGAGCGCGAGGCTCCGGGATCAATCGCAGCGGATCACTCCGCGTCCGGATCCTCCGGGCCGCCCATCGCCATCTGCGGCTCGCCCTTGTGGACAGGCGCGGTGCGGTTCTGGAGGGCGGTGAGATAGTCGGCAGTCTGGAGGAAGGGCATCGGGTTCACGGCGCGGCCGTCGATGCGGACTTCGTAATGGAGGTGGCTGCCGGTTGAGCGGCCGGTCGAGCCCATCAGCGCGATCAGGTCGCCGCGATGGACCCGCTGGCCGTCATGCACCAGAATTTGCGAAAGATGGCCGTAACGGGTCTCAAGACCCTTACCATGCTCGAGCTGCACGAGATTGCCATAGCCACCGGCGCGCTCGGCCCGGCTGACGATGCCGTCAGCGGTCGCATAGACCGGGGTGCCGACCGGCGCCGCCATGTCGAGGCCCGGATGCATCGCCGCCGAACCACGGAACGGATCGACGCGCACGCCGAAGGAAGAGGTGTAGCGGAAGTCTTTCACCGGCTTCTGCGAGGGCACCGACACCAAGCCGCCGTGCGGCACCGCGTCCATGCGCTTCCAGCTGTCGAACAGCGAGCGAAACATCGGGTCAGCCTTTGCGCCGAGCGTATTGGTGGGAACGGCATCGAACGCACCGACGGCAGCGGTGGCAGTGGCGCTGACCGGATCGGCGGCAGCGGCTGGGCTCGCGGCCAGCAGGCCTGCTGCCAGCGAAGTGGCGGCGGCAATTTTCAGCGCAAGGCGGAAAGAAGGAAACCGAACGGCATCGGCGGCGTTGGAACACATGTCAGCAACAGAGATCACGATATCGTCCACCTTGCACGCATCCCTCGAGACGGAAGGACATGCTTCCGCTCATTGGATTTTGGCTCTTGCCGTTTGTGGAAAGCCCCTCCGCTCCCGGCCGACCCTGTCTGATCGTGTCAGACGGGTGTCGCAAGTGTGCCGTAATAGTCCAGCGTTAGACCGGCCGCTCGACGCGCCGAATCGTTGAACGGAGGTTTAACGATCCCGAGAAAGTCCCGAGAGACAAGGCGTTGCCACTCTTCGGCGGGATGCAGACCGATTGTCGCGCAGTGTGATTCGAACCAGCGCGTGCCCGCCCGGACATGCCGGATCTCGTCGGTATAAATGCGCGTCAGGATCGCCGCCGAGCGGCTGTCGCCGGCTGCCTCAAACCGTGCGACAGTGGCCGGAGTGACGTCGAGTCCACGTGCCTCCAGCACCATCGGCACGACCGCAAGACGCGCGGCGAGATCGCCCCGCGTCTTCCCCGCTGCCTCCCACAGCCCGTCATGTGCCGGAAGCGCGCCGTAGCTCGATCCGAGCGCATGGAGGCGTCGATCGAGAAGCGCGAAATGCATCGCCTCGTCCGCGCCCACCCCGATCCAATCGTCAACGAAGTCCCGCGACATCCCCTCGCCGAAGCGTCCGGCGCAATCGAATGCGAGATCAATCGCGACATATTCGATGTGCGCCAGCGCATGCAGCATCGCGATCCGCGAGCGCTCCGATCCGGCGCGCCCGCGCTTGGGCATCCGGTTGGGCGGAAGGAGTGCGGGGCTTTCGGGGCGCGGCGGGCTGTCGGGCATCGCGACGTCGAAGCGATGCGCGAGGCGACCACTCCGCCAGGCGCGGACCGCCATGCGAGCGGCCATCGCCTTCTCGCGGGGGTCCGCGAGCAGCAACACGGCGCAACACGCCTCCGCGATCGAGCGCGCGGCTGCGACCTCTCTTCGGCCGTTGCCCGTCATGTGCGGGCGAGCGCCTCGGCGGCAGCCAACACCTGCTCGGCATGGCCCGGCACCTTCACCTTGCGCCAGATGCGCGCGATGCGTCCGTCCGCGCCGATCAAGAAGGTCGCCCGGTCGATCCCCATATATTTACGGCCGTAGAGACTCTTCTCGATCCAGGTGCCAAAGGCCTCGCAAACCGAACCATCCTCGTCGCTCGCGAGGCTGACGGTGAGGTTATATTTGGCCGCAAACTTCACATGCTTGGCGGGCGCATCCTTGGAAACGCCGATCACCGCTACGCCCATCGTGTCGAACGCGGCCTTGAGCGCCGAGAAATCCTGCGCCTCGCGCGTGCAGCCGGCGGTGTCATCCTTGGGGTAGAAATAGAGGACTAGCGGACGGCCACGAAGCTCCGCCAGCCTCAGCGTGCCGCCATCGGGCGTGGTGAGCGTGACATCTGGGGCCATGTCGCCCGGGTGTAGTTCGGTCGCCATCTTGTCACTCTCCCGCTTCGACGGCCATCCGCCGCCAGACCTCGCCGACGCTCTGCCGCGCGGCGTCCAGAGCTGCAAGCAGCGCCGCCCAGTCCGCCTGTCCGCAGGCCCGCGCGATGGCATCGCGGGCGGCCGCACCCGGCTCCGACGCGGTGGGAGACATCAGCCGCATGGTCAACAGAATGCGGGTCAGCAGATCGTGCGCCGGGCCGATCGCCGCGGGCAGTAGCCCCTCTGCCTCCAACATTGCGATCGCCTCGCCCAGTCGTGGCGAAAAACCGGTCCGATGGCGAAGCTGCGTGACATGGACGACGAACTCCAGGTCGACCAGCCCGCCATCCATCAGCTTAACGTCGAGCGGACCGGCCGGCGGCTTGTGTCGAGCAATGTCGCCGCGCATCTTCACGGCGTCGGCAATCAGCTGGGCCGGACCGCGCTCGTGGCGCAGCGTCTCGGCGATGATATGCCCCAGTGCTGCACGGGCCGCCGCCGATCCGAAGACCGGCCGCGCGCGTGCGAGCGCCATATGCTCCCACGTCCAGGCGCTCTCGCGCTGATAACGGGCGAAGCTGTCGAGCGAGACGGCGAGCAACCCCTGCGCCCCCGAAGGCCGTAGCCGCGTGTCGACCTCGTAGAGTGGCCCGGCTGCCGTCGGCACCGACAGCGCTGCAGTGACGCGTTGCGCCAGCCGATTGAAATATTGCGTGGCGCCGAGCGGCTTGCGTCCGATCGACTCCGCGAGATGGTCGCCAGTGAAGAGATAGACCACGTCAAGGTCCGAGGCGTGGGTCAGCGCCTCGCCACCGAACCGCCCGAGCGCCAGGATGACTAGTTCTCCGCCGGGAACGCGCCCGTGGGAGGCCTCGAATTCGGCGACTGTTGCAGCGGCGAGCGCCTCCAGCGCTCCCTCAGCGATACGGGCATAGGCACCGGCCACCTCGATCGGATCGCGCGATGCCGAGACGATCTGCACACCCTCGGCGAAGCGCAGCTCGCCCACCTCGCGGCGGACGCGGTCGAGCATCGCCTGATAGTCTTCCCCCACGCCCGCGCCAGCGAACCGCTGCGCGAGCCGTTCGACCGACGGCGGGGGGGCCAGCGCGGTGGCATCGATCAACCCGTCGATCAGGTCCGGCCTGCGGCCCAGCATGTCGGCCAGCGTCGGCGCGAGGCTCAGCACGTCGCCCACCAGCCGGGCGAGCGCCGGCCGCGCCTCCAGCAGCCGAAAGAGGTTGATTGCGCTTGGCAGGCTAGCCACGACATCGTCGAAACGGTTGAGCGCCGTCGCGGGATCGGGCGCCGCGCCCAATGCCTCGACGAGCGCAGGCAGCACTGCCTCCAGCGCTGCCTGCGCCGCCGTGGACCGCAGCGACCGCGCGCCGCCTCCCCGCCACTGGGTGATGCGCGTCGCCGCCGCCGGCGCATCGGGGAAGCCGGCCTCCGACATCGCCGCGACAAGCCGGTCATGGTCGGTGGGCAGAACGCGATCCTCCGGCGGATCGAGTGCATCGTAGAGCGTGCCGACCTGCTCGACCGACGGACGGAGCGCCTCCAGCAGCGCGGAGCCACTCTCCCGGCCATCAAGCCGGGCGACATTGTCGAGCGCCAGGAGATCGCCGGGTAGGCTGTGAGTCTGCTGATCCTCCACCATCTGGAGCCGATGCTCGACGGTGCGGAACAGGCGGTAGGAGGTGGCCAGCATTTCCGCGTCGTCCGGGTCGATCCGGCCCGCCGCCCCCAGCGCCGCCAGCGCATCGAGCGTCGCCGGCGCACGCAGGGCAGACTCGCGGCCGCCATGGATGAGCTGGTGGATCTGGGCGAAGAACTCGATCTCACGGATTCCGCCTCGCCCGCGCTTCAGGTCAAAGCCCGGACCGAATTGTTGGCCCGAATGATAATGGCTGCGGATCCGCCGGGAGAGCGACCGAATCTCGCGGATTGCGCCGAAATCGAGCGCGCGCCGCCAGACGAAGGGACGGATCGCTGTCAGGAACCGCTCGCCCAGTGCAAGGTCTCCGGCCGCCGCCCGCGCGCGGATGAAGGCGGCGCGCTCCCACGGCAGCGCACTGGACTCGTAATAGGTGATGGCCGCCGACTCAGGCAGCGCCAGCGGCGTCACCTCCGGGGATGGCCGCAGCCGGAGGTCGACGCGGAACACATGCCCATCGCCGTCGGGCGTCTGGATGAGCTCGACCACGCGGCGCGCGATCCGAACCGCGGCCTCGACCGGCTCTTCGCGCGGCCGTCGCGGCAGCGTCTGGGGATCAAAGATCAGGATCGGGTCGATGTCGGACGAATAGTTGAGCTCGCGGCTGCCATGCTTGCCGAGCGCAAGCGCCACGAAACCCCGTGGCTCCGCATCCGGCGTGCGCTCCTGGATCGCGGCGCGAATGGCATGATCGAGCGCAAGGTCGGCAAAGGCCGAGAGCCGTCCCGTCACCTGCTCGAACGTCAGCTCCCCCGACAGGTCGCCCACCGCCAACGCCAGCGCCAGACGCCGCCTCTTGCCACGCAAAGCTGCCGCCACGCTGGTTTCGGCGGCGACCGGCGCCTCGACCATCGCCAGCGCCGCGGCCAGATCGCCCGCGACGAGTGCCGCCGTTACACCCGTTTCGCGGGCGGCCATCCTGCGCAGGAAAGGTGCGTAGGTCTGCGCACGTTCCAGAGCGTTTCGAACGACTGTGGCTTTCATGCTGTTCATCGATCCGGAGTTGCCGGGCTGCCTACCGCGACGCAACCCCCGTGGCCGTCCGACGTTATGTCAGGATGGTAAGGCTTGACGGAAAGGTGCCGGCTTCAACGCTTCCCCGCCCCGATATCGCGGAGCGGGTCGTTGGCGCGCCCGTCAAATATCAGGGCGTGCGAGACGCGCTGCTGGCCGCCTTTCCCGCGGCGACCGTCGCCGAATTCGAAGCGTTGCTCGCGAAGCTGAGCTGACGCGCCGCTACACGGCACCGATCAATGATTCTTATTGGTGTCCCGGCTCAATTCGTCGACCTGGTCCATGATCGTCTGGAGCGCGGTCGTGCCGGTATCTGTTTTGTGCGTGCGGCGTGACGGAAGCTTGCCTTCGCTGAGCAGCGCCTCGAGCGCGACACGTCCCCGCGCGACACGACTCTTGATCGTTCCGACCGCGCAACCGCAGATTTCGGCCGCTTCCTCATAGGCGAAGCCGCCCGCCCCAACGAGGATCAGCGCCTCGCGCTGCGGTTGGGGCAAGTGCAACAGCGCGCGCTGCATATCGCCCAGCTCGACATGGCGGTCCTGGCTCGCGGGCGCGGCCAGCAGCTTGGATGCCGTGATCTCGTCCCACTCGCCCTTAAAGCGCGCGCGGCGCATTTGGCTCAGGAACAGGTTGCGGAGAATGATGAAGGTCCAGGCGCGCATGTTGGTGCCCGCTTGGAAACGCTGGCGTGCCGCCCAAGCCTTGAGCAGCGTCTCCTGCACCAGATCATCGGCAAGATCGCGATTGCCGGACAGCGAACGACCGAAGGCGCGCAGATGCGGAATCACCTGCGCCAGCTGGGCCTTGAACTCATCATCAGGCAAGGGCGTGTGCACGACAGGCGCGTCATCACCACGCTTGTTCTCTTCCGCGTCAGGCGGAACGGCCTTCGTCATCGTTCCCCCTCGCTCCATGGCGCTCGTCGCAGCCCCATCCTCCCCTTCGAGATAACCCTCCCCGCGCATCTTTGCCAGTGCCTCCGTCATCGCGGGTCTTTTATCGGTTAATTATCAACATGATGGCAAAGACCAGAATGATCGCCGCCAGCGAGATCGCCAGAATATAGCGGAGGACATGAGCCTTCCGGCCACCCTGTGCTTCCGTCGCGGAAAGATGGGGTGTTCGCTCATCCATCGATGCTTCTCCCATCGTTACGCCCTGCCAACGTGGAGAAGACGCGACAGTTCCCACCGCCCCCGACCAAATCGTTGACCGGAGGCGGCGCGATCCGATCGATCAGGCAGGAACCGTCGAGCTGTCGAAGAACAGCGCTTGGGCAATCGCGGCCTTCACCGTCGATCGCTGGAACGGCTTGGTGATGAGGAAGGTGGGCTCTGGCCGCTCGCCGGTGAGCAGACGCTCGGGGAAGGCCGTGATGAAGATCACCGGCACCTCGAACTGGGCCAGGATATCCTTCACCGCATCGATGCCTGAGCTGTCGTCGGCGAGCTGGATGTCCGCCAGCACAAGGCCCGGCCGCCGCGCCATCGCCTGGCTCACAGCCTCGTCGCGTGTCACCGCCACGCCGATCACGCCATGACCAAGATCGCGCACGATCGTCTCCAGATCCATCGCGATGATGGGTTCGTCCTCTATGATCAGCACATCGGCCTGCGTCTGCCGCTCGATCTCGCGCAGTGCGTCGGCGACCAGCGCGTCCACCTCTTCGGGCTCAACCGCTATAAGATAGCCCGTGTCCTCGACGGTGAATCCCTCCATGGCGGTGAGCAGGAGCGCCTGGCGCGAGCGCGGGGTGATTCGCGCGAGCCGAGCCTGGGCGATTGCCTCGGGCTGGGCGGCGTCCTGACCGCCATCAACTCCCGTCTCGACATTGGCCGAACCCCAGATCGCCTGAAACGTCTTGTAAAGGCCTAGGCGCGGATCGACGTCGCGCGGAAAATCTTCCGGAGCCGCAACGATCGCCTCGAGCGTCGCGCGGACATAGGCATCACCATGTTTCTGGCTGCCTGTGAGCGCGCGCGCATAGCGCCGCAGGAACGGAAGGTGAGGAGCAAGTTCCTGTCCAAGCGACATATTATGTTCCAACTCCTGAACGTTGCCGTGCCAGCCTAAGTCAGGAAACGCATCATGGAAATGCGCCCCCTAATCGGTCCGCCCGCGCGCCGGGCAAGACCTTCAATGCGGGAACCATCATGCGACTTTTTTGTTTCCACGGCCACGCGAGGATTTTATCGCACGGTTCGGGCGCGGGTGACTGGCACCCGTTTCGGCGTGGCTTTTTAGCTTAGAGGCGCGCTATGCGTTGGTCGACAGGGGATGGGGCAGATTGGCGTTGAGCGACGATAAGAAGAGCAAGAAGCAGGACGCCAAGAAGCATGACGCGGCGCCCCCTTCGCGTGATGCCGATCGCGCAGGCTCCAACCGCGACGTCGGGCATGCACTTCGATCCGTTTATGCAAAAACCGTAAGCGAGGACATTCCCCCCGAGTTGCTCGATCTGCTGGGCAAGCTCAGCTAGGGGGCGTGACACCCGAGCCTCCCTCATCTTCCGCGCCCTCCTCGTCGCCGGCTGTCCGGGTGTTCACCCGCCTGTCGACCAGCCTCAAGATTCTCATCGTGCTGTCCCTGGCACTGCTGCCGCTGGGTATGATCGCGTCGCTCGCCTCGCTGGAAACTGCCAAGGCGAACCGCGCTAATCGCGAGGCAGCCGCGCGCCTGCTCGTCACCGATAGCGCGGAACGGTTCAATCTCACCATCGATCGCGTCGCCGGCGTACTTCAGGCGGCGCAGCGTCTAGGCGCCGAGGGCTGCCGCCGGGGTGTTGCGGTGATCGGCGCCGGTGCGGCGGTCGCGGTGTTCGACGCCCACGGCGCGCTGGTGTGCGCCAGCCGCCCCCTCACCGCGACATTGCCCATGCACCAGGCGGGCACGGCGCCGATCGTGACGATCGACGGTGACGAGCAGGCGATACGTCTGATTGCAAGCGCCGGCGACGTCGCAGGCTGGGCGTTGGCGATCCTGCCCCGCGATCTACTGGCGCAGACAGCGCATCCCCAGGCGCTTGATGGCACCTATTCGCTGCGCCTGACCGACACCGCCGGCCGGCGCGTGAGCATCGCGACGATACAGACCATGCCCCTGGGACGCGACGTCCTTAAGGATCTGCCCATTGCCGGCGGGCAGCTGCGACTTTCGATGACGATCGCTACCGCACCGCTCAGCGCCAACGAGATCCTGCTGACGCTGCTGCCGATCCTGATGTGGGTGTCCGGCGCCGCGATCGGCTGGCTGATTGTGGACCGGCTGATCCTGCGCCCCCTGGCATCGATGCAGGATGCGATCGAGCACTATCGCATTTCAGGCCGCTTCGAGCTGCCGCCGCTCACCACGCCGGCCGTCGAGATCCGGACGCTGGGGCGCGCCTTCGCGCGCGCCGCGACGACGATCACCCGCCATGAAATCGACCTCGAGGACGGGCTTGCGCGCCAGACACGGCTGACTCGCGAAGTCCACCATCGGGTGAAGAACAATCTCCAGGTCGTCGCGAGCTTGCTCAACATTCATGCCCGAAGCGCTCCGTCGCCTGAGGCGACCGATGCCTATGCGACGATTCAGCGGCGCGTTGATGCGCTCGCCCTCGTCCACCGCAGTCATTATGCCGAGCTGGAAGTCAATCACGGCATCGCACTGCGTCCCCTGATTGGGGAGCTCGCCGCCAATCTGCGCGGATCGCTGCCGGCCAACGTCCGGCCGCCGGTGATCACGCTGAGCATCGGCATGTTCCAGGTCAATCAGGACGTGGCCGTATCGGTTGCGTTCCTGCTCGTCGAGCTCATCGAGACGGCGATGACACGTGTCCCCGGCACTAGCATCGCGATCAGCCTCGAAGCGGTGCCCGACAGCCCGGCACGCGCGCGCTTGGTCACGCGTTCGCCAGCGCTCAACCCCGATGCCGCGCCGATCGACGCCCATTTCCAGCAGTTCGAGCGCGTCGTCATGGGGCTTGCGCGGCAACTCCGATCGCCGCTGGATCGCGACGCAGCCTCGGGCATCCTGGCGATCGAAATCGCGGTGATGCCCGACGACCACTCGGTCTGACCGCTAACAACACGTCATCCTCGCGGCTCGCCCTTCACCTCTCCGTGTGCTCGCATTTTTTTGGATTGGGAAGGGAACCGGGTTTCCCATCACCCGTTGTGCGGTCGGATAGCGACCTTTTGCCCCCCGCTCTCGCTATCCAATATACGAAATGGACCCGGCCGCGCCTTCCTCCCCCCGACGGCGCGGCCGGGTCCTAATTCGTTGGGCAGATCGCACCCCATCGAACCGGTCGGTGTCGGCCCGCTACGGAACCATTGTTTCGGGGGCGCATTTTCTCTTCCGTCGATGGCGTTCCACGCCGTCAGAAAATGGGAGTTTCGATCATGGTCCGCAAACTGATTACGGTCGGCCTTATCGCGGGCGCGCTGCTGGCGGTGGCGTGCAACACCGTCGAAGGTGCCGGCAAAGATGTCTCCTCGGCGGGCAACGCCGTGGCGAATACAGCGAACAGCGCCAAATGATCACGGCGAGGGGTGCCAGCATTGGTTGGCGCCCATCCCCTCGGCTCAGGCCGTGGTGGCGTCCGGTTGTTGCGCGCGCTTGCGTTCGGTGAACCAGATCGCGATGAGAGCGAACTCGTAGAGCAGGCAGAGCGGCACCGCGAGCAGCAGCATCGAGACGACATCGGGCGGCGACAGAACCGCAGCAATCGCGAACACCGCCACGATCGCGTAGCGGCGCCCCTTAACAAGCTGGGTCCGGGTGACGATGCCGGCGCGCTCCAACAGCATCAACAGCACCGGCAGCAGGAAGGCGACGCCGAAACCGAACAGGAACTTGGTGACGAAGTTCAGGTAATTGCCAATTGCCGGCAAGGCCTCCTGCTGGATCCCTCCAACATTCCCCTGGAAGCCGAGCAGGAAATGCAGCGCCAGCGGCATCGCCACGAAATAGGCCATGGACGCGCCCGACAGGAACAGTACGGGGGTGAGGATCAAAAAGGGCCGCAACGCCTTCTTCTCCCGCCCGTAGAGCCCCGGCGCGACGAAGCGCCACACCTGGTTGGCGACGATCGGGAAACTCAGCATCACCGCCGAGAAGAAGGCGACTTTCATCTGCGCGAAGAAGGCCTCAAACACGTCGGTGTAGATGAGCTTGCCCTGCCCCGCTCTGAGCAGCGGCTGCACGAGAAAGGCAAAAATCGGCTTGGCGAAATAAAGGCAGAGCAGGAACGCCACGCCCAGCGCGCCGAAGCTCCAGATCAGCCGCCGCCGGAGCTCAATCAGATGTTCAAGCAGCGGCGCGCGCGTGTCGTCGAGATCATCATCACGCCCGGACATGGCTCAACCCTGGTGACCGGGTTCGGCGGGCGCGGCCGGCGTGTGGGGCTCGACCACCGCCGTTTCCGGCGCGGGCAGCGCAGATGGCGTCGATGTGGTCGGGCCTGCGACACCGTGGATCAGATCGGCATGCTCGCGCATGATGCGCTCGTTTTCGGCCTGCCACTTCTTCTCCATCTCGGCGAGCTCGGCCTCGCGGACCATGTCATCCATCGCGGTGCGGAAATGGCGCGCCATTGTCCGCCCCTTGCCGACCCACTGGCCGACAAAGCGCATCACGCGGGGCAGATCCTTAGGGCCGATGAAGATGATCGCGACCAAAGCCACGACCAGCATCTCGGACGGCGCGATATCGAACATCGATGCTCAGCGTAACGTAAGAGGGGACGCCGCGATCACTCGTGCGGCCGGTCTTCACGCATCGGCTGAAGGTTGCGATCCGCGTTCGGCTCCAACGGGGGCTGCGCCTGAAGACGCGGCGGAACCGGCTTTCCGGCATCGTCCTCCTCGGACATGCCTTTCTTGAACTGCTTCACGCCCTTGGCGACGTCGCCCATCAGCGCGGAGAAACGCCCGCCGCCGAGCAGCAATACCGCCACCACGGCGAGAAGCAGGATGTGCGGAAGGGACAGGCCCATGACGTATCTCCAAAGGGATGAGCCCCTTATCTAGTCTTCCTCGCCGCCGCTTTCCACCTCGACGTTGAGCATCGCGTCCTCGATCGGATCGAGCAGCCCCGCCGCGCGCAAATCGTCGATGCCGGGCAGGTCGCGCCGGCTCGACAGCCCGAAATGCGAAAGGAAGGTGGCGGTGGTGGCGTAAATCAGCGGACGGCCGGGCACTTCGCGCCGGCCGGCGGGGCGCACCCAGCCCGCCTCCATTAGCACGTCGAGCGTGCCCTTGGAGATCTGCACGCCGCGAATCGCCTCAATCTCGGCGCGGCTGACCGGCTCGTGATAAGCGATGATCGCCAGCGTCTCGATCGCGGCGCGGCTCAATTTGCGCGGCTCCTCACGGGTGCGACGCAGGATGTGAGCGAGATCGGGCGCGGTCTGGAAATGCCAGCGCCCGCCGCGCTCGACCGGGTGAATGCCGCGCGCCGCATAGCTTTCGGCAAGTGCAGCGAGGCCTGCCGCGACATCGACCCCCTCGCCCGCCGCAACCGCAATCTCGGCCGTGGTCAGCGGCGCTTCGGCGGCGAACAGCACAGCTTCGACGGCGCGCTCATCATGCCCGGGCTGACTCATGCCGCGCGCACCCAGAGCGTGTCGAAAGGCTCGACCTGCCGCAACTCCAGCCGCCCCTGCTTGGCGAGCTCCAGCATTGCGAGGAAGCTCGATGCGCGCGCCGAACGGGTCAGCTGCGGATCGGCGGTGGTTGGCAAGAAACGCTCCAGCGCCGTCCAGTCGAGCGCGTGACCCAGCATCGCCTCGACGCGATGCAGCGCCGCGTCCAGTGTCATCACCGGGCGGCGTGAGACGACGTGCATCACCGGCCGGTTGCGCGCGGTGACGGCGCCGTAGGCTGCAATCAGGTCAAACAGGTCGGCCTGCCAGTCCGCCTTGCGAATCACCTTCAGCCCCTCGGGCGCCCCACGCAGGAACACGTCACGGTTGATGCGGTCGCGCGCCATAAGCCGGGCGCCGGCCTCGCGCATCGCGTCGAGCCTTTGCAGGCGAAGCTGCAGCCGCAGCGCCAGTTCTTCCGGCGACGGCTCGATCTCGGGATCGCGCGGGAGCAGCAGGCCCGATTTGAGATAGGCCAGCCACGCCGCCATCACGAGATAGTCAGCGGCGATCTCCAGCTTGAGCGCCTTGGCGTCCTCGATGAAAGCCAGATATTGCTCGACCAGCGCGAGGATCGACAGCTCGCGCAAGTCGACCTTCTGCTGGCGGGCGAGCGCCAACAGCAGGTCGAGCGGCCCTTCCCAGCCCTCGATATCGATCGTGAGCGTATCCCCCGCCTCGTCCATCGGACGAGCCTAGCAAAGCGTCAGGCGAGCGCCAGCAGCGAATCGCGCTGGGCGACAAGCTCCTCGAAGTCCTGCGATGATGCGGCGGTCGCGACCGTCGCCATCGCACGTAGGAGCCGCTCGTAGCTCGACTTGCTGATGCTCCCGAGCGCGCCTGCCACCGCTTCCATCTCGCCCATGTCGCCCGAGCAGTGGAGCGCGATGTCGCAGCCGGCCGCGATCACGCCCGCCGCCCGCTCGCCAAAGCCGCCCGACAGCGCGTGCATACCGAGATCGTCTGACATCAGTAGCCCCTCGAAGCCGATCCGACCGCGGATAATTTGGCCGATCACGATGGGCGACAGGCTACAGCAGCGCTCCTTGTCCCAGGCGGTGTAAATGACGTGGGCGGTCATCCCCATCGGCGCGTCGCGGAGGCTCACGAAGGGCGCGACGTCCTCTGCCAGCTCGGACTCGGAGGCTTCGACGATCGGCAGCTCCTTGTGACTGTCGGCCATTGCCCGGCCGTGACCGGGCATATGCTTGACGACCCCGACAACGCCGCCTGCGCGCAGTCCGTCGATCACCAGCCGGCCGAGCGCCGCCACCTGCATCGGATCGGAGCCGAGCGCCCGATCGCCTATGATCGCATCGGCATCGGGCCGGCGTACATCGAGCAGCGGCAGGCAGTCGACATTGATCCCCACCTCGCGGAGCATGACGGCAATCGCGAGGGCATTGAGCCGCGCCGCCTCCATTGCCGACACCGGCGCCTTCCCATAAAGCTTGGCGAAGGGCTCGGCGGCCGGCAGCCTGGGCCATTCGGGTGGCCCCATGCGTTGCACCCGGCCACCTTCCTGGTCGATCAGGATCGGCAGGTCGTCGCGGCCGGACAGCGAGCGGAGCTCATCGGTGAGCGCCCGCACCTGCGCGCGGTCGACGCAGTTGCGCTTGAACAGGATGTAGCCCGCCGGATCGATCGAGCGGAAGAAGCCCCGCTCGGCCTCGCCGAGCGTCGGGCCGGCGAGGCCAAGGAACGCTGGTATCATGACGGTGAGGCGGTAAGCCTCACCCCACCACCACGCAAGCCTCGCCCGCAACCTTCAGCTTCGAGCAGATCGACGAAGCCTGCCCGCCGGCCGAAGCTCGCAGGCGATAGACGGTCTTGCCGTTGGACGTGACCGGCACCACCGACTTGGACAGCGCCCCCAGATAGCCGAAGCGACCCGACAGCGACTTCCACGCCTCATTGGCCTTGGCCTCGCTGGAAAAAGCTCCGAGCTGGATCTGCGAGCCGCCTGTCGCCGGGGCCGCACTGGCCTCGGGCTTGGCGGGCGCCGGCGCAGGCGCCGCCTTGGCGGGTGCTGCCTTTACAGCTTCCACCGTCGGGGCCGGCTTGGCAGACGCGGGCGCGGGCGCGGGCTTGGCGGGAGCAGGCACCGGAGCCGGCGTCACCTTGGCGAGCGGCGCGGGGGCCACCGGGACCGACGCGGCCGGAGCGGCCGGCTTGCCATTCTTGCCGATAGGCGCTTCGGGGACTGCCGAGAGATCGATCTTGGCGTTGGGATCGGCACCTTCGCTCGCGGCGTAGCTCGAGTCGCCCTGTCCCTTGACGTCCATGCCACCGGGCTCGGTGGGTTTCACCTTGTAAGCGCCGGGCTGGGCCGCGATCAGTGTCGGGTCGCCCGCCGCCGTGCCGGGGCCGCCGGCGCGCTGCTTGAGCCAATAGACACCGCCGACGACGAGGCCAAGCGCGACCAGCGCCACCACCAGCCCGGCGATCAGCCGCGCGGCGGAAACGCCCTCGTCATGCCCCTCTTCATCGACCGGCTCGAGCCAGGGAAGGCGATCCTCGTCGGCCGCACCCCCCACGCCACGCCCCAACTCGGACATACCTTACATCTCCTCGGCCGCCGCGACCCCCATGATCGACAGGCCATTACGCACGATCTGCCCCAAGCCTTCAGCCAGGGAAAGCCGCGCCCGTGTCGTTTCGGGATCGTCTTGAACCAAAAAGCGACGATCCGGACGATCATTGCCGCGATTCCACAGCGCATGGAAGACTGCGGCGAGATCGTAGAGATAGAAGGCGACGCGGTGTGGCTCGCGGGTCGCGGCCGCCTGCTCGACGATGCGCGGGAACTGAGCGGCGAGCTTGACCAGCGCCAGCTCCTCCTCATCGAGCCGGGTTAGATCGGACGCACCGCCCGCCAGCCCCAGCTCCTTCGCCTTGCGATGCACCGAGCGGACGCGGGCGTGGGCGTACTGGACGTAGAAGACCGGATTGTCCTTCGACGCCTCGACAACCTTAACGAAGTCGAAGTCCATCTGCGCGTCGGCCTTGCGGGTCAGCATCGTGAAGCGGACCACGTCGCGGCCTACTTCGCGCACTACGTCGGCCAGCGTCACGAAGGTGCCGGCCCGCTTGGACATCTTCACCGGCTCGCCGTTGCGGAGTAGCTTGACCATCTGCACCAGCTTCACATCGAAGCGCTTCGTTCCGCCAGTCAGCGCTGCGACTGCCGCCTGGATGCGCTTCACCGTGCCGGCATGGTCGGCGCCCCAGATGTCGATCAGCTCATCGGCTTCCTGCGCCTTCTGTGCGTGGTAGGCGAGGTCCGTGCCGAAATAGGTGAGCCCGCCCTTGGAGTTGCGTACCGGGCGATCCTGGTCGTCGCCGAATTCGGTGGCCTTGAAGAGCGTGAGCTCGACTGGCTCCCAGTCGTCGGGCGTCTCCCCCTTGGGGGCTTCGAGCACGCCCTCGTAGAGGAGACCCTTGGCGTGCAGCTCGGCGAAGGCGGCATCGACCTTGCCAGCATTCTGCACCTCGGCTTCCGAGGCGAAGACGTCATGGTGGATGCCGAGCAGCGCGAGGTCTGCGCGGATCATGTCCATCATCGCCGCGACCGCCTTGGTGCGGAACAGATCGAGCCACTCTTCCTCGGGCGCGTCGGCGTATTTGGTGCCGAACTCGGCGGCGAAAGCCATGCCGACCGGCTTCAGATATTCGCCGGGGTAGAAGCCCTGGGGGATATCGCCGATGTCCTCGCCGAGCGCCTCGCGGTAGCGCAGATGCGCCGAACGGCCGAGCGTCTGCACCTGCGAGCCGGCGTCGTTGACATAATATTCCCGCGTCACCGGATGGCCGACGAAGGCGAGCAGGCTGGCGAGCGCATCGCCTACCACCGCGCCGCGGCAGTGGCCCATGTGCATCGGCCCGGTCGGATTGGCTGAGACGTATTCGACGTTGACTCGATGCCCCTCCCCCACGCTCGAGCGGCCATAATCGCCACCCTCGCCAAGGATCGTTGCCAGCTCCTCGTGCCACACTTCGGCGGCAAGGCGCAGGTTAAGGAATCCGGGGCCGGCGATCTCGACGCCGGTGACGCCGTCCACCTGCTCCAGCTTGGGGGCGAGCAGTGCAGCAAGCGCGCGCGGATTAGTCCCAGCCGGCTTGGCAAGCACCATCGCCGCGTTGGTGGCGAGGTCGCCATGCGCCGGATCGCGCGGCGGCTCGATCGACACCGCGCGTCGCGACAGGCCAGCGGGGATCGCCCCCTCAGCTTCGAGGCTGTCGAGAATGCGGCCGATCTCCTCGGCGAAGCGATGATAGAGCGTCACGGGCGTCGGTTTTTCCTGCTGGGAGTGAAGCCCGGGCCCTTAGCGTGACGCGCGCGCCGGGGCAAATCACGGGGCCAGTGCGGTGGGCAAAGATAGAGAAGATAATGCCGGAACGCCTCGCAATCGCAGCGCACGGTGCGATTTTACTTGCCGAAGGCAGGCGTCTTTCTTTCCAGCGTTGCGCTCGTGTCAGAACCCTTCGGGCAGATCCACCGGGCCGACCACTTCCTTGTGACGAGCGATGGCGTAGCGATCGGTCATCCCGGCAATGAAGTCGGCGATGTGGCGGGTGTGGTCGGGCTCGGCCTCGGGGAGCGCCGCGCGCCATTCCTCAGGCAGCAGCGCCGGGTCCGCCGCATAAGCCGTAAACAGCCGCGACAGGAGCCCGCGCGCTACCTCGGCCACCGCCAGCTGCGAGGGGCTGTGGTACAGCGTAGCGTACATGAAGCGCTTCAGCGCACGCTCGTCGGCCTCCATCCCGGGTGAGAAGCCGACAAGCGCGCGCCCCGCCGCGCGGACGTCGTCGACGCTCTTCACCCCCGCCTCGGCGATGCGGCGGCTGCTCTCCTCGATCACATCGTTGACCATCGCGCCGATCTGATCGCGCACCAGCTCCTGCCGTAGTCGCGCGCGCGGCACCTCGGCATGGCGATCGCACACCGCCGCCCAGCGCCGCCCCACCAACGGCACGCTGCACAGCGCGTCGAGATCGAGAATGCCGGCGCGCAGCCCGTCGTCAATGTCGTGATTGTCATAGGCGATGTCGTCGGCGATCGCAGCGACCTGCGCCTCCAGCGAAGCCCACTGGCCCAACTCCAGCGGATAATCCTCGTCCGCCTCGCGCAGCGCCCAGGTCGGGTGGCGGACCGGGCCGTTATGCTTGGCGAGGCCCTCCAGCATGTCCCAGCTCAGGTTGAGCCCCGGCCAGCGCGGATAAGGGCTTTCGAGTTTAGTCAGGATGCGCAGCGTGTGCGCGTTGTGATCGAAACCGCCGGCGGGCATGGTCGCAGCCTTCAGCGCATCCTCGCCGGCATGGCCGAAGGGCGGATGGCCGATGTCGTGCGCCAAGCACAGCGCCTCGGTGAGGTCCTCGTTGAGGCCGAGCGTTCGGGCGATGGTCCGCCCGATCTGCGCCACCTCCAAGCTGTG
>OUNM010801814.1_pt1 | contig 37691 bp, 31 predicted proteins | sample 1769961 | NCBI WGS metagenome assembly OUNM01 (sample SAMEA3914820, study PRJEB12502) | metagenome | biome: forest; material: soil | place: USA | collected 2012-03-12 | depth 0.3 m | reverse complement strand
TCAATGACTGACAATCTCACCCTTATATCCCTCCATCCTTGCTGTTCCGAGACACATCGGTCCCGTCCGCTGCTCTGCCCTGCATGGCAGAGAACGCAGTAAGGAAAGTCGACCCCATTGGAAGGAATGTGCAGCTAGATGAAGCTCTTGTAGCCCGTGAGTCCCGCCTGAATCCGTTGAACGGTGGATAAGAACGCAGCGGCTGACCCCTGGCTGCGTGGCCCAGACCTTCCGACCAACTGCAAAGTCCTTTCCGTAGGCCACGGAGGAGCAAGTCTATGGGTCACGGCAGTCAAGATCGTGGTCGAACTGGAAGATGGTACCACGGCCGAGTTTTTTAAGAAGGTCGGTGATGCTTTTGCCCCCTCTATCACCCCCTCCCGAAAAAAGGCAGGGCCGTGCTCTAACTACCTATTGCTTGCAAATTAGGGGGCATTCGGGCCCATCGGAGCCGGGATGATGAGAGGGGCATTCGAAGCCGAGACGGCCCTTCACCAAGTCATACCCCACCGCGTCCCGAAGCCCGTCGCTTGGGGTACATATGCCAGCAACCCCGACGTTCACTTTTACCTGTGCGAGTTCGTGAATATGAACGACGAGCTTCCTTCTTCGACCGCGTGGGCAACTGCCGTTTCAGAGCTACACCTTGCGAGCATGGGCAAATCGCCCACCGGGCAATTTGGCTTCCATGTCACAACGCACTTGGGCAATGTGCCAGTCAACAACTCGTGGAATCCGTCCTGGGAAGCGTTTTGGGCCCAGCAAATGAAGAGTCTATTCGACCAGGAGGAAATCCGTAATGGCCCTGACAAAACCCTGGCAGAACTCCGGGCGGCGTACTTCGAAGAGGCGATTCCGAAGTATCTCAGGCCGCTGGAGAGCAAAGGGAGATCAGTCATCCCTTGCCTCCTTCATTCGGACCTGTGGCCCGGAAATATCAAGCCGAGAAGTCAGACAGGCGAACTTTGCATGTTTGACGCGTGCACATATTGGGGCCACCATGAAGGTCTGTCGAAGCCTCGTTTGCCTCAGGCCTGAACCGCTAACATTGTTCACCTACAGCTGACCTTGCCATTTGCTACAACATTCGATACAAGCTGGGCCCGGAGTGCCTCGCCAAGTACAAGGAAATGCACAACGCCCAAGGGCAACAGGATGCCGACTTCGACAAGAGAAATGCGCTCTATGCCGTGAAATACCATGTGTTGTTGAGCACCATGTACCAGGAACAAAATCTCAGGGATATCTTGGTGGAAGAACTCAGGAAGCTCCTCGGGAATTTCGACCGAGCTTTCGAGACATCTGAGCCGATGAATCTGAGCTGACCGGAAGTTGTCCGAGCCGGCTCGCACTCGTACTGACTCACGGGGCTTGATTAGCTTGGGTCATCAAAGAGCTTAACAAGCTCTCCAAGAGGGAGACGCACTTGACAGGGGCAGAACCCCGAATTTATCTGACAGGGGCACGGAGTCCACTGTCCCAAGGACTGTGCTTTCATGACACTAAGGTAAATGCGAGTGATGCGCAGCGGCGCAGGGGACACCCCTTGAGTGGCTGCATTGGCCATGTCTGGCTCGGTTGCCGGCGGCCGAGGTGGAACTGGACTAGAGCCACATCTATGCCTATTCGATGTTTAGTGAATCTACAGGAAGCCACATTGGCCTCATTCTTGATTACTCTCCTTTCTACATGGTAAGTACTGTATGGAATCTGATTGACCGCACTGACACGGTTGACTTCGGTGGATACCACAACTTAGAGCATTCCCGAGTCCCATCCGTCTGAATGGAATCGCCCTGGTCAGCAAGTCGGAACCAACCCCCTTTTGCCCGCCCACCGCGATTTTACTCAGCAACAGTCGTTCTTCGTGGGCGTCACCCGCAACACCAAAGTTGCAGTAATCGATCTTTGAGCGGTCATGGGCCACTGCGTAAGCTTTGCGGAAAGGAGGTGATATTCCGTAATCCATGTCATACACCACACTCGGCCTGAAGGTGGGCAATGCCTGAACCCCGAGAACCACGTTGCATTCACGCTGCAGTCCCTGTCTCGCGTGGCAGTGACCGGCCCCCACAGCAGCCTCTTGAGCCGCCCCCTCCGAGCCCCTCGTTACAACAGCTCACCCCATTGGCGGGCGACGCAGGGCCATGTGCGCGCGGCAAGCTTCGCAGTAACTCCCAGGGACCAGCTCGAGCACGATGACGAGACAGAACAAGTCGTAGCAGGACTATTAATGCAGAAACACAATAGTTTGACAAGATGCCAACTTTAGCAGTCGGCGGCGTCGGCGACCAACCCCTCAATCCGGAGATGATAGCCGGGGCCGGATCCTGCCGAGCTAGCGCCCACGCCGCCCGGCGACTGCTGGGAACCTTGCCGCCACCAAGCCTGATGGAGGCAAGGCGTTCCCACGGCCATGGGTTGGTGGTTCCGTGCGTGCATATTCCTGGGATCCGGCCGGCACACGGATGCGACGTTGAAGACGGGGGAACTGGAAGAAGTGGGATAGCAAGGCCCGGAGGACCAATCTCTCGCGAGCAGCTTGCCAGGAACAGCCAGGCCGCTAAAACATTTCAGGCTGGTTTTCCTGCATTCCCTGCCCCCTCTCCCCTCCCGCGCTGCGCCAACCTGCCGTGCCAGTCGGGGTTGGTTACGCGGTCTCGCGCCGGAACCTGGACCGGACCAGAATCACCAGATTGTTCGCGTGTTTTTACGGAAATGGTCCTCCTTCGGCTGCAATAACGTGATTGCTTTTGCGGGGGTAGTGACCGGGGCATGGTCTGCATGGATCATGGACGATGGCTCCATTCACAGTGCTCCCGTGCATGTTAAAATCTCCGTCGTCGCCGCGATCCGTCCACGTTGCTGGGCGGGCTGTGAAGATCCGGCGCGCGTTCAGGTTCCGTGTTCCGAATTCCGAACCCGGACCATCCATCTTCAACGTCACGTCCAACCGCAGAAATGTTGCTCTCCGCCGGCGTGGTTGCCTTGCTGGCACTCGCCACACCCGTCCAGTCAACCGCCACCAGCGCGTTCCCCAGCCCGGGCAATGCGAGCTATGACTACGTCGGTGAGTCTCAAACAGCCTTACTCTCGCATCTACATGTACGGTGTACTGACCAGAGACAACAGTTGTCGGAGGCGGCACCGCTGGCCTGACCATCGCCGCTCGCCTCGCCGCCGCCGGCAAGTCTGTCGCCGTGGTCGAGGCCGGCGGCTGGGCCACCGACATGGGCAACCTAACTACCGTTCCCGGCTACGCCTTCTCCAACCCGGTTCTGGCGCCCATCGAGTTCTTCCCCCCCATTCCGCTGCTGGACTGGGAGCTCCTGTCCCAGCCGCAGACGGGCGCCAACAACCGCAAGGTGCACTACGCCGCCGGCAAGACCCTGGGTGGCACGTCGGCCGTCAACACCATGGCCTATCATCGCTCAACCAAGGGGACCCACGACCGCTGGGCCACCATTGCTGGCCATGCCAGCTACACCTGGAACAACATGCTGCAGTACTTCATCAAGTCGAGCACCCTCACGCCCCCTGACTGGATCAAGCGCAACACGCTCAACGCCAGCTTCATTTTTGACCCGACCGTCTTCTGCTTTGAGATCCCTTTCCTGTCCTCCTGCGGGCCCCTCCAGGTGTCGTACTCCAACTGGGTTGACCCGACCAACACGTGGTTCTCAGTGGCACTCAGTACCATCGGCCTGGGCCCGAGCCTGTTTGGCTTCAACAGTGGAGCCCTCTCCGGCGGCGCCTACACCACCGAGACTGTCGACCCCGACACCGCCACCCGCTCGTCGTCGCAGACCAGCTACCTGACCTGGGCGCTGGCAAACACGCAGCTCAAGGTCTACACCAAGACCCAGGCGTCCAAGGTGCTTTTCACCGCCGGCAAGGCGACGGGCGTTTCCGTCACCACGGACGGCGCGGCCCCCTACACCCTGACGGCAACCAAGGAGGTCATCCTCTCAGCCGGCACCTTCCACTCGCCCCAGCTGCTCATGCTCTCGGGTATTGGTCCCGCAGCCAAGCTCAACGCCCTCAACATCCCCGTCCTCTCCAACCTGACCGGCGTCGGCCAGAACCTCCAAGACCCCGTCTTCTTCTCCGTCCAAAACGGCGTCAAGACCCCCTCCCTGGCCAGCGAGCTCGCCGACCCCAACCGCGCAGCCGCCAACCTCGCCTCCTACAACACCAACCAAGCCGGCCCCTACAGCTCCCCCGGCGGCTACATCGCCTTCGAAAAGATCCCCACCGCCTCCCGCTCCGCCTTCTCCGCCCGCACCAGCACCCTCCTCGCCTCCCTCCCCGACGACGTCCCGGAAATCGAGTACCTGGCGGGCAGCTTTGCAGGCACCGGCAACGGCGTGACCACGATCGGCGACCTCAGCGCGGCGGTGCTCAACCCCTTCTCGCGCGGCTCCGTGACCATCTCGAGCGCCAGCATCGCCGACGCCCCAATCATCGACATGGGCTGGCTGACGGACGCCGCCGACGCCGAGCTCGCCGTTGCGGCCTTCAAGCGCGTGCGCCAGGCCTGGAGCTCGCCGCTGCTCAGCAGCTGGAAGGTCGGCGCCGAGGTCACCCCCGGCGCGGCGGTTGCCACGGACGCGCAGATCTTGACGCATATCAGGAATAACTGCATTCAGATTTGGCATGCCAGCGCGACGTGCGCTATGGGCACGAGTGCTGCTGCCGGCGCGGTGGTGGACTGGCGGGCCAAGGTGTTTGGCGTGGATGGGTTGAGGGTGGTGGATGCTTCGGCGCTGCCGTTTGCGCTGCCGGGACATCCGCAGGCGACGATTTACGCGTTTGCGGAGAAGATTGCTGCGTCTATTCTGGCGGGTAACTAGACAGAGATGGGGGTTTGGTTAGATATGTTTTTGGGTAGTTATAATTCAGGTCTGTAGTTGAACAGCAAGACAGATTCCGTGTTATTTCTACCTCTTGTTCTGCTTGAGTGATTCATCGTGATGTCTCTTGGGCAGCACCACCGTGCCTATAAAAAATATCTTGCTCAACGCCCTCATCAACACTCAGAGTAGAGTTGGTTGACTGGTTCATCTGGACAAAGGATGCCTGCGTGCCACCCGACTGTCAACGCACCCCTTTCACACACGTATCGCCTCAACGCCTCTGACGAGTGTGTAGGTCGGTACCATATTTATCTACCACGGATTGCTCCCGGGATGTGATGACGGGAGGCTCACAACTAGGTACGTAAATGCTGACGGTGCACACCCACTAAGAAATAGGTACTGAGAGCCTTCCTTTCCTACCTTACTTACCTACCTATACTACCTTACTTAGATGACATGAATCCAGGCCCGCCCCTCTCAACAACACCATCATAAACCCCCAAAACCGGAACGCTCTGCAAATTGTCTGCGCGACTGGAAGAGCTGGTTACCTGCTGAGATGAGCCCGGCTAACCATCCGTTGGCGACAACTTTCCAAGAAAATTGCCCCGTGCCCCCTATTCGCTGCCATCTGCACTTATCGTCCAACTGGACCCGGCAGAGGGCTCTGGAATCGAAGTGTCGTCCACCACGATCCTCGGCCATGAACCATTCCTTGCCAAGCAGAAGTCGAGGCCATCTTCGCGGCTGCCCTGGGACACAGAAAGGTGCTGCCCGTGAATGAGGTGTCCAAGAGCGCGACACAGACTTTGTCTTCCATGCCACAGGCTAGCAACGACGAATCCATCCTGAGGATACCCAAGCAGAAAGCGCAGCGAGAAAAGAAAGACCAAAATTGTGACCAAAGGCTTCACGCAAATGGTGAGCCACCTGCCAAGGTCCAGAAGAGCCTGGCCTGGTAATGACGCCCGAGGGCGCCCCTCAGCGACATGAGAACACTAAACAATCACCTAGTTAACGAGTATTCCCATAAGTGTCATCGTTCCGCATAAACATACCCGAATCTTTCTCTTGCGGCACGTTGGGCAAGCTGGTCCCCCTTTTGAGACCCCTCTCCTGCGGGAAGGGATCCGTCGTGGGTTCCAATGTGTATCGAACCAGATTTGACCGGGAAACCGAGGATTAACAATAGCCAAACCGGCACCGAGGTTATCTTCTGGCTGTTGTTCTTGGAGCGGGTCTTGCACTGCATCGTTCTCGTGCTCGACTGCATCTTGTTCCGTAGCTGTCGAGTCCGCGGGAGGCTGCGGGGTGCTTTCCTGGGCAGGAACAACACTGTCGGCTACCGGCCCTGGGGTATGAGAGTCCAAAGAACAAATGGGACAGGGCTCTTCGGAAAGGCCGGCATATCCGCATGTATGCTCTTCGGACAAGTAGGTGACGGGGCCTACCTCGCAGGGTTCGAAATTGCCGCGGCGTCCAAGACGGGCTGAAAGCTGAACCATAGTGTCGAAATCTTCTTCGTCTGTCATGTCACGAGGAACTTGACCGTGGTGACCTTCCATCGAAGGAAGTCCACCCACGGCCCAGAACGAATCCAAGGGACTTTGTGGATCCGAGAGGGGGGGCGCAGTCCCCTAGCCTGAGCAGATGCAGGCCAGGGGCAGGCGCTGACTTGTCGCAAGTGTGTCCTAAGTGTTAGAAAGCTGCTGTGGCCTGGGTAAAACGGAGGTAGGTATGCTGGAGGTGTGGTGTCAAAAGAGAAAGCAACCTGGAATACCCCACGAGAGAATGGATGCCTTTTGTCTCTTCCTGACGGCCTTGCCCCCTCGCCGAAAACATGCTAACCCGAAACAGGTTCCGAAAGAAAGCACAACGATTGGCCACTTTTGTGAGGCGAAGCAGGCTGTGCATTTTCCTGCCAGGACATGCTCAACCCAAAAAGGGTTCCGAAGGGGAGCGCTCCCGTTGGCTACCAGCCCCTGTGCTGACGTCCCGCCGAGTCAGGGAAGCCACAGGCCTTCTCTCTTCTGCACAGCTAGGCCGAAAGTGGTCTCCGAAGTGTCTGGCCGTTGGGTTGGTAGGTAGCCTTCCACGACGTACAGATGTACCCAAAGCACTTCTTCCTACGGCTTAGGTATTGTCTCTCTCTGCGGATTTCGAGCTCTGCAACAGGCTTGTCCGCCGAAACTTAGATTAGGTAGCCACGCATCTAGCTCGGGCGTTACACCGAAAACATGCAGAATGAGTGCTTTGGAGAAGCCATCAAAGAGCCAAATCATGTTGTTTCTGGCAACCACAGATAAGGCTTTCTGACACTCGACGAGCGGCTTGATGGTAATAAGAAGCGAGGCTCTGCGTTGGGAAATGTGACCATCTTACAGGGGACAGAAAGTTGGTCTGGCGGTTTCGTTTTTGAACCACGCATCTCCAACCTATCTCTTCCCAGTTTTCGGTATCTGTATAAGCCATTGCCCTCGAATCCATCTTTTCTTTTGTCTTAGCCGCCCAGAGTTTTGTCCTCGAGTTTGCTTTCTTCTTCCAGCAGAACAGTGACACATGCTGCCAACGGGGGGGCGGAACACCGGCCTGAATGCCTGGATCGACTCTGTCTGCAACGGGCCACACTTGAACAAACCCCCAAGCACAGAAACGAGACAATGTCACGGTCTCCCAACAATGGGCCTTCTTCGACCACATCTTCAAGGTTTGACATTCGCTTTCTGTCTCACTGGCATAAACCCGTCCGGCGCCTGAACCACCAAGACTAACACGCTGCCCGGTTAGCAACCCTGTCGATGGCCTTTGGGACCCCACGTCCTCGAACCACCCCAATGACCCCAATCAAGCAGCTTCTCATATCTCGGCCCCTCTGCCCGACTCCAGCACGGCAGCAGCACACCACTCTGGAGAACCGCTCAACCAGCTACCGCAGTCTTGCTTCATTACCCAATCCCGGTAAGACGACGGCTCACTACACGGCCGGGTTGCCGGGCAGCCCCCAACGGCGACAACGGCAGCCGCCGCTGATTTACAAGACCGCTCCTTGGTGGACATGTACAAGGCACGCATGCAGGAGCTCCTCGCCGGTTTTGGCGAGCGGTTCAGTCCTCCCTCCAGAAGCAACACCAAGAATGTGGATGGTGAAATAATCGATAGTATCTTCAGTGGCGGCGTTGGCATTGATATACTCTACGGGATTTCGGTGCACGACATCCCTGTCGACTTTGCCCAAGAGATGCTTGACAGCGATTTTGACAGCGATTTTGACAGCGATGAGTGGGAAGTCGGGTCGGATTGAAGACTCCGGCGCGGTCATGATAATGAGGCGAGGAGGCGATGAGATGAGACTTAATTAGAATGAGGCCGGTCTATGATAAGATTTGCGGTTTTTTATCATTGACAGGTGTATCATGCGGATGTTGTCAGTGCGGTTCAGGTGAAGAGCAGTCAATTGAGAGAGTGAACTAAGCATTTTTATCTAGGTAGGAAGGTATTTTGCGCTCGAACAAAGGGAATATCCGCCTGAAAGCCAACCCGCGCCCAAGAATCACAGCTTCTCAAAGACCTCGACCACCGCCCTGGCGGTGGAGGCCGCGCTCGCGGGGTTCTGACCAGTGACGAGGCGGCCATCGACAAGGTGGAAGTCATCCCAGACGCCAGGAGCGCGCTTGTCTAATGAGAAAAATTAGCATCTAGAACTGAGGATTGGGTCCGTGGAAACTTACACTGCGCTCCAAGCTCCTCAGCCAGCTCCTCGACCAGCGGCTTCTTCCACGACTTCAGTTCATCCATGATGCCCATGGTAACCTCTGCTTCGCTCGTAAAGCCAGTGATGGTTTTACCCTTGATGAGGGGCTCGCCGGTGGCGAGGTCGACGACGCCGGCGAAGATGGCGGGGCCGTGGCAGACGGATGAGACGACGCCGCCGTTGGCGTAGACCTGGGAGGCGATGCGCTGCAGGTTGGTGGCAGTCGGGTAGTCGATCAGGGCGGCGTGGCCGGCCGAGGCGTAGAAGACGCCGTAAAGGGATCCGTCAACATCGGCCGCCTTGGGCATGTTGTCGAGCTTCTTGCGGAAGTCGCTGTTGGTGTCGTTCCAGATGGCCAGGTCCTCGCCGTTGAGGAAGTCGGGCTGCTGGGAGAGCCAGTCCGGAGTGTAAGAACCCGTCTCGGAGGAGAGATCAACCTCGAAACCAGCGGCCGTGAGGACCTTGAAAGGATGGAGGGCTTCGCTGATGAAGAGACCCGTGGTTTCCTTGCCCTGGAAGAGGGTGGCGTGGGCCGAGGTGACGGCGATGAGAGCGCGGCGAGCGGGAGCCATTGCGACGGTTGTTGGTGGCTGGTGGCTGGTGGCTGGGGTGGTTGTGTTGTAAGAGGGGAAGAGTGTGTTGATAGTCTTGCTGATGACTATGCTGTGGGTGGTGTGAGTGTTGATTGGTGTTGCAGGAGTGTTTCAAAGTGTCTGGAGAATGTAGACTGTGAGAGTGGTTGTTGTGTTGATGTGTTGATGTGTTGATGCTGATGCTGATGAAAAGAAGATATGTCTGTCCTCTTGGAAATCGGGGCAGTATATATACTCGAAATCGACATCTTCCTCCTCCTGCGTCTCAAATCCTCCTCCTGCGTCTCCAAGGCCAACTCCGATCCGCCATGCAGTGGCTGCATGGTGAACAGTCAGCAACCAATACGCAGTCGTGCCCAACGCGGAGGTCTCCTGCAAGCCACAGCCCTATCGCTGGGTTCGCTCCGGGGTGCTCCACACACCCAGGATCCAGGAGCGACTCCTGTTGGCTGTTTGGACGGCAGCCAAGCCCGACCCGACTGTGGTACCAGGATTACGGAATCTCTCCCATTGGACAGGACTGCTCCGTATTATGGGGCCTGCATCTGGCTGGCTGGGGTTCCGGAGTTCTGCAGTCTCCGATCGATCATCCTCGTAAAGGCTCGGGGTGATCCGTTATCCGTCACAAATCAGGCCCTCTAGTCCATCCTCGCTCTCATGGGTGAAAATTCCCTTGATTGCTCATCGGCTACCCGAGAAGGTACTGCCCCGGCATGATCTGGTCCGTTCCCGGCCACAGCGAGTCCAGATTGCTCCATTCATCAACGGCAAACGCCATGCTGAACACGTCCTGCATCGAAGCGGCGTCCAACTCGTCGAAGCTCAACGCGCCGTCCCCTATCTTCGACACCCCCGAGACGTCGGGAATCGAGAGCACGGTATCGTCCAATACCTTTGGGTTCAAGCCCGCCAACATCATCGGCGGCTGACCCACCGGCGTCTCGTCCATCCCTCCACCGGGAAGATAACCCGCGTTCTGCTGCTGCTGCTGCTGCTGCTGCTGCTTGAGGAAATCGACCTTGGCCCCGAGGTCACGCATGATCTTGGCCGCGCTGGCTGCGACGGCAAAGCTGTCGCTAAAAATGTCGAAGACGGCAACGGACAGGTCGATGGCCCTTCTGGCCTGGGCGGCGACGGCCTGGGCGGCGGCGGTGCGGGGGTGCGAGAGCACGAAGCCGAGGAGGGTCATGGCCGCGTTCCACTGCAGCTGGAAGGCTTCGTGCCAGCCGGCCAGGATGGCGGTCGTGGAGAGCACCTGGTGCGTGATCTTGGTCACCGCCAAGGCGTGCAGGGCGCACTGCGTCGCGGCTTCTTCTGTGGCCGCGGATGGGGCCGCGGGGCCGAAGCAGATGAACGGCCGGTAGAGGTTGGCCGACAGGTGGTGGTACATCAGCTCCAGTAGGAGGCGCTGACGCTGGAGCCAGGCGGGGGCGAACTGCTCGATGTCGAGGGCGGACCCGTCGGTTGAGAACGGGGCGCCGCCGTTCTGTCTTTTGGTCCGGAGGGCGAGGGGCACGCCCGCGACCCATTCGTCCAGGCCTCTCATGTAGGGGCGGATGAACTCGGCGTGGCTCGCCAGGGCCTGTTGGTCGTCCCAGATGGTCTGGCCGTCGTCGACGTTGGGAACCTTGTCGTAGAAGGTCGTGTACACGGTCCGCGCCGCCCGGAACAGCTTGGACTGTTGGAAGTTGAAGCTCAGCCATGTGACGTTGTCCCCCAGCGGCGCGAAGTTAGACCCCGACTGCAGCGCGGCGTCGAGGTGATCGCCCGGCAGGGCGGGCGTGGCGCTCGAGAGGTGCGGGAGGAGGAACGGGCGGCCCAGCTTCATGCCGATTTTGCTGTCCAGGACGTACAGGGCCCACCACAGCCGCCTCCGCATCTCGCGCTCCCGCTGCGGCATGGTCGGCGGCGGGTCTAGGTGCAGGCCGAGCATGTAAGCGGTGCGCACCGCGAGGCCGCACGCGCTGTCGGCCATGTTCTGGAACGACCCGCAGCACAGGTAGATGCAGCACAGGAGGTGGCACTGCAAGGTCGACACGGTGGGGCTCTCGAGCTCGCGGGCCAGGAGTGTTTGGGAGCGGCGGTAGTGCCAGCGGCCGGCGATCGCAGCATCGTCGTCGTCGTCGAAAACTTGTTGCTTGACCGCTGGCAGCATGGACATGCCGTACTGCATGCACATTGCCACAACCATGTCGACGAGCGCCGATGGCTTCCGGGTATTTCCCGACGCCGTCCACAGAGACCTGTAGTGCTCCTTGAACGCCGCCTCGTCGAGAATGGCAAAGAGCGAGGTGTGGTACGACTGCCAGAACAGGTCGAGGAAATATTCCTCCTGCGTCGGGCTCAGGTAAGTGGCCCTCGGAGCGGAGTCTCCTGCGGGGTCTCTCAGTTGGCCGTGCGAGGGTCCGTGGGCATCCTCCGGGGCTGCCGTGGGCTCGTGGAGGCGTCGGCTGGAGGAGTCAAGAAGCATGTGGTCAGCCGAGTGCGGCTGCTGGAGTGTGCCGTCCAGGTAGCCGTTGATGCGGCCGATAAAGTAGAACAGCGACGAGGGCCCGTACCAAGTTGGGTGCCGTGACCGGGCCGTGTTCATGCGCACGCCTCCCCAGACGTTGATGCGCGATGGGTCCCCGTATTCGGAGGCATCCCGAAGCTCCGGGGGGGACAGGCTGTTCAGGTTCAGGCTGCTGGTGAGAAGGTCGTGGTGCGAAGGGCCAGCGGAGGTCTCGCGGGTGCGTTCCTGTTGGAGTTCCAGCTCCAGTTCCTGGACCTTCAGGCGCAGACGGTCGATCTCGCGGAACGCCAAGGGCAACGAAGTGGCCTTCATGGTCTCATTGCTGCACTGCAGGGAGCTTCTGGCGCAGTTTGCGCACGGGATCTGGCTGTCGCATTTGATGCGGTGCTTCCGGCACCAGTCGCAGGCCCGCGCCACCTGGCTGCGCTTTCGTCGTGCCGTTGTCCGCAGGGCCCCTTGCTCGGAGCCGGCCGGCGGGCTGTTGCTGGATGCGGCCGACATGGTGATACCGTGGTGGCGTTGACGGGCCTGGTATTGCGTGTGTCGCAGCGGGGATTCTCTCTCGGCGCCCCAGCATCCCTCGGAGGCGTTCCGCGTTAAACCCGATCTGTAAGGTACCCGCTTGACTGTGTAGTTCGTGTGTCGAATGCGTTTTCTGATTCCTCCGCTGCCCCCCCACCAGGCCCACCACGAAGTCCATTGAGTCCAATAACAACCTTAGCTCCTCGGCCCCATTTTGTCCCTCGACACGCGGCTCGAGGTGCCAGACCACGAGGGTTGGGGTTTTCTATGGGGTGGTTTACAAGATAACAGGGTCCGCGACGGCCACAGCACATAGTCCCGGAAGTATGGATCTATAACAGACGGCCAGGGCCTGGTGCGTTGAAAGGGAAGATACAAAGGGTTATGCCGGGGTGAGGTGGATGGGACGATTAGTTGGGCCCGGAAAGTTCCAACCCGGGACGGGCAGCCACAATAGAAAACTGACCGCCAGCGCCGGCCCAGGTGAGCACCTTATCCTTCAAGGCTTTTCCTTGGATGAGCTGGGCAGCCTCGACGTCATCTTCGTGGCCGAGGCCCAGTTGACCTTGAGAGTTGAAACCGGTCGCGTATGCCGTTCCTCCCCGAGTAATAAAGATGGTGTGGTCGGTCCCGCATGCGACATGGCTGACTTCCCCAATGCCGGGCACCGGGACGGGGCGGAGGCAGATGCGCGGTCTCCCACGCTCGTCGTGGCGTATTAAGCTGGGATCCTGAAGTTGCTCCGAGCTAAAAGTTATGCCGAGCTGCCCGCCATCCAAACGACTCCAGACGAGACATTGTCCATCAGCGGTCACGGCAGCCGAGTGATGGGCTCCGCCAGCCAGGTGAACCACTCCCTTGTCCCGGAGACCTGGTATCTTCCTTGGGAATGGCAGAAGCACTTCATCGCTGCCGGCCGTCTTTGCATAGCCGGCTTCACCGAAGCTGTTCAGACCCCAGGCCCACACCTGGCCCTTCTTGTCAACGGCAAGGGAGTGATAGTCGCCGCAGGCAATATGCTTGATGTCTCTGATGTTGATACGGTCGGGGGTGAGCAAGTCTTTAGCGTACAGTCCAAGGACGTGGCGACCTAGCTGGTTCTGTTCGCTGCATCCCCAGGCCCAGATCCCGCCGTTCATGTCGAGTGCGAGGGCGTGGTTGGCGCCACAAGTGATCTGAGTAATTTTCCTCAGGCCGGCGATCTGAGTCGGGGTAGCTTGCTTCTCGATGACCTGGCCATTAGGGCTATACCCGAATCTTTCTTTCCCTTCAGAGTTCTGTTGGAGACCATGGCGAATCAGAGATTGAGTAGAGACCAAGCGGCGTGGCCGAGGAGAAGCCGAAGACGGGTCAACAAACCTTGAATGCGCCCCAACTATACACTATCCTTGTATCCGTAAGCGTAAAACTACAACTGTCCCTCGCTGCGACTTGAACAAATGTTGTTCTAGGCGGGAAAAGTTGTGTTGGAATCGCGGTTGGAGTCGACTCGAGAGGGTTCAGCTCGCCATCCTCTTTAGGGTCCCCGTCAACGTCACGCATGCTACTATCCTAAACCGTGCTTCTTCCGAGAGCGCAGTTGTCGTTGACGCCCTAAGTCACAATTCTGCTGTCCTCGGTCAAGGCAACGGTGTGTATTCCACCGTAGGCGAGTTGGACGATGCGGAGTGCTGAAGGGTTTTCGGGGTTCAGAAACTGGTTGAGACGCGGACGGCTAGCTTCCTGTACTGCGGATCCGAGACCCAATTCACCCCTATCGCCGTTGCCAAAGACGAGCACAGCCAGAGGCTCAGTGGGGGCTTGGTTGATGATTGGGAGTGAAGTGCGGGCTGTTGGTTTTGCAGCATGGCGAGAGAGGGCGGGCTCGAGATCTGTACTGGATCCGAGTTCGGTCTTTTTTGACCCGCGTGTTGCGGTATGCCTGTCAATATTATTGTCGGCGTGCTTGCGCTTTGTTGTGTGAGTTGCGGCAGGACGGGTCTTGGATCCTGGATTTCAAGTGTGTGATGAGCCAGGCAGATCGTACGACAGCGCGCTCGTAGCTTCGTCGCGGCGGTTGGAGGAAGTGAGTGACAACGAAACATAGAACCACGTACTAGGTCTTGAGGCCTTGGATTTTGCTCTCTCTCTTCTTCTGCTCCTGCTAGCATCGCCGTCCTGCGGCGCGTCTTTCTCAAAGACCATCGCAAGATTAGTGGTTGTGTGGTAAGTTTCCCAGCTGCGAGAGGCCGCTCCAACGAGCAAGGTCCCTGGAATTATAGTATTCCGGGCGCCAATTGGGCCAACCTAATTGGCTTTCTCGGCTCGAGGAGGGCTCCACAACAACAGCCACCTCTCCCACGCCCGGGATGGAATTCTTGGGGGGCTTCTTCCACCGCAACCGACGACAACATTCCAGTGCCTAATTGATATACTGTTGCCATTCCTGTGACAGATTTATTGTACGGGCCAGGCTTCCGACACCATTCTCACGCCGGCATGAAAAATGGCACGAGCGACCTTGATAACCCTTCCACCCGAGCTCCTCTCTGCGATTTGTTCCCATCTGTGCTGGCACTGCGCCACGTCGTCTTGGCCGGAAAACTCCGACCGTGAGCGACGGGAGAAGCAAGCCGACTTGCTGAGCCTCAGCAGGGTTTGCATATTGCTCCATGCAGCGGCCGAGCCATTTCGTTACCACTGCGTGCATCTTTCTCGGGAATGGGACCTGTATTTCCTCCTTCGAACCCTATCGAGCGTCCCGATCTTGCAGCGAGGGTCTCAGATGTTGATGTCGGCGCCATCAGCACGGTGCCCTCGACCAGACACGGCGGCTCCGGCGCGATCGGCACAAACTTACCACCAATCTTTGATGTACTCCAAAGCTACCAGGACATGCGACAGCCGCAAGATTCAGCTGCCGAGCCGGCCGGCCTGACCCATCATACGGCCCTAATTTTGTTGGCGTTGCAACTTATCCCGAACCTGCGGCGTCTCCATCTACCCCTGCTCGAACACAGATTTATTGGAGCATTGCCCCGGACGAGTGCTCGTCACTCGAGTCCCTCGTCGGCGTCACTGAAAATGCTGGCCTTCAGCAGCTTCGGGCACGATTACCTCCTTGATCAGGTAGCACCTATCATACAGCGGGCACCAAACTTGGAGATACTACACTGCCATCATCACGCGCGAATTTCCGAGCTATTTTCTGCCACCTTGGGCCGCGGGTCATTGGCCGAACCCCCTCCACTGCAGAACCTCACCGAACTGGCCCTCGTCAATACACCCATGACGATCCTGTCCTTCCGTAACCTCCTGAGCGCGGTAGGGCCGAAACTCTCCAAGGTCCACGTCCGACGAACAGCGAGACAACTCAACCCACTCGATGAGACTCGGATTCTCGAGTTTGACGAGGTACTCACCGCCTTGCAACCCTGGCGCCTCACGCTCAAAGAGCTCTCCTTTACCATGAACGGAATAGCGTTGCCTCAAACAAGTAACCGCCTACGCGGTATCCATGTCCTACCGGAATTCCATGCGCTTGAGGTTTTATGGGTCCAGGCGGCTTTCTTCGACTTCTATGGGCATCTAGGACCTCGAGAAGATGCTCTCCAGTTGACACTTCCCGCTTCGGTCCGCGAGCTGAGATTTTTTGGGTACAGCCAGCCCGCTGAGGCTCTGCATGGTGTTGTGGGAGCTTTGACAACTGGCCAATTTGTCCATCTCCGCTCAATTGGGATCGATGACCAGGAATTTGAACTGGACTCTGAGCCAGCACAAGAGCTCCATGCTGTGGGTGCTTCGTTTCGGTCCGCTGGGGTAGCTTTCACCGTTCACCCTATGATAATTCATTCCGACCCTGACGCTCGAGGAAGCTGAAGTTGAGATATGATTCCAGGCATTTTTGCCGAAGGAACTCAGTGCTTAGTAGATCCGATGAATACACCATGATCACCACGCATGCACCCGCTCTCAAGTCCGTCTGTCTACCTGTGGAGAACACTGGGTCGTTGGCGGTTTCGCAGCGTCATCTCTTCTCTTGTAAATAACTAGCCCGGTTGTGAACCCGCTTGATCCACGAAAATAGGATCGTAGTTTGCAAAATGTAGGGGAAGAGAGAAAAGATTAACTGGGCTCTGGACTCTGGAGCTGGCTCAAGAACACTGCAAAGGAAGGTTGTCTGTGGGCGCGTTGGCGGTCAGGTGGGCTGGCAGTAATTATGGGTTCTGGGGAGGTCCTCCGGAGCACTCCGAATGGTGAATGGTCTGGAATGGGTGGGTCTGGGTTTCCATTTAAAACACTTTTGGTGTAATTACCAAGCACGTCAGCAAACGAGACAGGAGGAGGTGCTCCGTGCAGGTCCATCCCTGCAGCACTCGGAGTTGTCCGAGGCGCGTGGCGGGGCAAAACACCAAGAATTTTGATGGAAACCTGGAAGCTACCGAGGACTCCGACGACAGAGTCATGTTAGCGGAGCAAAGCACAATTTTTCATGGATGGCGGAAAGCATAAAACGGGCTGTCATGCCCCCGAAGACACTCGGAAATCACCATCAAACACCTCTTTACTCAAGTCACAACATCCCATCAGCCTCGATCCTCACTCATCACCGGAACATCTCGACACTCAATCCCAACACTCAGACACCCCTGACAATTAAACCAAAGCCGCCGCCGACCAGCAACCATGCCCGAGTTCACAGTATTCAAGGGTCACCCCAAGTGTGGCGTCAGGCAGTCCACCACCCAAAAACCCGACCAGCTCGTCGGTGACCAGGTTTACGTTCGAGTTACAGCGTCTGGCATCTGCGGAACCGGTATGTGCTTGCGTGTCATTCACGCCCATCACTTCTCTGACATGGACTAACTCTTACCTCTTAGATCTGCACTTTGTGAGTGATTACGTCTACCTCGATCGTCAACCCCGTCACTAACAAGCCCAAAAGCTGAAGCAAGATATGGTCCTCGGCCACGAGGGCGTCGGCGTCGTCGAGGCCGTCGGGCCCGACGTCAAGCACCTCCAGGCGGGTGACCGCGTGGGATGGGGCTACGAGACGGATAGCTGCGGCCATTGCCATGAGTGCATCAGCGGCGAGGAGATCTTCTGTCCGGAGCGGGCCATGTACGGCGAGGCGCACCCGGACCAGGGCAGCTTCGCGTCGGGCGCCGTCTGGCGTGAAGCTTTCCTCCACCCGATCCCCGAAGGAATCACCGACGAGGACGCGGCCCCGCTCCAGTGCGGCGGCGCCACCGTCTACACCGCCCTCTACGACGCCCGTCCCAACGAGGTGGTCGGCATCATGGGCGTCGGCGGTCTCGGCCACCTGGCCATCCAGTTCGCCGCCAAGATGGGCTGCCGCGTCGTCGTGCTCTCGGGCACCGACAGCAAGCGCGACCAGGCTCTGGCCCTCGGCGCCCACCGCTTCGTCGCCATGAAGGGCCTCGACACCAAGCGCGGGCTTGAGACCCTGTGGCCCATCTCGCGCCTGCTCGTGACGACGTCGGCGCAGCCGGCGTGGGAGACGCTGATGCCCATGATGGCGCCCCGCTCGCGCATCTACCCGCTCTCCGTCTCGGCCGGCGACCTGGTGATGCCGTACATGCCGCTGATCGCCAAGGGCATCGCCGTGCAGGGCTCGCTCGTCGCCACGAGGAGGGTGCACCGCGAGATGCTCGACTTTGCTGCCGTGCACGGCGTCCGCCCCGTTGTCCAGACCTTCCCCATGACTGAGGAGGGAATCAAGGAGGCCCTGGAGAGGCTGGAGCAGGGCAAGGTCCACTACAGGGCCGTTTTGGTGCCTGCACAATGAGCACGGAGTTGAGGAAGCAAACCCGAAGTAGAAGACTTTTCCTCAACATGTAATTTCGCTTAGAATTAGATTAGCGTTTGCTGGGCCGTTTTATTTCCCATGCTCCTGAATAGCAGTTAAACATTCACTTCCGGAGATAAAGTCTGATTCAGTACCTTGATTTGGATTCATCTTTGACTCCTTGAAAGCTGAGGCAGTCGTTGCGCTTTTCCTGGCCCCGGCCCATCGGCTGTCGTCATCAAGAATCAGTGGCCCTCAGGTTCAACGCTATGGGCGTGCCCATCACGGTTGTGATGGCCGTGCATGAGAATGCATGCGCGAGAAGGCTTGGGTATTCCCGGCGGCCCCCAATTAGGCGCTGTGCTTCACCTGAAACGCGTGTTGGGGGGGCAATGGCGTGCACCCACCCACCCCCTGCAGAGCGTGAAGATGACAAGGCTGCGAGGTTGATCGGCAGAGGCAGTCACGGCTTCTCCATAACTAATTACTGCAGGCCATCCATGAATTTTCAGTCAACTTTGCTGCTGGCATCAGTCAACTCCTGGCCCTTCAACGAACGCCTGACCAACGAAAGACAAAATGGACCCTGCTTCATCCCAGCAAACGGTCTTCGACACCAGCTCGCTTGCACAGCTGACCAGTCCCGATACAAAGGCCCTGCTCGACACCGTTGACAGTCTCAGACAGCTTGGTGTCGGTGATTTGGTCGATCTGCCTCAGATCATCGTGGTGGGCGATCAGTCCTCTGGAAAGAGCTCCGTCCTCGAGGCCATCTCGCGCGTGCGTTTTCCTGTCGACGGCGATCTGTGTACGCGCTTTGCCACGGAGCTTGTTCTTCGACGAGCGGACACAACGGAAGCCAGGGATTCCATCCAGTTTGCCGATGAGCCGTCTTCGACGTCGATTCCTCAGAGTGGTGCTCCACGACAGCCGTTCCAGAAGCAAAACTTCGATCAAGATGCCCTCCCCGACATCATCAACGAGGCCAAGGAGGTCATGGGAATCCGTAAAGGCGGCACCAAGAAGTTTTCGAGGGACATCCTTCGTATCGAGATCGCTCGTCCAGACGTCTACCCCCTTACTCTCGTTGACCTCCCCGGCATCTTCCACAGCGCGACCGCCGACCAAGATCTAGACGGCAAGGAAATCGTAGATCAACTCATCGAGAGCTATATGAAGCAGCGCAAGAGCATCATCTTGGCCGTCGTTGCAGCAAACAACCAGTTGGCGAACCAGCTGGTACTCCAGCAAGCTCGGAAGCATGACCCCGCCAAGGAACGCACAATCGGGGTCATAACCAAGCCCGACCTGGCTGGCTCCGGGTCGTCAAATGAGCGGAAGTACCTCGACCTTGCCAGAGGTCACGAGAGCATGCACAGGTTGGCCCTCGGCTGGTACGTGTTGCGGAACAGGTCTGAAGCAGAAAGAACATCGGAGGTCGAGACCGACACGAGGGACGATAACGAAGAACGCTTCTTCCGCACAGGCGCCTGGAGTTCCATCAATCCTACGGCCAGGGGCATCGAGAGCCTGCGGAAAAGGCTTAGCAAGGTGCTCCTCGATCACATCAAGACGAATCTGCCTGATCTGGTCCGACAGATTGAAGTCAGGTTGCGGACGAGCCAGGAAGACCTTGATCGACTTGGAAAATCGAGATCGACACAGGATGAGCTGCGATCGTACCTCCACGGTCTTGCCGAGGACTTCCAAAGCCTGGCACGCGATGCCATCGAGGGGCGGTACGGCGACAGATTCTTTGGAACTATTGACGAAAACGACAAGAACGCGCTGAAGCTGCGGGCGGTGCTGCGGAACCTGAACCGAGCGTTTTACGCCATCATGGAGACTAAAGGGGCGCGGTACGACATTGAATGGGACGAGTGGGATGGCAGTGACGGAAACTCCGACGACGACGACGACGAGGGCTCAGACGAGGGCTCTGAACGATATCCGGATCATGTGCGGCCATACATCGATTTCTACAACATCCCAGAACCTGAATCGATCACTGAATCAGCTCTCAATGCCCGTCTTCGGTCACAGGCGGCTTTCACCCAAGGCATGGAGCTCCCTGGAATGCCTAGCGGGGAGCTTGTTTTGCAGTTCTTCAAGGAGCATTCCAAGCGTTGGCCCGAAATCGCCCAGGCGCATCTTGACCAGGTGCTCGAAAGGACTGAGGAGTTCGTGGTCAAGGGGTTCGACTACCTCGTCGGAGCTGATGAGGCTACTGCCGATGCCATCTGGAGGGGTTGCGTGCAGCCTTTCTTCCGGGCGAGAAAAGACGTTCTCCGGACCAAGTTGCAGGAACTCCTTCTTCCCTACGTCAACGCCCGCAGTCTCCCGCCCGAGAGAGACTTCCTCGCCATCGTGACCAAGAAGACCCTTCGGCGGCTCGCTGACCGGCTTGCGCATCAGCTGGAAGCACGGCATCCTGAATTGTTCCAGACCAATGCCAAAGGGCCCTTGACCCGTAACAAGATTCAACGCGCGATTCTGGACTGGGACGAATCCAAGACCAACGAGTTTGGCACTGATAAAGCCCTTGATATGATGGTTGCGTATTACGAGGTCAGTCAGTCTTGCTCTGCTCCTGGAGAAACGAGCCACGCTTGAAGGCATCTCTGACGCAAGCAACTAGGTTTCTGTGAGAACATTCATGGACACCGTTGTCAATCTTGCGGTGGAGAACTGTCTGATCTCCGAAGTGCCCAACATTCTGACAGCCAGAAAAGTCGACGCAATGACTGTCGACGAACTGAAAGAGTTGGCTTCTGAGTCCGAAGAAACCCAGATGAACAGGAGCCGTCTCCTCGACGAGGTCAGGATTCTGAAAGAAGGCCATCGCAAGTGTCAAAGGCACAAGCCGAGAGAAACGCCAGCTCAACCCCGTCTCTTCGGCTCTGGGCTTGCGCCGCCAGCGTTAAGTAAGCATGCTGTACGTTTGGTAAAGATGAAGACACGGGCTAATCGGCACAGGTGCTGCAACTCCTTCAAGGTCACCTACTCCGCTTGGGAATCCCACGCCGTCCTCAGCGGCGGTAACCCCCGAGCCACCCCAGATTCCGTCACCACGGCCCATGTTCAACTTCAACCCGACCCCGGCGGCTGCTACTGCTGGCACCGGGCTGTTCGGGGGAATCACTAGCTCCAAACAGCCCATCTTTGGCTCATCGAACAGGGGTGATGCACAAGGCGTGCGAGCAAACGGCACGACCGTTGCTTCTTCTCCTCCCGGACCTAGCCTCTTCTCCGCTGTCCCTCCCGGGACTAATCTCTTTGCCCACTTGGCTCCCACGCCTGTAGGCCAACCTACACCCCAGCCGGCCTCTACTCCGTCACTCTTTGGGGGGTTCAACGCCAACCTCCAGGACCGACAACGGAAATAGCAACGGAAACAACAACGACAACAACAGCGGCCGTAGTAACCGGCTGTTCCGTTTGTGAGCATTGCTGTGCGATGAGAAAAAGGATGGCCTCTTGCATTAGGGCTGTTGTCCGAGCACTCTCCCCTGGCACAAGCTCAAAGCTCGGGAAGCTGCGCTCTTCCGTCATGTGAGATATTCCTATGGGCCAGAGGATCAATACTCGGTCACATCGAAACTGAGACTGGAGATGTCAGGGGCCAAGAGGCATGGAACTGGACTGGGTTTCTTTGTTTTTCTTTTCGTTTGTCTTTCCCTTTTTTGGTGAGCCGCATTGTATCTTGTAGAACTCAACCTCTGGCAGGTGGGAGAGGGAGGAAAAGCCCGAGCCACAACAAGAATCTCAAGTATTTTCTCTTCCCATTGAGGGGATCTTGCGCGCGCTCGGATACAAATACACGCATCTCACCAGGGATTGAGATTCTGGTTCGTTCATTAGCTCCGATGGCTTGTTGATTTGTTTGGATGACCTCGAGCTTCCTCCCCTATTCATCTGTCATGATCGATGCCACTGGGCTGTTGGAGCTCGTAGGATAAATAAGGGGTGTGGTTTTATATAGAAAAGATTCCGTGTCTGCCCAGAAGGGCACAGAACTTAAAGTTTGATCAGGATCAAAGCACCTGCCAACATTCTTGATACCGTACACGCTCTGATTTTGCACCCCCATCCTCTATAATCCTCACGAATCTTTCGATAACTAAGATAATTTGATGTTTCTCTCCTCTACAGTCTTCGTCCCGCCATTTATATAATTTCTGTCACCCGGACTCTCGCATCGCAGCCCCTCAAAGGCCGTTGTGAAATGCCATAGGGATTGCAACTCCTATTGCAGTCTTCCTACTCTAGCTCCATGATCCTACTCTGTACCTATTCCTCTATTCATCTGTCTTATGAAGCTTCTTCTTCGACACCCTCGGCTTTCGCTTCTTCTCGGGATCTGCCTTCGGCTTTTCATCCCCCTTTTTCGGTCTTCCCCGCGGCCGCTTAGCCTGAACCCCCCCCCCTAGGCTTCCTCCATCTCCCGTCGCATCTGGGATGCTCTTAGTAGTTTGTTTGCCCCTCCTACCGGGTGTTTTCTCCTTCTCAGGTATCATGGCATCCGGTCGCTGTGGGTTTCCTGTATGTGTATCCTCTTCGTCCTCATCCTCGCCATCCTCCTCATCCTTCCCATCCTGCAGCTCCCCCATTTGTTTCTTATGCGCTTGTTTCTCCAGCTCTTTTTGACGTATGCCCAGCCTCTTCCTGAGATTTTTTTCCATGGCCTTGACGAATGCCGGCGTGTCCTTGCTGCGTTGGTAGTGGCCGTCCGGGTACATGTCCTTCTCGTGGACGTACTCGTCTTGGACCTCTGGCTCCTCGTCTTCCGACGTCGGGGCGTTCTCGGAGTCCTCCTCACTGGATTCGTCCTGTTCTTCGAACTCTATCAAGCGCTCGATAAGCTGTGGTTTGTTCCCGCTTTTGGGCAGGTTTCGCCTCGCAAGCGCCGCCTGTAGTTGTGGCTTGGTCATTTCAGTCCAGTCTTCGTCTCCCGTGAGACTCTCATCGTCGCCCTCCTTCTCCTCGTCGTCACTACCCCCACGCTTTTTCTTGCCTTGCTGTTTTTTTGTCCCCGGGCCCTTCTCTTTCTTCTTTTTCTCCTCCTCTTTCTCTTTCTCTCTCCGCTTTTTCCAATCCTCCAAGCTCTCAGGGTTGGTATACGGCGCACTCAACCTATCCTGCTGTAATTGATATTCGGCAAGCAGTTTAGTGAGCGCAGTGTTCAGCTTCATTCTCCCCACAAGCAGCGCTACCGTCTGCAGCACGGTATCGGCATCGCCACGCTTCAGCCCGCTGTAGTGCCCCCCTGTCCTGGGCCCCTCGTGCAGGATCCAAACCCGACGCAACGGGCGGGTCTCGTCTGCCGGTAGGGCGAAATACTGCCAACTCTCATCGCCGAAAATGATCCCCAGCTGGAGAGCCACCGGTCCCTGACCCCACTCGTAAAGAATGGAGGCGAGATGATCGGCCGTGAAGTTCCTGGTGTGAACCTCGTTGGGAAGGATTGTACGAAGGGTCTGAGCCGCGCTGCCGTTGATTGCCACGTTATAGATCTCTTCGTCGGTCGGATGCTGTCCGGTGGGGATGTCGGCCAAGGGCACCTGCTCGGCAATGCTGTCGTGCAGGGCGAAGATTCCGCACAGAAGGCCATCGCCGTGGTTTATTATCCTGTGGTCGTCGAAATCGTGGATCTCGCCGAGGTCGTCCTGGGGGGTATGGGCGCTCTGGGTCGTTGGCTCGGGTGGAGGACGGGATGTTACCAAGTTCTGCGTGGAGGCGCCTACGCTTCCAGATCGTGGGCGGTATGTCCCAAGGAAGGTGTTCGTTCGTCCAAAACCGAGGTGCTGATCGTCTCTGATTCCGGAGCCAAACATCTTGAAAGTGGAGATCTGAATGTGACCCGGCCTTATGACGGTTTGTCCTGCATACTGCTGAACGAAAGGTGTCTCGGAGGCAATGATTCCTTCAGTTCTTGGGTCGAGGTCTAGGTACCGCGCCTGGTACTCCTCGACGTTTATGCGGTCGATGGGCTTCTCCGCGGCACCGTCGTCGTCGAGGAACTTCACAGTAGTCTCGATGCCCAAGTTTCCAAACGAAAAGTGTATCAACCAGTACGGGTTGCCGGAGATGATGATGTCTTGGCCGCAGATGACGGCCCACAAGTCTCGGACTTCTTCGCGAATCCGTTCTTGAAGATCTCTCATCTCGTACCAGGACTCATGGAGGGCATCGAAGTCGGGTTCATCGCCACCTCCGGCTTTGCTCTTTGCCTCGGCAAGCTTGGTTTCCTGAAAGAAAACTAGGTTAACCACCTTGTGTGTGAAATTGAGTCCCAGATTAAAAGGAGGGGGCATCTCACCAATTGCTTGACATGGTCAGAAACCTGCTGCGCGACATACCAGTATGGTTTGTCGTCTGGCTTCTTCTTTTTCTTTTTGCTGATGCCCACAGTGTTCCGCGTCCTAGTCGGTTGCTTGGGGATATAGACAGGGATGCCGTCTTTGAACGCCTTCATTGCGGATTTGTGCGCCGCCGCAGCCCTTTCCATAGCGCCGGACTGCTCGGCAAACCATCTCTGGGGGCCCGTTCGCGTCATGGGAGCGTCCTCGTCTTCCTCATCCGCGTCCACTTGGGCCACGTGGTTGTCCCACAATGCACCCAGCAATGCAGCGTGGCCAACATTGAGACCCGAGCCCCCTTCGGTGTTGAGCCAATACGGTGAGCGGGTAGTGAACAGTTTGCTCTCCCTTCCACCGAGCCTTGCCCGCAGGATGTAGTCAAAGAGGAAATACAGTACATCCCAGGCTACCGTTGCATGCATTGTCAGCACGTTCTGTAAAAGATGTAAGTCGGAACATGCGCTTACTTGGATGTCCATATTGGTTCCCGGGCGTGACGAGTATGTTGACGGGCTCCAGCAACGGGAGTAGCATTGCCGTGAGGTTGGGATCCGACAGATTCTCCTTGGAAGAGCCGTGATGATCGAGCTTGACCATGTTGACCGGTGTTTGGGGAAGGCTCAGATGGCCGGCACGCTGGTTTTCTTTCAAAAACGGCTCGAGGCCTTGGACTTCGGCCAGAGGATTCCCGTCTCCGCCAGTAAAGTATGAAGTCCTACCACCGCCCTGACCAGGCCAGTAGACAACGGCCAGAATCGACGACTCATTCGGTGAGACAGTTTTCTCTTCTTTGTAAACCTTGTTGCTTCCTACCACCCTCCCATCCGCGCCGACGACACAAAAACGGGGCTGGTCTGGGTCGCCTATGGATGTCTTGGGGCGTCCTCCTGCGTCGAAGATCTGGGTGCCAGTGAAAAGATCGAGTCCAAGGAGCGCAACACCATTAAGCCCCGGCCCTCTGATATCGAAATCGCTAAAGTCGAGGTGTGATGGCTTTGTCCCACCGCAGTAGAGATACGGCTTATCAGTTTTGAAGTAGGCTTTTCTGAACGGACGGCCTGCCCGATGGCGGACGGCAGCGTTAGCGTTCCACATTGCCTGTACGCCGGCATAATGATCGTGATCCCAGTGTGTCACGACCCATGCATCGAACTGCCAGGTGCTGTTGTTGTGATGCAGGTCGATGGCCTTGAGAGCCCGCTCAATCTGCTCGTCGGCGCCTAACTGGTCGGCCGGTTTGCCTCCGTCCATGATGAAGGCGTGAACGATCTGATTTTTGGCATCCTTGGTTTTGTCGATGAGCAGATGGACGGAACAGTCCCCCAGCGGTACGGGTATCTGCCAGTTGTCGACAACCCATCTCTTGGAAGCCATGGTTGCGTCGTTGGAAACAAACAAGCCTGTCAAGGGGTGACAGTGGTGCGGTCAAACTGGCGAGTGTGTGTTTCACCACGGGTGTTGGAGAAGGACAGTTTGGACAGCCTGGAGTTCGATTTGCCTGGAGTTCGATTTCGTCTAGCCCTTGTCTCCATCAACTTTTCCTGGGGGGCGCATTCCACCATCCAACCATCTGCTGCATGCACCAGGCTGCCCTGGTTGCTCGCCATGTGGGGGAACACGGGAACGATCACGCGTTACCCCTGAGTCCAGTCGCGAGGCCTGTACACAGTAACATCTCCGGACAGCCATGTCCGGAGCTACTATCACACATTGCGACTGCTTTCAGCTCAATATTGCGCGGCGGCCTCGACTATTGTTTTCCTCTAACCGGGGGGTGAGGTGGATCGCCAATGACTGGACAATGTCCGCACTGTGTGCCGCGGCAAAGGGGGGGAAATGAAATGCCGCATTTGGCGGAAGCTCCGCTGTGCCTGCTGATTCGCCACATGCTTCAGCTCTGAGATACGACGTATGATGGGGAAGCTAACCGTTTGCAGCCTGCTGTTTCCTTAACGAAGTGGGCGCTGAAGGTGCAGTATCGAGTCTAGACCTCGGATTCCATCTGATACCCGACCCCAGGTGAGAGATCTGTCCCCTTTTGAAGTGTCCACCTGGCAGGTGACCCAGGCATTAGGGATGTACCTCGCGTACGGAGTACCGCATCGGCGACTGGAGAACGCGCTGTTTTGCTTGAGCGAGTTGATTGGAACTTAAGTTGTTGGGCGGATCAATTCAGTTCTGAGCTTATTGCTCGACAGACTCATGTCAATGTTCTCACATCGAACCAGCGCGTAGTTAAACCAAAAAAAGTTGTACAGCATGGGAATCTCGATCGGTATTGGAAGCAAAAATGAATGATAGCCCGCGCGGTATACGAGATGCGGGGCCCCCTTTACCAAGGACCCCAATCACTTCGCCCAAATCGGTGCCAGCTTGTCCAGCACATCCCCCTGGCATCCCCAGAACCCCTTCAGCCCAACACACCCGTCATACGGATAGTAATCAATGAGCTCCCGGCCCGTGGAGTCACCGATCCGCAGGTTCTGCCCCGCCGTCGTCCACACCTCGAGGTAGGCAACGCCCTCGGCCGCCCAGATCTCGTCGCCCTTGCCCATCCGCATCCGGTTGATGCGCTCGTCGGGCGCCAAGTAGATGGTCAAGCTGTCCGCAACGGTACCGACAGACCCGTGCTCGAGCTGCAGCTGGTAGTAGTCCACCTCGACGCGGCGAACGATACGCTGCGTGCTCCACTGGATCATCTGGATCTCGATTACTTTGGGCCAGAGGGCTTCGCCGGTGGCGGACTGCTTCTCAAAAAGCGTGACGGCGTCGTTGAAGGGCCCGCCGCCATCGTGGCCGGTCGGTTGGTCGAAGCGGAAGTTGGCGTAGCGGCGTCTGTTGTCGTCCGAGTTGACGAAGGCTTGTTCGGCGGCGTTGAGGTGAGGGATGATGTGATCAGCACAGATCGGAGCCGCGCTGGGCGCGGGCGGCGCCTTGGCTGCGACGTCCTCGGCCTTAGCGGCGACAACTTGGTCGACCTGATCCATGACGGTCTTGAGAGCCTCAAAGGCAGGGGGTGCTGCTGGTGCCGCTGGCGGGGCCGGCTTTGCTGGCGCAATGACGTCGTTGACAAAGGAGAAGCCGGCCAGGAGAGCGGCGGCGTTGTTGTCTGTGGAATGAGAAAGACTGGAGCCCAGCTCAGAGTCTTTGCGGATAGGAAGGCGAGCGGCCCAGACTTCAGGCGACTGGATCTCGATTGCTGGAGTGTATGACGGATCCTCGTTTCTGATTTCCGTAAGTCAGTTGTCTTTCTAGTGGAGACTGGAAACGATCCGACATCGAGACACTCACAGTTGTTCAATGACTTTGCCAATACGCCCCATCTCGGCCTTCAGCAGCTTGCGCTCGGCAACCAGCGCCTCAACCCCCAGTCCAACCGGGTTCTTGTAGGGGCTCTTCACGAAAGAGCCGGGGTCGGACATGACAGCCTGAATTCGCACAAGATTGTTCTTGTACTCCATGAAATCATCGAGCAGGTCAGACGAGATTTGCGTGGCTCTCTCAAACTGAGGAACTTTGATGTGGTAGCGATCTGCCCACTCGACGAAGCTGCGGTTGTTGTCATACTTTGTCAAGATCGCCCAGGTGCGTTGTGGGCAGGCGGCCACACGAGTAGGAAAGGCAGACGCTGCCTTCATCAGCGACTCAAGATTCCATTCCTCGCTGTCTGAATGTGTGCTTGATGTTAGCAGTAGTGCTAAGAAACAAGTTTTTAGCATGTACTAACCCGGCTTGATCTGCCCACCCCCGGACCAGCTGACAGTGACCGTGGTCTCGGTTTCACTCAGGCTTGCATTGAGGTCACTGAGGCTTGAGCCCTCGCTTAGGGTAAACTCGTTGCCGCTGGAGCCATTCATCGCCCCTTTAAGACTACGGACAGATTGTCAGGGTCGTAGGTCGTACTGTGCTGGACGCAGGGGGGTTCACATACGCCGCTTCTACCTGGCTTTTCTTTGACACATCAAGGATCTTGATTGAGACGATTCCATGCAAGTCACCGCCCTCCATAAAGCGTACACTACTGTTAGCTTGGTGACCATCTGCCGACGGGTCTCGGCTGAATAGGGTACATGTACGTATCTGAGATGTAGCAGTCTCCGTAGTAGTCAAAGAACTTCTCGCTCGTCATCTTGACATTGTTCATGGGTTTGCTAGATGGCAGCACTGGGTTAGCTGGATGAGTATCTGAGGACTCCGGCCTCTCTCTGGACTTACAACTTGGGTTCCTTGATCATTGATGTCGTTTCTGCCATACAGCTCACAGTGTTAATATCTGATCAGATAAGGAAAGGGAACCCAACTTACGGTTGATGACCTTGACGGAAACGACGGCATTCAGGTCGCTCGCGGCGAACTTGGCCTCGTCCACGCTGAGTGAGTTTCCCGAGGTCTCGATGGTCCCAGATTTGATACTCGAGGCGGCCGAAATGTTCATGCTGCGGACGACATCCGAAATCTTCTCGACGAACCTCGACGAGTAAGACACGACCTGCGAGACGCTGCCAACTCCACCAGCTCGCACAGCCTGCGTCTTCATGGAATTCTCGGGGATCTCAACTGCTCCATCGATACACGGGACCTGGAGGAACGAGTTGTACCCCTGACCCAGCGTCATCGAGTCATTGTAAGGGGCGAGCAGGAGGCCAACCATCTTGAACTGAGGGGCTGAAAAGAACTGCCTTTCTGCGGACGTGGACAATGGACTTGTGGTGTTGTCAATGTCGAAGAAGGAATGCTGGCAAAGTGCAGACGGCCGACCAGGAGTCCAGTTGAGAGAACAACGCTACCTCCACGATGGAAATAACAGCTCTCTCCCACCTCAATGGGAAGCCCCAGGATTCCCCGATTTCCGAAAGTGGAATCTGGCCAATGATAGCACCCCTGTTCCTGCATCAATGGTGGCTTGCCGCCACATCCAGCGCAGATCTCGGCCCAATTCGTTCATTCAGCTTCACGCTAAAGCACCACCACCCCGGTCTTTCACCCTCCACTTCTCAAAAGGTGTCGTGCATTTCTGCATCTAGACTTTCAGCTCAACACAGTGCGCAGAGAACAGAAGGGCACTTGTGGGGCTTGCTCCGAATATGAGGAACCCCATGACGCGGCAAAGTCCCTTGTCTACGGAGTGCTTGTACAGAATACGAAGGATTGCGCCATCCTCCACACGTAGCCGAATCAATAGTGCAGAGAGCGGGAACGCGGGACGGCAGGGGCGGGAGGGGACTCCCATCCGCCCGCACGGGCTGGCTTCGCACCAAAAGACCCGGGATGGCACGGCATCGAAGTGACAACCCAGGCGACCTCCAGTCATTAGAATATCCCGCCAGCGCTCGCGTGAGTAACTAGACCCAAGGCAGATCCTCTCTTGTGTCAGCTCTCGCAGCTCTCTCCTCACGTTGTGTCCTCAAGGACCCCCTACTGCGTTGCCCATCATGCCAGCTCTCCGCCAGATCGTCGAGGGCAAGCTGCCAGCGGCCAGGCAGTCAAAGCTGCCAGCAAAGCAGTCAATGGAGCCAAAGCAGTCATTGATGGCGGCAAAGCAGTCAATGCAGCCATTACAGCCAACACAACCAAGCCAGCCAAAGCCCGAGTCCATGAAGTCCGAGATCAAGACGGCTCCAGAGAAACGTTCCGAGGAGGGCGGTGTCGCGGGGACCATCTTTGTCAAAGTCTTGAGTCTTGTGGCTGGTCGTGCTGACGCCAAGGGCGACGGGGTTCCCATTTCCGAGATGCCCATCACCAGCTTGCAGTTTGCCTCGTATGTCCATGATATCACCCCATCCTCTTCGTCCCCAGGCCGGGTGCTGACACGGAATACATAGAAAAGACAAAGCAACGTTTAGAACTGAGACAACACTGCAAGATGTTCGAGTAAAGCTGCAGGCGGTGCTCAAAAAGTGAGGATCATCGCATCATGAGTGAGGCTCAAGTGCTAGCCCAGTGCAGCTGACCAGCATCCAGGACACAAACCTTCAAGTTCTGTTCCGATGATTGCGCGGCGGTGCCCGAAGATATCTCCCTTGATGCCTACTTGAAGCTGCTACACACTTCCGGGACATCAAAGGTAAGCTGTTTCACAATCACCCTGTCAATGGGCTGAGCTAACCATCAGAAGGATGGCATGTTCCGTGTTTACGTGGCTGCAAGCGAGGAGGCCGCAGCGAGTCAGTTCTCAGTGCTGCTCAAGCCTCCTTTCCAACTCAAGTTCATCCAGATGGGTGACACGCCCAGCGATTCACTCAACATGGGGGCACTACACTCGTCTGCTTTCAAGGGGCAGGATCCGTCTGACATGCCCATGGGGCAGCTGCGGAGGCTGATCGGCAAGATGTGCGAACCTTTCTATTTGTTTCGCTTCCCATTTCCACATTCTGACAAGAGGTAAATAGGTCGCCAAACCCTCAGATGCATTGCTTCTGCTCGTTGGACGGGTCTGCTGCCGCCGACGAGCTGTCAGTGCGAGAGTACCTGGGTCTCGATGTACGTTTCTTGCAACGACGACAGCAGATTTGACGGAAGAAGCTGACGGTTAATTTGCAGGATGCGCCTATTGCGGAGAGCGATGGCACGCCCTCCGTGATCATCCGCTATCGCAAAACGGACGCCAAAGTATCGGCTGCCAAATCCAAGTTCCATGGTGCTTCGGCCGAGGTTCTCGCAGCCATGGAGCAGATGAAACCAGACCTCACCTTCAAGGTGAGCTACGCTCCATGAGCTGTGGTGGTAAAGGAGTACGCTAACTGGTGTTGTAGGATCGATCCGCCGAGGAAATGCACGCGGACACGACAGGTTTCAAGGTAACAGAGGAATTGGACGCCTCGCGATTTGCCGCCCGGGACGCGACGCCTCTCAAATACACCAGCCAGATGGACGAAGCAGACTGGGACGCCGTGCTGCGCAACTGTGCTCTGCTTTATGGTTGGCGGATTGACAAGAAGACCAACCGCGTCATCCGAGCCACCACACCAGCTTTTCGGCTGCGAAACAAGACTCCAGTCCAGCCCCCAGTGGTGCACCAAACTCCGGAGATCCCACAAGTAATCCCCGAGAAAGCAATCGAGGACACCGCCGAGTCTGAGGGCTCTGTTTCTGGGGACAGCTACGCTGAAAGCGAGGACTCAGAGGACTCTGAGCGAACTGTTGTTGAGGCCACACCGGAACCACAGCCGAAGATTGCCAAAGCACTCGCAGCTGAAGACGTCAACGCGCCCATTCCCACCAAACTTGGTGCTATCCCATCTTACGTGGTTAATGACAGATCGCGGATCGAGATCACCACCGTGTCGAGCGAGTTCCAGGAATCCATGGCCAAGAACCACTTCAGCAGCACCTCGGTGGAAGCTTCCGTGTAAGCATCTATGATGATTCGTTCCAACAGAGCGTCGGCGGCGGCTAACAAGATCTCAAGCTCGGGCGGCTATGCCGGGTTCTCTGCTGGCGTTACAGGCGGAGTTGCAAGCGAGTCATCGTCTGGCCAGTCCAGTAGCAACAAGACATACTCGAAGCGTATGATCGCAAACTACATGGTGAGCTCTGGACCTCTGGACCTCTGGACACAGAGGCTACGGCAGCAACTAATTGAAATGCTAGTTCCCTCGTGTCTCTGTTTTTCTGAGGCCAGAGGATCTAGAGCCGACGCAGGAGCTGCGTGACGCTCTCGAGGTCGTCAAGAAAACGAAGAACGTCAGTCTCGAGCAACTAACAGAACACATTCTGTCCCATCCGCCTAACTTTGCTTCTAGATCAACATGTTGCGCAAGCTCTACCAGACCTTCGGGCATTTGTTTTGCCACTCCGCAACTCTTGGAGGATGTCTTCAAACCACGAAGATTGTGTCAGGGACGGAACAAACCGCGCAGTCCAAGGAAAAGGAGTCTTTCAAGGCTTCCGTTGGTGTTGCTTTCTCCACTGTCAGTCGCAACAGCCATGCATCGAACGGCGCAGGAAAACTAATGTTCTTCGCAGCCCGTTGGCATTGGTGGTAGCGTCAAGGCGTCACACGAGACGCAGGACTCGAGCGAGACATTCAAGCGAACCACCAACACCTCGGAGGCACTCACCTTTGAGGCCACAGGCGGAAACACTATCTTGGCAGCAGAGTAGGTCGCCCGCAGTCATGTATGCCCCGAGAAACATGAGTTCAGTCTGACACGACGCCTGCAGCCCGCCCGCATGGTCCAGTTCGGTGGCCGACTTCAACAATTGGCGTGTCATCGAGCAATCTGAACTGAGCCCGATTTCGGAGGCTATCTCGCAAATTCCCGAATATGGCAAGGTCAGGGAGTGGTTTTTCAGCGCTGTGCCCAAGCTGAGCCAATACGTTGTCATCCCGGAGTCGCGTGTGCTGCACGTCCGCTTCAAGGCGATCACCCAGTCCGAGAGCCCTGCCTTGGCGCGGATTACTGGTGTCAAGGTACGTGGGAGATCCGCTGTTGTTTTGTTGGTGAGTGGTTTTGCTGAACCCCTTGTTTAGACTCAGGGGTATCTCGGCCACAACCCGGAGAAGCCCCCCAAGCCCATTCGTATCTCCCTCGAGCGCACTGCACCCCCGCAGCTCATTATGGGGAACTTTGGATTTGGGCCGTGGGGTGTGACAGGCGACGTCACAGCTACTAGTCGCCAAGTCAAGACTACCGAAAACGAAGCGTTGTTCTTCCCGCACAGGTGAGGCCCCTATTAGACCGGTGTTTCCCAACGCTGGTGGTCTCAACGTACTGCTCACACATATTCGTCCCACAGCACACAAGCACCTGTTCTCATGTTTCCAAACGAAAAGAACATGGGTAAGAGCTTTCGCACTCTCTTACTGGGACTTGGGATCATCACTCGCGAGACTGACATTCCCGGCCATCTAGGAGTCATTGGAGATGCCAGCCTCATGCAAACAGTATGGAAGTTGGAAGTTGCCAAAGGATACAGCGTACGTCAAATCTCCTTTTTCACGGGGTACCCTTCCCACCAAGCACAGCGGCTCTAACACGCACACCACTCCCTACAGCTCGGCCCAGACTGTCTCGTCTGCATCAAATCCTGCGCATCCCTCAAGTCCCCAACCAACCTCTCCCCCCCAGAGCTCGCCCTCACCGTGTACCGCAACGCGCAAGGCGTCTTCCAACCTGCCATCTCCGACTCAGACGAGCCGTCTTACTGGCGCATCCAGGCCGTCGGGCCGCGCGGCTCCTCCGCCGCCAAGGCCGAGCCGCACCGCCACGGCGACGCCGTCCGCCTCACCTGGTCCTTCGCCGACCAGCCCAGCGGCTTCCGCGACTACTCGGGCGACGTGTACGGCCGCCGCAGCTACCGGCGCCCCGCGGAGCTCGGCGCGCACGACACGCTGTGCCTGAAGGTGCCGTACCCCAGCTTTGAGACGATGGGCGGCGAGGGGGTTGGGTTGGTGCTGAGTCCTGCGCTTACCGAGGAGCCGGTCGTGCAGGCGCTGCGTATCCGGCCGGTGAATGAGCAGGAGGAGAGGGAGGAGAAGGTGGAGAGGACGTATAACCTGCATGATCTGACTTGGCGGTTGGATCCGGTTGGTGAGTTGGCGTGCTTTTCCCTGTGCTTTCGAATTCATCTCGTATTCTCTGAAGTGGTGATTTGAGACGAGACTAACATGGCGGTAATAGGGAATGGTGGTGTCGGTGATGCGGCCGACTTCATGAACGTCGTGACGGACGCGAACGGCTCGGTGGTGACTAATATCGACTCGGAGGTGAGACTTATCCAGGAGCCTCCGGTGTTTAAGCAAGGTTCCCCCGAGTCTGTGATTGCCGGTATTGTGCTCGGTCCCTTCGCCGCGCCTGCATTGGGGGTTGTCGCCTCGGCTATTAGCAGCATCTTCGATCTGTTTTAGTTCACACACCTACCTAAACACTGGGAGTTTGTGCCCATAGTCCAGGACGTTAGCTTAGGTCTGTTAATCACATGTCGCTGCATCACTTACGGCTTTGCGTGGAACAGTACATCGACTGCACCTTTGTGTGATGGACATCCACCCTGATACCACACCTTCTTGGTGCATCAAACCCTTCCGTTTTTCACATCTAGAAGGACATCTCACCCAACCCGCCCATCCTGACGCCCATCTCTATATTTTACAGTACATCTTGCAATAATCCGCTCGGTAGCAATAGGTGCAACATGGTTCATCGTGACGTCCGACCGGCCTCATCTTGTGGAACTTGAAGAAAAGGGGTCAATATGGAGATGCAAGCCTCAGGTGGACCTGGGTTTAGCACTGACGTATGCCCCAGCCCCTGGCTTTCCAGGTGGTATTTGGTGCGGGTTGTGGCATCTAGCCATCTACATCTTGACGAGTAGTTTTGTTCCTCGACAGTTAAGGCTGGAAACCATGGAGGTTACGGAAGAAGCCAACGGGGAGGTGGCAACGGAAATAGTGGTGAGGTTTGGGCTGCGATCTCTCCCCTCAGTTTCAATTCTTCAGCGGAGCAACACGGACGACGTTTAGTATGGCCACAAGCATCTAGTTTACCTCGCCCATTTTACTCATTTTTAACTCGCGCAGCATCTATCTAAGATTTCCGGGCTTCCTATGTCCACGCCAGCCGCCTCCGGTTACTCCGTTTCGCCCCCGGACCTCGCCCTCCGAAGGCAAGTTGATACCCGCTGTTCTACCTAGGTAGTTTTTTCCGCCTGACTAACACCCGATTTCATAAAATTTAGCACCAGCGCCGACGCTTCCCGTGATGCAAGACTGGATGAGTGGGGAAGCACCCGCTTTGTTGGTGGGCATCGGCATGAAGAAAAGGGGCGCGTGGCTGATCGCCCTGGCCATTGTTTGCGGCACCGCCTCGTCGGTGACACGCTGGCTGCTGAAGAGGCAGTTACACTTCTTTCACTCCAGAGGTTGAAGAAATATGCCGCCAAGCCGCCTCCTCCAGGTTGCCGTTGAGGCTGAGAGAGCCTTACTCTGCCCAGCTGCAAAGGCCGCTCCGCTTGAACCAATGGCCATTACGGGCGCAGAGAAGGCTGAAAAGCCCCTGTCTTCGGACATGCAACAGGGCGAAGCGCAAGGCAGCCCAACTCAGGCCAGCGGGCCAACCCTTTCTCCCCGCATGGGCATACATAATCTAGACCGCCTCAAGTCGTCGACGTCAGAAGTCCTCTCGCCCAGCCCAGAAAGCGGACAACACCCTTTCCAACTCCCTCCTCACAATCAGCATGCGGTTGATCGATGTTCAGACGTTCGAGGTGAGGGACTTCGGCGCCCATCCCCCGCCGTACGCCATTCTACTCCTGTCGTCGCTCCGACCATTATGCCACATGGAGAAGAAAGCCCTCGCACCTTCGTCAGGCTGTCGCACTTCTTCCACGGATTTTCCAGCCTGGAACTTTATAAGTCGGAATGGATGCTAAAGACATGCTACATCAAATCGAAGCTAAAGCAGTTCACGCCTCCAAGTGACTCGGAGTTCTGGAGTTGGCGGGTACCGAACGCCAACCTTCGTTACCGGACGTTGGAGGTCCACCACACCCACGGGGACAAGGGCGAGACACGCCGATCTCTCTACTTGAGGCTCAAGAGGGGGCTTACGGGTTGCATGATACTAGTCGCGTTACAAGCCGGTCAGTATTGGATTGGCCATCGGGTGGGCCAGGATATCAACCCTTACGCTGAGGCAGCACTATTCGGCTCCATGGATCTCAGCGGCATGTGGGTTGAGACTGCAACGGAAGCCGGCCCTCTTTGTGAGCACAAAGTTGGTTTTGGCAATGGATCGCTTCTCATCAAGCTGTCTATTGAGAAGCCCGATGGCCCCGTGGGGGAACGTTACAAGGTGCACTTGGACTTCGTCGGGAACGATGGTTGATGGGATCATGGTACTGAGGAGCTTGGAGACGATTCAATGGGGGGTGGTGACACTCCTGCTCGTTTGAACACCTCGGGTCCAGATCCAAACTTGACACCCAGGCTAAGGCCCCTGAACCAGTTCAATCCTGTTATCGTCGCGAGGCCTTGAACGGTAATCATCTTGGCGTGCCTCTACTTGCCTGTCATGCTAGACACGCAGGACGGTCAATTACATGCCAAATTTAAACGCCTATCCCCTCATTTCTGTCCCTTACCCCTCACTCTTTAACACCAAGCAAACTTCTCGTTGGCGACCCAGTCCAGCTCGGCAGTCGGCTCCTCGCCGTACCACATCAAGCTGGCAATGCTCTCCTTGTCGCGGTCGACAAACTCGTACTCGATGCCGCACTTGTCGATCAGCCCCCTGACCTTCGGCGTCGGGTTCCAAGCCTGTACGTCCTGGGTTTTCCACTCGGCCGCCTCGGCCTGCGCCATCTGCAGAATCGACCGGAACCCATCGACCAGCTCCTCAGCCGGTTGCTCCGGATCTTCAACAACCACCCGCAGGATGTGCAGCGTGTTCCCCTCGTCCTTGGTCAGCCCTCCATAGTACCCCCTGATCCACACCGCCCACACCCTCTTCCCCGGCTCCCCCGCGACGGCACCCCTGACCGACGGCGTCTTGCCAAAGATACACTTCGTCATATAATCCTCACGCATGAGATGCCACAGCAACGCATCCAGCTCCGGCAACAGCGCGACGCACGTCCTCCCCCCCTTCGCCCGGCGCACCAACTCCGCCCTCAGCAACCTCTCATCCACCGCGCACAGCTCCGCAAGCTCATGATACCCAATCGGCCGCGCCACCCCCCCAACAACCCCCGAACCACCGCCAGCAACAGGCCGAAAAGCAACATGACAACTCTCAAACGGCGCCCACCCATGCCGCGCATAAAACGTCTTGCCAATATCGCTATACAACACCGAAAACAGCCCCTGCCCCCTCAACCTCCCAGCCAACTCCCTCATCATCCGACTCGCGTACCCCCTTCCTCTGAACCCCTCCTCAGTAAAAACACTCCCGATCCCGTGCGCCCACCCCTCGACCACCTCGTCGCTGCCCGCCTTGCAGTAGACCGCCTTCTTGCGCAGGCTCTCGCACGAGCTGAGGATCGGCCTGTTCCCGTCGTCATTTCCCGACTTGGTGGTAAGGATCCAGTGGGCGATGCCGCCGTCCCGGGCGAGGGGCACGGTGGTGAGGTAGGACTCGCGGGCGAGGTAGTCGGCTTCGGAGAGGGCGGGGCCCCATTTGGGGTGGGTTTGGCGGCAGGTGTGGAGGCGTTCGGCGGGGGTGGGGGTTGTGAGCTGTGGGATTTGGTTTGTGGTTAGTATGAGGGTTGTGGTGGGTGGTGGGCTGGAATGGTGCGTACGATTAGAAGGGGAGAGTTGGCGTCTGGGAAGGAGGAGGCGGGAAAGGGCGTGGGGGTGGGGGTGGGGG